>JACCDQ010363614.1_pt1 | contig 10838 bp, 10 predicted proteins | sample 7446031 | NCBI WGS metagenome assembly JACCDQ01 (sample SAMN15323442, study PRJNA562643) | freshwater metagenome | isolation source: river surface water | place: USA:Blue River Watershed | collected 2017-08-17
ACTACGTTCCGCACTTCCCAATCGTAGACGCTGTTAAGCCTGAAGATATTCAAGGCAAGCGCGCTTACGGTTCTTCGGATGCTGCTGAAACTGCTGCTGCTGTTATGGCTCGCAAGATGGAGCGTATTGCTAAATCTTTTGACGTAACTTTGGAAGTTGCTCGTTTCAAGACCTTGACTTCTTTGGATATCTACGCTCCTAACGGTACTGTTGCTGGTAACTTTGCTACTGACTTTGGTGTTACTCAAACCAACGTAAACTTCGACCTGACCAACGCTTCTGCTGACGTTATTGGTAAAGTTGAAACCATCATAGCGGCAATGCAAGATTCGTCTTTGTCTGGCGATGTTATCACTGGTGTGGTTGGGTACTGCTCCCCCGGCTTCTTCGCTGCTTTGATTTCTCACGCTAAAGTGCAAGCCGCTTACCAGTACTTCTCTGCTACCGAAGGTCAGATGATTCAGCGTAACCGCGCTGGTGGTGGCAACGGTTTGTACCGTGAATTCACCTACGGTGGTATTCGTTTCGTGGAAGTTCGCACTGTGTTGGCTGGTCAGACTCTGATTCCTGCTGATACCGCTGTGTTTGTACCTACTGGTACTAGCGATGTGTTCAAGACTTGGTACGCCCCTGCTAACAAGATGGACTTCGTTAACACAATGGCTGAAAAGCGTTATATGTGGACTTACAATGACCCCAAGGGTGAAGGCTTGGAGATTGAAGCTCAGTCTAACTTCATCAACGTTGTGATGAAGCCTCAGTTGGTTGTGAAAGCAACTAAAACAGCTTAATCTTTAATTAGATTATAACTAGAAGGGATTGCGAAAGCAGTCCCTTTTATGATATGATTTATATAGAACTATAAAGGACAATTATGGCACTGACTGCAATACAACAAGTGAGGTTATTGATTCAGGATAATTCTCCAGGATTGTATATTATAGATGACGAGTCAATAAATTTCTTCCTTGAAAGAAACAGCAATAACATCAATAGAACAGCCGTTGAAGCTGCCAAGGTTGTCTTACTTAACCTCAGTATGCGTGGAGATCACACAACCGATATTTTAAGCATCAAAGGTTCTAAAGCAGCAGAAGCATACCGATTAGCTCTTGAGTTGTTTATCAAATCTCCTGACCTTAACCCTGTTCTTCAAAACACTTCAGGTTACGCTGGGGGTGTCAGTATAGCAGATATGCAAGCTAACATTGACAACCTAGACAACAATATCGTTGTAGTTCCTGCTGCTGATTCTGAAGTAAGTACAAGTAGCTTCTTTACTGTCTAAGGATTTGTATGAATCCTTTTATCAGTTCAGCTAAACAACTTATCAACCTTCATGGAGTTAGTTGTACTTATACAACTGTAACCGAAGGTACTTACGATGTTGAGACAGGTTCAGTAACCAATACAGAAGCTAATACAACTGTACTTGCTTACCCAAAGCAAGTAAAAGTTAATCAGTATAACTACCCTAACCTAATAGGTAAAACAGTTACTGAATTCTTGGTACTTGCTTCTGACTTTGTTACTAAGCCAAACCCAAGGGATAAGATTACTCTATCCGGTGATGTTTATAGCATTGAGCAAGTATCCGAGCATTATGCAATGCAAGAAAAGGTTATTTATAAAATACTTGCTTGTAGGGGTTGAGTATGAAAATAACTTGTAATACATCTAAATTGCAAAAGCAATTACAACAACTTAAACTAGATGTTACTCGCAAGTTAGAGAACATGGTTAGAGAGTTTGCTTATCATGTAAGCCTTAGTGCCATTGCTAATACACCTATTGGTAATTCTGTTACTTACAGAAAATACTACGAAGCTAGAACTGATTTACCTCAAGTTGAAGGTCTATCCAAAGGTAACTGGCAATACGGTAACAGTCCTAATTTCAGCCTTCGTAAGATAGCAGGACAATCCGCTGGTGCAGCAGCCTTGGATAACATCCTAGTAGCTGCTGAAGGTTATAAACTAGGTCAGAAGTTCTACATAGGTAATGCTACACCTTACATTATGGCTTTGGAAAACAACCACAGCCCTCAGACTCAAGGGCAAGGTATTATGCAGCCTACGCTGAATACCATCCAAGGTGTTTATTCTTTACAACTAGATGATTATTACAAGAGAGGGTAAACATGCCTGTATTGTCAGCAAAGAAAGCCTGTGAACGAAGACTGGCTACGCTAAGTTTACCCACAGCTTATGAAGGTATAAGTTTTACACCTCCTTCTGGTTTGTACTTAGCTACTCAGCTTAAGGTAAATACACCAGATGAACCAACAATAGGTGATACATACTACAGAGAAAGAATTACTTTTCAAGTATTTGTCTGTGATGTATTGAATAAAGGAACAGGTAATGCTATTGCTGTTGTTGAGCAAGTACGAGACTTATTCCCTAAAGGTTTAACTCTAACTGAAGGTGCTTACACGATTCATTTCTTAAATCAAGCAAGCGTCAAAGGCTCTGTAGTGACAGAAGACAGGCTTGTGTATCCAGTGATGATTGATCTTTGGGTTGAAGTTTACAGTTAAGAATCCAAAGGTTCGTTCAGTCCTTTATAAAACTGAAATACTTTGCAAAGTAAAAATTAAGTTAACTTAAAGGAAATTATAAAATGCCGATTAGTTCCGGAACCAAAAAAGTTGTTGCGTACCGTAAAGAGAGCACGTGGGGCACCCTCGCAGGTGCAGCCAGTGGTAAGCAAGTTCGCCGTGTAACGGCTCAATTCAACCTTGCTAAAGAAACCTACGAATCAGGGGAAATCAGGACTGACCATCAAGTAGCCGATGTGCGTCACGGTGTACGCAGTGCAGCAGGTAGCTTGAACGGCGAGTTGTCTCCTAAGACTTACTCTGACTTTATGCAGTCATTGCTTGCTCGTGATTTTGCTGCTGTAAGCGTAACTGCTCCAGCAACCTTCACAACCGCTGGCTCTGGCCCTACTTACACCATCACTCGTGCTACTGGCGACTGGCTTGCTGGTGGCTTCCAAGTTGGTCAAGTAGTTCGTATTACTGCTGGTACTGGCGCTAACGCTGATAACCTTAACAAGAACTTGTTGATTGTTGGTGCTACAGCCTTGGTCCTGACTGTTGTGGTTCTGAATGGTTCTTCTTTCACTGGTAGTTCTATTACCGCTGCTGGTGTTATCTCTGTGACTGGTAAGGCTACTTATGTACCTGCAACTGCTCACACTGACGACAGCTACACCATTGAAGAATGGTACAGCGACATTGCACAATCTGAAGTATATACTGGTATGAAGGTTGGTAGCATGAACGTGCAACTGCCTGCAACTGGTTTGACCACTGTTGATTTCAGCTTCCAAGGTAAAGACTTGGCAAGCAAAGGTACTACTCAATACTTCACCTCTCCTACTGCTCAAGGTACTGATGGTATCTTTGCTGCTGTACAAGGGGCTCTGGTTGTTGGTGGTACTCCTGTAGGTTTGGTTACTTCTGCTGACTTCAGCGTTGAACGTGCTTTGGAAAATGCAACCGCTGTTGGTTCTAATAGTATTGCTGAAATCTTCACAGGTCGTATTCGTGTAAGCGGTAACTTGAGTGTTTATTTCCAAGATGCTACTTTCCGTAACTACTTTGATAACGAAACCCCTGTTAGCCTAGTAATGGCTTTGACTACGAACTCTACAGCTACTGCCGATTTCGTATCATTCACCATTCCTAAAATCAAGATTAACAGCTTCGAAAAAGATGATTCTGAGTTAGGTTTGGTAGCTTCTTGCTCCTTCCAAGCTCTATTGAACGACGTAACCACTGGTGGTTTGCCTGCAACTACTATTGCAGTTCAAGATAGTACCTTGGTTTAATTTGTCTAATCTTAGTTAATTAACTCAGCCTCCCTTCGGGGAGGCTTTGTTGTTTCTAACATAGTTCCTAGATATTGACTAATAATAAATTCAATGCTATACTTGTTATTACGTTGATAGGATTGATAGGTAAATATTATCCTGTTGTGTATTAACCAAATGAAAGGAACTTTATATGTTTGATTTTGCAAAGAATGATCCTGCTGTTGAAGCTGAGTCAGGTTTTGAGTTTGAAGTACTACTTCCTAGCGGAGTTAAGACTGGTGCTTTTATAAAAGTACGAGGTGAACACAGCCCTGTTGTTAAAAACTACAATCGTAAATTCCTCAAGGAATTGTCGGTTCGTGAGAAGCAAGTTAAAAAGAGTGGCCGTAATTCTGATTTTGAGCCTGAAGAACTTGAGGAAATGCAAGCAAAGACAGCAGCCTCCCGTATTATCTCTTGGAAAGGTATATCCGAAAACTCTGAAGAAGTCAAATACTCTCAAGTAGAAGCAGAGCGATTGATGCTAAAGTACCCTTGGATCGCAGAACAAGTTGTAGAGGTTTCAAAGACAATCGACAACTTTCGATCAGGAACAGATTGACCAGTTAAGAAGTTTTGCTGAATGGCAGTTCAAGATGAATGCCAAACAACTTGATGGTTGTACTCTGAGACAAAATCTTGAAGTGATACAGAGACAAGGTATAGTTGTACCCGAACTAGACAATGAGCCAGAACTCCCTAGAGTTTTTGAAGAAGTGTGGTACTGGTTCTTGAAATTAAACACCAAGAGAACATCTGGTGCTATTCAACCAAATTCTATTTCGTACCAAGAAATGAAATCTTATTTTGATTTACAAGGGTACTCCCCAGAAGAATGGGAGATAGAAGCCATTGATCTTCTGGATGAGATTGTCTTGCAAGAGTATTCCAAGCAGTTTGAAAAAGAACAAAAAAGAAATAACAATAAAAATAAATAACCCATAGCCCTCTAACGAGGGCTTTGTTTTATGCGTTCTTAGATAGAACCTATAACACAAATACAAATAGCTAAGTAGCAATCAACTAAGGAACATTATGCTAGAATTAGAAAAACTTGTCTTTGAGGTAGACACATCTCAACTACAAAAAGCAGAGCAGCATTTGCTTGACTTAGGTGTTGCTGTTCAAAAAGTAAATAGACCTGTAAATGAAACTGCTAAAAGTACAGAGAACTTAGGTAAGCAATCCGAGAAGGCTGCTAAACTCCTACAGAGAGAAGCAGATGCTCTTGAGTTTATGAACAAAGGGTTCTCTCGTGGTCATGCCTCTAGATTGGCTTATGCCAAGTCACTAGGTATTAGTACGAAGGCTTTAGAAGAAAACCTAAAAGCTCAAGCTGCTCTTACAAATAGTAAGTACATGGATAGGATGGCAAGAGATGTAGATGCAGCATCCAAAGGTATTCAGAAAAGTGTAGATCATATTACAAGAGCATTGGGGCCACAGCTTACTGACGTTTTCGTTGGTTTGGCGACAGGTCAGTCTCCATTTATGATTCTTGCTCAACAAGGTGGTCAAATCTCTGACCAACTCCAACTTGCTGGTGTCGCTGGTAAGAACATGAGTAAACAGTTGGTTGACGCTGCCAAGATTACTCTTGAGAATTACAAGAACGTCGCAATGGCTATAGGTGGGTTGTTTGTTGAGGGATTTAAACAAGCAGGTATTGCTGTCGCTAATGGTCTTGTAGCTCCGTACAAAGCAGCCCTTGCTGCTACTAAAGATTTAATTTACGGTACGAATGATTTAGAGGGTTCTATTAAAAATCTTAAAGACTCCATGAATTCTTTGAAGAAGGCTGGGCTGATTGCACTCTTGATAACCTTAGCTGCTCTTGCTGTAGAGTATGTAAAAATATCCAGTCTGACTAGAGAACTTTCTGATTCACTCCTGCTTACCGGTGCAGCCTTGGGAATGTCAAAAGACTCAGCAGTTGAGTTTGCTGAAGGGTTGTCTTCTGTTGGCTATAGTACAAAAACAGGTATAAAGGTTTTAACAGATTTTGCAAAAGCTGGTGTTTACGCTGATGATTCTCTTGCTGACTTGACAGCAAGTGCTATGGACATGCAGAAATATCTGGGTGTTGCTTATTCAGATACAGCTAAGAAAATAGTACAAGCTCAACAAGACCCTATTGATTCTTTGATTAAACTCGGTAAAGAGACAGGTTTTGTTTCAGTAGAGACAATCAAGCAAGCCAAGGCACTTGAAGAAATGGGTGATAAAGCAGGAGCCGCTGTACTTGCTGTAGATTCATTGCAATCTGCTTTTGTCCAAATGGTTGATAGTTCAAAGCAAAATCTAGACCCTTTGCAGAAACTTTGGATTGATATTAAATCAAGTATATCGGGTGCAAGCGAAGCGTTGTACGATCTTCTTAAATCAGAAACAGTTGTGAATGTATTTAGAACAGCGTGGGAAGCAATCGCTGTAACTGTATCTGAAGTTTGGTTTGCACTGAAACAAACCGGTAAAGAGATTTATGGGATTGGTACGCAAATTGCTGCTGTAATGACGGGAGATTTCGCTGGTGCAAAACGCATTGGTGAAACAATGAAGACTGATGCTGCTGCTGCACGAGTCGAACAAGAGAAGTTAATTCAAAGCATTTTAAACAGAAACAAGGTTCAAGCCCAAGGGATTGCTCTTGCTGATTCTGAAAGAAAGAAAAACTCTGCTGCGGCAAGTGCTTATGAAGCAATGCTCAAAAAGAAGAAAGAGCCAAAATCGAATGCGGAAAAAATAGACGAATCTGCTATTAAAGATTTGATTCGCATTAGGAAACAAACTAATGAACTAACCCAAGACACCGAGAATCTTTCAGATGCTCAGAAACTAGCTTTGGACATATTCGCAAGTGAAAAATTTAAGTTATACTCTGATGCCAGGAAAATTCAAATATCAGAGGAATTACAAAGTCTTCACAACCAAGAAATAGTGACAAAAGGCATTCTTTTAAATGCAAAATTGACTGTAGAAGAAAATGCAAGAAACAATGTAGCATTAAATACCATTTTCAATACTTTTGGAAAAAACAAGGAATTCTTGAAAGAACAAAATGCTGAAATTGCTTTTCAACAATCCTTATTTGGTAAATCAACTGAAGAAGCTAACAAGCTAACTAAAGAACACCAGTCAGCAAAAGATGCTCTTTCTATTCAAAAGAGATACGAGCAAGATATTCTAACTATCAAAACTCAGTATTGGAAGATGGCTGGTGAAAATGAAAGCAATATTGATTATGCATCAATGCAAGCAGATATTGATAAACTTAGTAAACAAGAAAAACTTGAGATAGGTAACGTCAAACTAAAACTCAGCATGGAACTTGACCCTGAGTTTAAACGTTTTGAGAAATACCGTGAAGCATTTGAAGACATGACCAAGGGTATGTCAGACGCACTGGTTGACTTTGCCTTAACAGGTAAAAGTTCTTTTGGTGACATGATTCAAAGTATGCTGGTAGGTTTGTTGAAGTTTGAAATGCAAGCTCAAATGTCTACCATCATGCGTGAAGCTGGTGGTCTGGGGTCTTTCATGAAGTTCTTTGGATTTAACACCAGTACTGGTTCAGTTGATTACGCAAATGCAGTAAACTCCGAGATGAACTATTCACTTGCTCAAGCCAACGGTGGTGCATGGGATTCAGGTATTCAAGCCTTTGCTAAGGGTGGAACCTTCACAAACAGTATCGTAAATACACCCACGATGTTTAAGTTTGCTAAAGGTACTGGACTAATGGGTGAGGCTGGCCCTGAAGCTATTATGCCTCTGAAAAGAGATGCAAGTGGTTCCTTGGGTGTTGCTGTTAACGGTGGTTCTGGTTCTAATGTAGAAGTTATTATCAATAACAATAGTTCTGCTCAAGCTACTGCTCAAGAAACAACTGATTCAAGAGGTAATCGTAGAATTGAAGTTACTATAGGTGACATGGTGGCAGGTGAAGTTTCAAGAACTGGTAGCTCTACTCAAAAAGCAATGAACGCAAACTACGGATTGCGTCAACAACTAATTAGGAGATAATCGTGGCGTATTCCTACTCGTGGCCCATTACTCTACCTCAATCTCCTTTGGAGGATTATTCTGAACAAGGCGGGGTTAACATCCTTAGAAGTTCTATGGATGCTGGCCCTGCCAAGCAAAGGAAACGATCTAATAAACCTCAGACCCTGAGCGTTAGTTTCTTAATGACTACTGCTCAGGTTGCTATCTTTGAAACCTTTGTGAAGGATACAATCAAAGGCACTGCTAGGTTTGGATTCAGTCATCCAAGATTAGGTACAGTTCAAGAAGTTAGAATCATCCCCTCGGATGGACAATTATATAACATAAACTACCTAGCTCCTGAGCGATGGTCAGTTTCTATGCAGATGGAGATTTTACCTTGAGTCGATTAACAACGATGTCACCTGATGCTATTAAAGCAATGTTTTCACCAGATGCAGACAGTGACTTAATAATGCTCTTGACTATTTATGATCCAGATACAGCTTTACCTGTAATGAGATTAGCTGATAGTTATTTGCAAAGAATCAGTGAAACAGCAGATGAAGTCATCTATGGAGTAGAGAGTAGAGGTGAATCCTTTATCTTTCTACCAATGGAGATTACATTGCCTTCTGAAGAAGAAGATCAGGCACCTCGTTGTTCTATCGTCTTGAATGACGTAACAAGATATGCTACTTCACTAATCAGGAGTATATCTAGCCCACCTAAGATTTTACTTGAGTTGGTGCTATCGAAGTCACCAGATACTGTCGAAGCTGCTTTCTCTGATTTCTTTATTGAAAGTTTTACCTATGATGCCAACCAAGTAAATGCTCAACTGAGTATGGTTGATTACGATAGAGAACCATTTCCTGCTCACTCATTTTCCCCTAAGTATTTTCCGGGATTGTTCTAAAGGATTAACATGCTAGAAGTACAAGAACAAATAGATTTTAACAAGTACATTGCTATTCCTTATCAGGATAAAGGTCGTTCTGAAGAAGCAGTAGACTGCTGGGGATTGGTGCGCCTAATCTATAAAGAAGAACTGGGAATTGAACTGCCTAGTTTTTCTTCTGAGTATGAACCTGATGATACAGCAAGACTTCAAGAGTTGTTTGCGCAATACAAGGAAGGCTGGGAGAGAGTAGAAGTACCCCAAGCTGGGGATGTTGTGTTGTTTAGTATCTTGGGGTATGAATCTCACATTGGGGTTGTTATTGATGAACAACGTTTTATTCATGCTCGTGATGGTCACGATAGTGCAATAGAAAGTTTTACTTCTTCCAAGTGGAATAAAAGAATTGTAGGATTCTATCGTTACAATGAAAAACAAGCCGTTGTACTAAATGCAGCACCTCATCCTTTGCGTACTCAAAGGTTTACAACTTCTGTCCCAGAAGGTAGCACACTTAGAGAGATTGCTGAATTTGTAGCAAATGAATATAGTATTGACAGTAATCTGAAAAGTAAGATTACATTCTTAGTTAATACAAAAGTAATTTCAGAAAACGAATGGGATACTACTAGAATTTCTAAAACAGATACGATTGAATATCGTGCTGTTGCTGGTAAGAACGCAACCAGAACTATCCTTACTATTGCTGTAGTTGCTGCTGCAATCTACACAGGTAACATCGCAGCGGCTGCTGCTGGTGGTTCTACGACTTTTGCTGGTGCTGTTGCTGGTGTGGCAGCAAGTACAGCAGTCACAGCCATAGGTACATGGGCTATAAATAAACTGGTGCCTATCAAGCCACCAGCAGGTCCAGAGGCTCAAGGTGAACGGCAGAACATGCTCACTGGTGGTCAGAACGCTGCAAACCGTTATGGAAGCATCCCTGTAGTTCTTGGTCGTGTTCGCATGTCTCCACCTTTGGGTGCCAATACCTTCATGGAGTTCGGTAGTGCAGGAAATGAAGCTGTATCTTACAGCCGAGACACCTACCTTCGTATGATGCTTGCATGGGGATATGGTCCTTTGCACGTTGACGAAAGCACCTTGAAGATCGGTGATATACCACTAACGGATTTCAGTGACTATGAACAAGAGACAATCACTTACGTCAGTGCAACTACAGAGACTGAAACAAACAACTTTAACCGACTCTATAGCAGGGACTATGAGCAGAACCAACCAAACCTGACGCTGGTTGCTGACGGTGCTGCTGAAACAGCAAGTACAGAAACGTACACTTACTACAGCTATCCTGATGATTCAGGTGTTGGTGTTCCGGTACAAGGAACCAAGCAAGTCAAGGTACTGAACACTGTTTTGGGTGCTTGGGTTGAATCAGCATTCGTTCAGAATTGCAGCAGCTTTACAGTTGCTCTTAGTTTCCCTCAAGGTCTTCGTAAGATTGCAGCCAAAGGAGATTCTGCCGGGGTTAGTCAACCCTTGTTCGTCAATGTAGGTATTGAGTATAAGATAGGTGCAGGAGCATGGACTTCTCTGGGAACGAAGAAGATCGGCGACGGTACTGCAAGAAAAGACGGATTCACTTGGACGTTTACTCACGAGTTTACTTCTGAGACAGCACAACCTGTGACAGTTCGAGTCCGTAGGGAATCTGGAGACAACCCGGATTCGGGTGAATCAAGCCCAACGTGGCAGTACATGCATGAGTGCGTGTTCACCGCTGCAACAAGCTATCGCAACGCTCACCCGTTGGTAGACCCCGTTGGCGCTCAGATCGTCAAGACTGCCCTGCGTATCAAAGCCTCTGAGCAATTGAATGCTGGTATTGAAGGTATCAATGCTATTGTTCAAACTCGCTGCCTTGACTGGAACGGTTCAGCGTGGGTGATGAACAATACAAGCAACCCTGCTTCTTTGTTTAGGTATATTCTCGAACATCCCGGTAATGCCCGTAGGATTTCAGGGGTAGAGAAGCTGGACTTGCCCACCTTGCAGGCGTGGCACACTTGGTGCTCTGGTAAAGGTTATGAGTACAACAGTATAGTCCAAGAAGCTACAAGTATCCTTGATA
>JACCDQ010149070.1_pt1 | contig 10837 bp, 11 predicted proteins | sample 7446031 | NCBI WGS metagenome assembly JACCDQ01 (sample SAMN15323442, study PRJNA562643) | freshwater metagenome | isolation source: river surface water | place: USA:Blue River Watershed | collected 2017-08-17
ACTGTTGCCAGGCGATTCGCTACGCTCGAAGATCAAGCAGGTCGCGTCGGGCCGTTTCGGCGTCACGACCGAGTACCTGACCTCGGCTGACCAGATCCAGATCAAGGTTGCGCAGGGCGCGAAGCCGGGCGAAGGCGGCCAGCTGCCGGGCCACAAAGTGTCCGGGTACATCGCCAAGCTGCGTTTCTCGGTGCCGGGCGTGGGCCTGATCTCGCCGCCGCCGCACCACGACATCTACTCGATCGAAGATCTGGCACAGCTGATCCACGACCTGAAGAACGTCAACCCGAAGGCTGACATCTCGGTCAAGCTGGTGTCCGAAGTGGGTGTCGGTACCGTGGCTGCCGGCGTGTCGAAGGCCAAGGCCGATCACGTCGTGATCGCCGGCCACGATGGCGGCACCGGCGCATCGCCGCTGTCGTCGATCAAGCACGCGGGTTCGCCGTGGGAACTCGGCCTGGCCGAAACCCAGCAGACCCTGGTGCTCAATGGCCTGCGCGGCCGCATCCGCGTGCAGACCGATGGTCAGCTCAAGACCGGCCGTGACGTCGTGATCGGCGCGCTGCTGGGCGCTGATGAATTCGGCTTCGCGACCGCACCGCTGGTCGTCGAAGGCTGCATCATGATGCGCAAGTGCCACCTGAACACTTGCCCGGTCGGCGTTGCGACGCAAGACCCGGTGCTGCGTGCGAAGTTCCAGGGCAAGCCGGAACACGTGGTCAACTACTTCTTCTTCGTCGCCGAAGAAGCGCGCCAGATCATGGCCCAGCTGGGCATTCGCACCTTCGACGAACTGATCGGCCGCGCCGACCTGCTCGACAAGTCGAAGGCGATCAGCCACTGGAAGGCACAGGGCCTGGACTTCAGCAAGATCTTCTACTTGCCGCCGGCATCGAGCGAGCCGCGTTACCACCAGGGTTCGCAGGACCACGGTCTGGACAAGGCACTCGACCACAAGCTGATCGCACAGGCGAAGCCGGCGATCGAGCGTGGCGAGAAGGTCTCGTTCATTTCGCCGATCAAGAACCTGAACCGCACCGCTGGCGCGATGCTGTCGGGTGAAGTGGCGAAGAAATACGGCCATGATGGCCTGCCGGATGACACCATCCACATCCAGCTGCAAGGCACCGCAGGTCAATCGTTCGGCGCGTTCCTCGCGCACGGCGTGACTTTCGACCTCGTTGGCGAAGGCAATGACTATGTGGGCAAGGGACTGTCGGGTGGCCGCATCATCGTGCGCCCGAACACCGAGTTCCGCGGTCGTGCGGTCGACAACATCATCATCGGTAACACCGTGCTGTTCGGCGCGATCTCCGGCGAAGCCTTCTTCAACGGCGTCGCGGGCGAGCGTTTCGCGGTCCGTAACTCCGGTGCTGTCACCGTGGTCGAAGGTACCGGCGATCATGGTTGCGAATACATGACCGGCGGTACCGTGGTCGTGCTGGGCGACACCGGCCGCAACTTCGCAGCCGGCATGTCGGGCGGTCTCGCCTACGTGTACGACGAAGACGGTTCGTTTGCTGCCAAGTGCAACATGGCGATGGTTGCGCTCGAGCCGGTGCTGTCGAGCTCCGAGCAGGAGTCGACGGTTGCCAAGGCCGCATGGCACAGCCTGACCCGCGGCGGCGAGCGCCAGACCGATGAAGCCATCCTCAAGGGCCTGATCGAGCGTCACTTCAAGCATACCGGCAGCACGCGCGCGCGTACCCTGCTGGATGACTGGAGCACCGCTCGCACCAAGTTCGTCAAGGTGTTCCCGACCGAGTACAAGCGTGCACTGGGCGAGATGTATGCCGCTGCAGGCAAGGGCAAGGAAAAGGTCTCGGCCTAATCGCCGAACACAAGGTCCCGGCGTTGACGCCGGGACCCGCGAAGATAGATCGAAAGAAAAGAGAACAACATGGGTAAAGTTACCGGTTTCCTCGAATACCAGCGCCTGCAAGAGGCGAGCGAAGCGCCTGCTGCGCGCCTGAAGCACTACAAAGAATTCCAGCTGCACCTGTCCGATGCGGACGCCAAGGTCCAGGGCGCGCGCTGCATGGATTGCGGCATCCCGTTCTGCAATAACGGCTGCCCGGTCAATAACATCATCCCGGACTGGAATGATCTGGTCTACAACGGCAACTATCGTGAAGCACTGGACGTCCTGCACTCGACGAACAACTTCCCGGAATTCACCGGCCGCATCTGCCCCGCACCGTGCGAATCCGCATGCACGCTGGGTATCAACAGCGATGCTGTCGGCATCAAGTCGATCGAGCACTTCATCATCGACAAGGGCTGGGAAAACGGCTGGGTCGTGCCGCAACCGGCTGCAGCAAAGACGGGCAAGAAGGTTGCTGTCGTCGGTGCCGGCCCGGCAGGCCTCGCCGCTGCGCAGCAGCTCGCGCGCGTCGGTCACGATGTGACCGTGTTCGAGAAGAATGACCGCGTCGGCGGCCTGCTGCGTTATGGCATCCCCGACTTCAAGATGGAGAAGTCGCACATTGATCGCCGCGTCGAGCAGATGCAAGCCGAAGGCGTGAAATTCCGTACCGGCGTCCTGGTTGGCAAGGACTTCCCGAAGAGCATCATGAACCTGGCGAAAGAAACCGTGTCGCCGGAACAGCTGAACAAAGAGTTCGACGCCGTCGTCATCACCGGTGGCGCAGAGACGCCGCGTGACTTGCCGGTGCCGGGCCGCGAGCTCGACGGTGTCCACTTCGCGATGGAATTCCTGCCGCAGCAGAACCGCGTCAATGCTGGCGACAAGCTGAAAGACCAGATCATGGCCACCGGCAAGCACGTGGTCGTGATTGGCGGCGGTGATACCGGTTCCGATTGCGTCGGTACCTCGAACCGTCATGGCGCAGCATCGGTCGTGCAATTCGAACTGATGCCGATGCCGCCGGAGCAGGAAAACAAGCCGCTGGTCTGGCCGTACTGGCCGACCAAGCTGCGCACCTCGTCGTCGCACGAAGAAGGCTGTGAGCGCGACTTCGCGGTCGCCACCAAGCGCCTCGAAGGCAAGGATGGCAAGGTCGAGAAGCTGATCGCTGCGCGCGTCGAATGGAAAGACGGCAAGATGACCGAAGTGCCGGGTTCCGAGTTCGAACTGAAGGCCGACCTCGTGCTGCTGGCGATGGGCTTCACCGCACCGGTCAATTCCGTGCTGGATGCGTTCGGCGTCGAGAAGGATGCCCGTGGCAACGCGAAAGCAACCACCGACGGCGAAGGCTGCTATGCAACTTCGGTGCCGAAGGTATTCGCCGCTGGCGATATGCGCCGTGGCCAGTCGCTGGTCGTGTGGGCCATTCGCGAAGGCCGCCAGTGCGCACGCGCTGTCGATGAATTCCTGATGGGTTCGTCGGTGCTGCCGCGCTGATCAGGTAATCGCCGCAAGTGGTAACGAAAAGGCCCGGGACTCCCGGGCCTTTTTCATTCATGGTTGCGGGCGCTGCAGCGTCAGCTGCCATGCCAGGCCGATGCATCGAACTGCATGGATTCGGTATCGCGCCGCAGCGTCACTTCATGGCGCGAGACGGCCAGATACCAGGTCTGCCGCTCCGCATGCGGTTGTGTTTTGGCGAAGCCGCTGGGGGTCAGTAGCGCGATACACCATGCGGGCTGCGGGTCGCGCACCGACTGGTACAGGATGCCGCCCATGTCCGCCGCACGTGCAATGCGCGCAAATTGCTGCGTCGGTTCATAGCGTGCCGGATGCTGCCAGAGCTCGGCATCGACATCGAAGGGCGGCTGCCGCAAGTCCACCACGCGGGTGGCAATCTCGGTGCGGAAGGCCGTATGCGCCACCGGTTCGAGGCGCTCCAGATCGACGGCATCCTGCAGGAATTTCCAGCGCCAGTAGCCGAGTTCTGCGCCTGCGGTCCTGACGCACTCCGCGCCATAGAACACGCCGGCATCCGTCACCGCGCGAAAGCGGGAGCCGCCGCGTTTGGGGTCATAGCGAAAGGGCGTCGCCAGCAGATAATCGAGGCCGCCGGTACTGCGCGGCACGGCCGGCTTGCTCGCTTCCAGCAGTGATTCCAGCAAGTCTTGTTCGTCCCGGTTGTCGACCAGCTTCATGGTCGCCGCGATGTGCTGCGATTCCACCATGCGCCATGCCTGGCCGTGCCAGGCGCGGGCTTCAGACGAGACCGCGCGAGGCGTCCAGGTAGTGAACGACACGTACCAGCCCTTCAGTTGAACGAATCAGGTCGATCGGGCGGCCATTGAGGCCGAGGTTATCGCTTTGCAGCCATTGTCTTGCTGCGTGTTCGCTGCCGACGATGGAGTCGAGCGAACGGAAGGCGCGCACGAACAGCAACGCGAATTCCCATTCCTTGCGCCGCTCGTCGAGTTGGTAATCACCACTGTAGATGCGGGTCACGGTGGCCGGGCTGACGCCCAGCACCTTCGCGAGCAAGGCGCGCGAAATGTCCAGCCGCTCGGCTGCGCGCGCGACGGCTTTGGTCAGAACCTGCGAGGGATCGGGTTTGCTGGCGTGGGTATGGGTGGATGCAAGCATGGCAGCCTCCTTTCCTCGGAAAATATTACCAGCATATTCTTTCTATGGAAAGCTTCGCCGTGTAGCGAGTTTCACCTTGCGGTGGCCAACGTTGCCGTGCTGCAATTAGCCATTACCAGTCCGGCTTCAGCCGGACTCGGCAAGCCGGATTGCCCAGCGGATCACCCGCCCGATCACCCGGCCGAATATGCTGAGTGCCGCGATGCCCACCGACTTGCGGTCGCGGCGTCCCCGTACCACCGGCCGCCGGCCCGGGGTCGCAGCGTCAGCGGCGAGCGGAAATTGTTGAATTGGTTATTCATTTCAGGGGTGCTTCCCGGCCTTGCACTACAATAGAGGCCTTTCTTCCCGCGTCCCACCGTGACCGATCTCGTCGACATTCACGACCTGCACTTCGCCTATAACGACAGACCCATCCTGTCAGGGCTGACCATGCATTTCCCGCGCGGGAAAGTGATCGCGGTCATGGGTGGCTCCGGTTCGGGCAAGACCACGGTGCTGCGCCTGATTGGCGGCCAGATCCGTGCCCAGTCGGGCAGCGTGACGGTCAACGGCAAGGACGTCGGTTCCCTCGATACGCCGGCACTGTATGCGATGCGCCGCCGCATGGGTATGCTCTTCCAGCATGGTGCGCTTTTTACTGATTTGTCCGTGTTCGACAACGTCGCCTTCCCACTGCGTGAGCACACCAATCTGACGGATGCCATGATCCATGACCTGGTGCTGATGAAGCTGCATGCGGTCGGCCTGTCGAATGCGGCTTGGCTGAAGCCAGCCGAAGTCTCCGGCGGCATGGCGCGCCGGGTCGCACTGGCGCGCGCGATTGCGCTCGACCCGGAACTGATCATGTACGACGAGCCCTTCGCCGGGCTCGATCCGATCTCGATGGGCGTGACCGCGAACCTGATCCGCAACCTGAATGACGCACTCGGCTCGACCTCGATCGTGGTGTCGCACGATGTGCATGAGTCGTTCACCATTGCCGACTATGTGTACTTCTTGTCTCAGGGCCGCATCGTCGCGCATGGCACGCCGGCGCAGATGATGGAATCCGAGGACCCGTACGTGAAGCAGTTCGTGCATGCGCAAGCCGATGGCCCGGTGCCTTTCCATTACCCGGGGCGTTCGATCGCCGAGCAGCTGGGCGTGAAGGAGCCTACCTGATGCTGAACTGGCTCGCATCGATAGGCAGCAGCGTGCGCGGCATGCTGGCCAACCTCGGCCTGTCGACCCGCACCTTCATGGCGATGCTGCGTGCCTCGGGCAGCCTGCTGAAGCGGCCGCGGCTGGTCACGGACCAGGTGCACTTCATCGGCAATTATTCGTTGGTCATCATTGCAGTGTCGGGCCTGTTCGTCGGCTTCGTGCTGGGCTTGCAGGGCTACTACACGCTCAACAAGTACGGCTCCGAGCAGGCGCTCGGATTGCTGGTGGCACTGTCGCTGACACGTGAACTGGGGCCGGTCGTCACCGCGCTGTTGTTCGCAGGACGCGCCGGCACTTCGCTGACGGCCGAGATCGGCCTGATGAAGGCGGGTGAGCAACTGGCGGCGATGGAAATGATGGCCGTCGACCCATTGAAGCGGGTGCTGGCGCCGCGCTTCTGGGCTGGCGTGATCGCGATGCCGGTATTGGCCGGCATCTTCAGCGCGGTGGGCGTGCTGGGTGGCTATATTGTGGGTGTACGCCTGATCGGCGTGGACGAGGGCGCGTTCTGGTCGCAGATGCAGGGCGGCGTCGATGTCTGGGCCGATGTCGGCAATGGCGTGATCAAGAGCGTTGTCTTTGGCGTGGCGGTGACTTTCATTGCGCTGTATCAGGGCTATCAGTCGGCGCCGACACCCGAAGGTGTCGCGCGCGCCACGACCCGTACCGTGGTGATGGGCTCGCTGATGGTGCTGTGGCTGGACTTCCTGCTGACGGCGCTGATGTTTTCATAAACAAGGATTCGCATGCAACGCAAATCTCTCGATGTGTGGGTCGGATTGTTCGTGCTGCTGGGCGCGATAGCGATCATGTTCCTCGCACTGAAGGTCGGTAACATGAGCTCGATGAGCTTCGGCCCCAGCTATACGCTGTTGGCGCGCTTCGACAATATCGGCGGCCTGAAGCCGCGCGCGCCCGTCAAGAGCGCCGGTGTCGTGGTCGGTCGCGTCGAATCCATCGGTTTTGACGACAAGACTTTCCAGGCCAAGGTCATGCTGCGCATGGAGGCCGGCTATCAGTTCCCGAAGGACAGTTCGGCCAAGATTTTGACCGCGGGCCTGCTGGGCGAGCAGTACATCGGCCTCGAACCGGGCGGCGATGACAAAAACCTGTCCGAAGGCGACCGCATCAAGAGCACGCAATCGGCCATCGTGCTCGAAAATCTGATTAGCCAGTTCTTGTTCAGCAAAGCAGCCGAAGCAAGCGGCGAGGAGAAAAATAAATGAACACCGCCTCCGTCTTGCGTCGCCTGACCATCGTGCTGCTGGCCGTGCTGATGACGGCCTGTGCCAGCACGCAAACAGCGACCAGCGATCCGCGTGACCCGTTCGAGAACTACAACCGCTCGATGTTTCGCTTCAACACCTCGCTGGATGAAAATGTCATCAAGCCGGTGGCGACCGGCTATGCGGATTATGTGCCTTCGTTCATCCGCACCGCCGTTGGTAACTTTTTCGGCAACCTCGGTGACGTCTGGACCGGCCTGAACAACTACCTGCAGGGCAAGCCGCGCGACGGCACCAGCGATGTCGGCCGCGTGGCGCTGAATTCGACCTTCGGCCTGCTGGGCCTGTTCGATGTGGCCAGTCCGATGGGCTTGCCCAAGCATGATGAAGACTTTGGTCAGACCCTCGGTGTGTGGGGCGTAAAGTCCGGCCCTTACCTGGTGCTGCCATTCTTCGGCTCCAGCACTGTGCGCGACGGCGTGGCCAAGCCGGTCGACCTGGTTTATGGCGATACGCTGAACTACATCGGCAGCCAGAGCTTCGAGAACACGTCGCGCGTGGTGCGTATCATTGACGACCGCGCCGCCTTCCTGGGTTCGACGTCGTTGATGGAAGGGGCCGCGCTCGACCCTTACCAGTTCTACCGCGACGCTTACCTGCAGCGACGCGAAGCGCGCGTGCGCGACGGTCAGTAAGGCCCCGCACCTGCGGCGACACGCGTGGCTGCCGCCAAGCGCAACGTGCAGGTCAGGGCAGTCGGGTCTGCGGCCTGCCTCGGCAGGCCCACGGATGCGTCCGAATTGTAAGAATTTTCAGCGCGCTGGCGAGTGCAGCGAGCATTGGTTATCATCGCCTCAAGATGTCGGCAAACTAGTTGCCGACAAGAAATTGTTCAAACGAGTCCCCCATGAGCTTCATCCGTACGCTGCTGATTTCGCTGACCATCGCCTTGTTGCCCTTCATTCCCCTGGGCGCGCAGGCGGCCGACGAGGCGCCGGATGTGCTGGTCAAGCGCGTCAGCGAAGAGATACTCGACATCGCCCGTAATGACCAGCAGATCAAGGCCGGCAACCAGCAGCGCATCATGGAAGTAGTGCAGTCGAAGATCATCCCCTACGTGAACTTCCAGCGCATGACGGCGATGGCCGCCGGTCGCTTCTGGCGCGAAGCCACGCCCGAGCAACAGGCGCAGCTGACCAATGAATTCAAGACCCTGCTGATCTACACCTACTCGGGCGCGATCTCGCAGGTGCGCAACCAGAAGCTGGAATTCAAGCCGCTGCGTGCCGCGCCGGAAGATACCGAAGTCGAAGTGCGCTCCAGCGTGGTGCAGTCGCGCGGCGAGCCGATCCAGCTGAATTATCGTCTTGAGAAGACGCCGAACAGCTGGAAGATCTACGACGTGAACATCCTTGGCGCCTGGCTGGTCGAGACCTACAAGGGCAGCTTTGCGGCCGAGATCGGCAAGGGCGGCATCGATGGCCTGATCAAGACCCTCGCAGAGCGCAATAAGCGCCTGGCGGCCAACCCGCCGCCTTCGCCCAAGGCCAGCGCCAGATAAGCATGGCCTTCTCGCCGACCGCCCTGACCTTCGCCGAGGCAGCCGACGTGCTGCAGGCTGGCTTGCAAGCCATCGCCGGTGGCGAAACCGAGATCGACCTGCAGCACTTGCAGCGCTTCGACTCCACCGCCGTGGTCGCCTTGCTGGCATGGCATCGGCAGGCTGCCGGGCGGGGCGTGCCACTGCGGGTGGCCAACCTGCCACAGGGGCTGGAAAGCCTGGCACAGGTCTACGGCGTGGCCTCCCTGATCCGACACTGAACCCCTGCCTGAGCGCGTGTTGCCAGCGGCCTGACGGGACAGGCGCTGTCGACATCGTTCACGACTCGGCGGACGCCGCGTGCTTCCCGGCAAATCCCCTATAATCAAGGACTTTGCGCCGGTTTTTCGGCGCTCCCGCCGCATTTGCCCACGATGGCCGCCATCCATATCGACAACGTCAAGAAACGCTTCGGCTCCCTGCAGGCGCTGGGAGGGGTCTCGCTCGAGATCGCCGAGGGTGAGTTCTTTGGCCTGCTCGGCCCGAACGGGGCCGGCAAAACGACGCTGATCTCCATCATCGCCGGCCTTGCGCATGCTGATGAGGGCAGCGTCAGCATCCACGGTCACGATGTCGTGCGCGATTACCGCGAGGCCCGCAGCCGTCTGGGCGTCGTGCCGCAAGAGCTGGTGTTCGATCCCTTCTTCACCGTGCGCGAGACCTTGCGCATGCAGTCGGGCTACTTCGGTATCAACAACAACGATGACTGGATCGACGAGGTGATGCACAACCTCGACCTGACCTCCAAGGCCGACACCAACATGCGTCGCCTGTCGGGCGGCATGAAGCGCCGCGTGCTGGTCGCGCAGGCGCTGGTGCACAAGCCGCCGGTCATCATGCTCGACGAGCCGACGGCGGGCGTGGATGTGGAGTTGCGCCAGACGCTGTGGAACTTCATCGGCCGTCTGAACCGCGCAGGTCATACCGTCGTGCTGACCACGCACTATCTGGAAGAGGCGCAGGCGCTGTGCAACCGCATCGCGATGCTGAAGTCGGGCCAGGTGGTCGCGCTCGATTCGACCGCCGCGCTGATTCGCCGCATTTCCGGTTCGCAGCTGGTGGTGAAGCTGGCCAGTGGCCGCTTGCCCGCGTCGTTGGCTGCGCTGGTGTCGCATCCGCAAGAGCTCGCCGGCGGTAACCAGTACACGCTGCGCGTCAATCATCACGACGAAGTCGAGAACATCCTCGCCACGCTGCGCCAGTCGGGCGCAACGCTGGACGACCTGCAGCTGCACCAGGCCGACCTCGAGGACGTGTTCATCCAGATTATGGGAGGCACGCAATGACGGGCTTCCGTACCCTGCTGTACAAGGAATTGCTGCGCTTCTGGAAAGTCGCGACGCAGACGCTGACCGCGCCCATCGTGACCGCGATGCTGTACCTGCTGATCTTCGGTCATGTGCTGGAAGCGCATGTGCAGGTCTTCCCGGGTGTGTCTTATACGGCCTTCCTGGTGCCGGGTCTGGTGATGATGAGCGTGCTGCAGAATTCGTTTGCCAACTCGTCATCGTCGCTGATCCAATCCAAGATCACCGGCAACCTCGTGTTCGTACTGCTGACGCCGCTGTCGCACTGGGAAATGTTCAGCGCCTATGTGGTCGCGGCCATGATCCGCGGCCTGACGGTGGGCCTCGGCGTGCTGGTGATCACGGTCTGGTTTGCGAAGCTGTCCTTCGTCGCGCCGCTGTGGGCCTTTGCCTTCGCGCTGCTGGGCTCGGGCATCCTCGGCACCATGGGCCTGCTGGCTGGCATCTGGGCGGAGAAGTTCGATCAGCTCGCCGCTTTCCAGAACTTCCTGATCGTGCCCGCGACCTTCCTCGCCGGCGTGTTCTACTCTGTGCATTCGCTGCCGCCGTTCTGGCTCGGCGTGTCGCACATGAACCCGTTCTTCTACATGATCGACGGCTTCCGCTACGGCTTCTTCGGCAAGTCCGATGTCGCCCCGGCGACCAGCCTGGCGATCGTGACCGTGTTCTTCGTCGTGCTGGCCGGCATTGCCATTCGCCTGCTCAAGAGCGGCTACAAGCTGCGCCACTGAGCACGCTACCGCTGCCATCGTTGAACGAAATTTTTTTGCAAAGGCCAAACCGTGCTACCCACACCTGATCTGATCAAGAACTACATCGCTTCCGGACTGGAATGCACACATCTCGAAGTCGAGGGCGACGGCCAGCACTTCCAGGCCCTGATCGTGTCGCCCGCCTTTGCGGGCAAGCGCCTGATCCAGCGTCACCAGCTGGTGTATGCGGCGCTGGGCGACCGCATGAAGGCGGAGATCCACGCACTGTCGATGAAAAC
>JACCDQ011173367.1_pt1 | contig 10837 bp, 2 predicted proteins | sample 7446031 | NCBI WGS metagenome assembly JACCDQ01 (sample SAMN15323442, study PRJNA562643) | freshwater metagenome | isolation source: river surface water | place: USA:Blue River Watershed | collected 2017-08-17
CGTTCATAAAACGTCGGGTCAATGCCCAGGCGCTCCGCCAGCGACACCATGGCCGCGCGCGGATCGCGCATCACCCGTTCAAACTGCCAAATCACGAGGTTTTCGCGCCCTATTGCGGCCTCCCAATGCGTAAGGTAGCGCACGTAGTGGCCATGGTCCAGAATGTGCGGCTCGTGAATGTAGTCAGCAAAACTCCCACTAACTCGTCCGGTTCGGTAGGTTTCAAACAGAAATTGACTCTGGGTGCGAGCAGCCGGCTCACGAAGAAGGAAAAGGACGGTAGGTTTTACCGGCAACGAAGCCAGCCCCTCCCAGGCCGTCGAATAGTAGATGTAGGCCGCAGTCGCCTCAAAGCGCACCTTTGCGTCGTTTGTATGCTCAAACAGTCGGGGATAGGCCTCGGGGCCGTGCTCCAGCACGTTGCATTTGGCATTGAAGCGGTTGACCTCGGGAGCCCAAAAAAACGTTTCTTTTTCACGGCTTGACGCCACCTCGGGGTGAGCTGCCAACCAAAAAAACACGCTGCTGGTGCCGCACTTCGGAGCCCCGCCGACCACGAGGTTTGGGAAAATCGCCGATTTCACAACGCAAAGGTAGACTTAGGCTGCAACCTTTAGCCGCTTGGGCGCATCTTTACGTCAAACATTACTTTCATGCTACGCACCCTGACCGTCGCCTTGCTTTTCGCAAGCCTTACCGCTACCGCCCAATCTCGCTGGGAAACCCAAATCGGACTCCGCACTCCTCCACCCCAAGGCGGAATGTTTGGAACTTTCCTAAACTACCAAATCATGGTTAAAATGAGTCCGCGCCGCGCGACGGCCGAGCCTGGAACAGGTCGCTATGCATTCCGCTTTCGAACCGGGCAAAATTCCATCAACTTTACCCACAGCGAGCCCAACACCAATTTTTGGATGAATGCCAACGGCATGCTCGGCTTTGAACGCGTCAACCGCCCCAAAAAAGCCGTTTCGGCCTACTGGGGCGCAGAATTAGGAGGAAGCTTCGGCGGCTATACGAGCTCCAACGGCGACTACTTCTATGGCGGACCTAGCGCCAGCATCCTTTATGGCGTTCGCGCGCGCATCAAAGCCCGCTGGACCCTTGCCGCGGAACTAGCCCCCTCTGCATCCATTTGGTACAATAAATCCAATGAAACATGGCAAGCTCCGGCTACCCAGATGACCTTATCGGGTCAATCGATTGGCTTAAGCTGTGTTTACCGAATCTAAAAAGGGTATCCTTTAAACGTAAAAAAGGGGGCCGTTGGCCCCCTTTTTTAGTACTTGCGCTTGACTTCGACGCGGCGATCGTAATGGTCAATGCCCGTGTAGCTGCCGTTCCATGGTAGAATTTCAAGTTGGCTCTTGCGTACTCCGCGCTTGGTCAAGAAGCCTACGACAGCGCGTTCCCGGCCGCGGCGAATTTTCTCGTTAGACGCGGCATCTCCGACTTCATCAGAAAACGCTTGTACGGTAACAGTGCGGGCAGGGTCCTGAACAAGCTCGGCCACAATAACGGAGAGCAAGTTCTGATCTGCAGCGTTGATTTCGGCTCGATTGAACCCAAAGTACACGGTGATCAGATTCTGAGTCACCTCTTTGGTCTTCTGGGCGTCCATAAAGCGCTTTTCCATGGCGGCCAATAAGGCAGAAGCCAGTGAGTCTTGCTTCTGGCGCTCCGACTTGACCAGCTCCGCGTTGCTCACCTTTACCGCATTCAATTCAGACTTTAATGAGGAAATTGCTGATTCAATGTCTGAAAGTTCTGCCGAAATTCCGTCCACTCGTCCGTCCTTAAAGCCCGGCATGCGGTCCACGTTCACCCCTTTGCCAAAGGTGTAGCTCACGCCAAGCGAAGTGCGAACCATCTCGTCACGGCCCGTACCGTAGTTGTAGCCGTCCCAGGCATCGGTAGCCACCGTAGTCCAGACTACCTCACCATTCAGGCTCCAGCGATCACTGATGTAGTGGCGAAGGCCAAGGCCTAGATCAGACGACAAGGTCAAACCATTAGTTGACGCAAAAGCAATGTCGTCGGTCAAGAAGTAGCGGGTAGACTGGTACGCAGCGGCTCCTATGGCAAAGCGCGCATACGGAACCCAGCGGTACAATCCAACCTGGTTCGAAGGACGCAGCGCGTAGTTTGCTCCCAGCATGAAGAAGTTCACCTTCGAGCGGTAGTACTCCACTTTGTTTGCGCCTGACATACTTCCCATGGTCCACGAAGCGTCCAACGACAGCATCGGGGTGGCGCTGTACTTGGCGCGCAAGCCCAGACCCTGGTCAAACAACGTTTTGCTGCCGTTCATTCCAAAGGGATCCTCGCCGCTGAAGCCGTTGGCCAAGTCATCTTGTGACGTGTAGCGCACGTCATACAGGTGCTGGCCAAAGATGCCAAGTGACCAACGGTTCTCGGTTGGAGCCTCCTCGGATTGGGCGAACACGGTGGGTCCGCCCAGCGCCAAGAACGCAAGAGTTAAAAAGGATGAACGCATCTTAGTACTGTATTACAATCGGTTTAGTTACTACGCTAGCCGTAGAGCGCACCACGACAAGGTACTGTCCTTGGGCGACTCCGCTTAGGTCAAAGGTCATACGTGCATCGTGAAGTGGCGCACTGTACACCACGCGACCAAGCATATCGACGATCTGCACCGACTGCACGTGCTCCAGCGGAAGCGAGTGAATCAAGGTGAAGTGACCGTTGTTTGGGTTAGGATGCACGCGGAGGTCGTTGAGCTCCAATTCTTCTTCGCCAATCGTTACCCCGAATCCGTACGGATCGCTCACACTCGTGCAGTTGCCGTTTCCTACAACGACCGAGTAGACTCCTGATGAGGTTACTACATACGTCTGCTGGGTTGCGCCGGCAATGTTAATGCCGTTGCGGCGCCACTGGTAGCTCGCGTACGTGTCAACCACCTTGAGCGTAGTTGAGGTCATGCGCTGGATCACCGGCTTCGTCGGCGTGGCGTACACGGTCAGAACAAACGTTCCGACGGTTTGGCAACCAAGCGCATCAACGTAGGTGTACGTGATCACGTGGTTACCCACTCCAGCGTTGATCGGATTGAACGAGCTTACACCCGACACACCCGGTCCACTGAAGCTGAGGTTGGTTGCGCCAACGGGCATCAAGTCAACCGCCATATCGACCGCACAGTAGGTGGTTTGCGCTGGCGTGTAGGTAAAGGTTGAACCTTGAACCGTCACGGTGAACGACGTGGTGCGTGAATTACCGCTCGCATCGGTAGCGACAAACGTGTTCGTCGTTACGCCAATCGGGAATATGCTACCGCTTGGCATACCAGCAGTCTGTACCACGGTCACACCCGAACAGTTGTCGGTTGCGGTCGGCGCCACAAACGATACCGTCGCCGCGCACGATCCTGAGACCACATTCTGAGGAACGGAAGTCCATACGGGCTTGATCGTATCCAGAACTACCACATTAAAGCTTGCTGTCGTCGTGTTGCCAGCCGCGTCAACCGCCGTAGCCGTAACAGTGGTCGTGCCAAGGCCAAACACACTTCCGCTGGCTATGCTCGTAGTTACCGTTGGCGCCGTGCTGCAGTTGTCGGTAGCCGTAATGGCTGGCCAACTCACGGTAGCGTTGCATTGTGATGTTGTGGCGTAGCGCGTAATCGTCGCCGGTACAGAAGCCAATTGGGGAGCTTGTACGTCAGCCACTGTGAACGTTAGCGTCGCAGTACGTACGTTACCGCTCGCGTCGGTTGCGGTCCACGTTACCGTGTGGGTGCCGACTGCGAATACTGAACCGCTTTGGGCCGACGATGTCAAGACTGCGCTACAGTTATCAAACGCAGCAGGCGCAGCCCAGCTAACCGTGGCGGAGCAGGCTCCAGCAACCGGAGTAACGGTTGCCGTCACCGGAACACCCGCAATCACCGGTTTGATCGTATCGCGTACCACCACGTACATGGTCTTGGAGCGGCTGTTTCCACTCGCATCCGATGCCGTAACCAGAACCGGCGTGGTTCCGACGGTGAATACTGATCCGTTGGCGGGGCTGTACGCAAGCGAAGCCACGCAGTTATCAGTTGCTGAAACGCCCGTTACGCTCACCACTTTCGAACACTGGTTGCCCGAAACGTAGCTCACAATGGTATCGGCCGCTACCGTCAGCATTGGCTTGATCGTGTCAAGCACCGTCACCACCGCCGTGGCTGAGCCCACGTTGCCGCTCGCGTCCGTAGCCGACAGCGTTACCGTGTTGGCGCCCACGTTTGAGCAATTAAACGTTGACTTGCTCAAGCTGTAGCTTGCGACAGCACAGTTATCCGTCGTGCCGTTGTTCACCGATGCTGAAGCCAGCGTCGCCGTGCCGCTTGCATTCAGGTAAAGCGTAGCCGCCTTCGTCACCACCGTCGGCGCCGTGTTGTCTACCACCGTTACCGTCACCGTGCGAGTGCGCGTGTTGCCGTTGACGTCCGTAGCGGTTACCGTCACCGTGTTCGCACCAAGGTCCGCACACGTGAAGGCCGACTTGCTCAAGCTCGAGCTCGCTACACCGCAGTTGTCGGTGATGCCCGCCGAAGTGAGCACCTGGGCCAACGTCAAGGTCGCCTGACCTGAGGCATTCAAGGCAATGGTCGCCGCCTGCACCGGAATGGCGGGCTTGGCCGTGTCAAGGACCGTTACCGTAAACGTCTTGATGCGTTGGTTGCCCGATGCATCCGTAGCTGTAGCCGTTACCGTCGTTGATCCAACACTAAATGCCGTGCCCGATGCAGGTGAAAGCACCACTGTCGGATTCGAGCAGTTATCCGTGACGCTTACTCCCGTAAGCGCAACCGTCGCTGAGCAGGTAGTTGAAGCATACGCCGTTACAGCCGCCGTCGGCACCGTCAGCACCGGCTTGATCGTGTCAAGCACCGTCACCACCGCCGTGGCTGAGCCCACGTTGCCGCTCGCGTCCGTTGCCGACAGCGTTACCGTGTTGGCGCCCACGTTGGAGCAATTAAACGTTGACTTGCTCAAGCTGTAGCTTGTGACAGCACAGTTATCCGTCGTGCCGTTGTTCACCGATGCCGAGGCCAGCGTCGCCGTGCCACTCGCATTCAAGTAAAGCGTAGCCGCCTTCGTCACCACCGTCGGCGCCGTGTTGTCTACCACCGTTACCGTCACCGTGCGAGTGCGCGTGTTGCCGTTCACGTCCGTAGCCGTTACCGTTACCGTGTTCGCACCGAGGTCCGCACACGTGAAGGCCGATTTGCTGATAAATGACGTATCCAACGGACAATTGTCGGTAATGCCCGCCGAAGTGAGCACCTGGGCCAACGTCAAGGTCGCCTGACCCGAGGCGTTCAGCGCAATGGTCGCTGCCTGCACTGGAATGACCGGCTTAGCGGTGTCAAGGACAGTGATAGTAAATCCACCAGAAACCGTGCGCCCAGAGGCATCGGTAACCAGGAAGTTCACCGGCGTTACACCCATTGGGAATACGTCGCCCGCATTGTGTGAGCTGGTCATTACGAAGTTCACACAGTTATCTGAAGGGGTCGGGTCTACCCACGTTACGATGGTCTGGCAATTAGCCCCAGCATACGCCGTGATGTTCGCCGGCATGTTGGTCAACTTTGGACTAATCGTATCCACCACACGCACTCGCTGGTTGTAGACATTTGAGTTGCCGTGTGAGTCGGTAATCGTGTAGTTGATAATGTGTACTCCCTTGTTCAAGAAGAGGTTCTGAGGACGCGCAGAGGTCAGCACCGCCGTATCACCGCAGTTGTCGGTGATGACGAGGTCAGAGCGCCAATCTTCCCAGTAGAACACACATGAGTTCTCGTCAACATACACGAGTGAGTCGAGCTGCGTAGTCACCTTTGGAGCTATCGTATCAACAACCGTCACCGTCTGAGTCTTCGCCACCGCGGCATTGCCCGCAAGGTCTGATGACGTCCACGTGATGGTCGTTACGCCCAATGGGTAGGCCGCCGTCAAGGCAAGGTTGTCAGAGCGAACTCCTGTAGCTACCAACTGGTTGCACTGATCGGTTACTACAGGGGCCGTGATCACGACGGTTGACGACGCACAAGAATTGGCATCCACCGACTTGGTGATGTTGACTGGCGCCGCAATAACAGGGGCGGTTTGGTCCACTACTGTCACGGTGAACGAGGCTTGGCGCGCGTTACCTGCCGCGTCCACAGCCGTGTAGGTTACCGTAGTGGTGCCGAGAGCGAAGGTGCTTCCAGAAGCCTTGCTTACGGTCACGGTCGGTTGGGCCGTACAGTTGTCTGCCGCCGTTGGCGCAGCCCATGTAACTACCGCATTGCACGACGTTGCGCTTGACGCTACCGTGATGTTGGCCGGTACGTTGGTCCATGTCGGCAGCTCCGTATCGTTTACTGTCACTGTAAAGCTTGCGGAGGTTGCATTGCCGTTGTTGTCGGTGGCTGTGTAGGTCACTGTCGTCGTTCCTACGGGGAATGCGCTTCCCGGAGTGTGGGTTGACGTCAGCAGCGTTCCGGCACAGTTGTCGGTGAACGTAGGCGCAGTCCAGGTTACCACGCGCGTGCAAAGGCCTGCGTCGTTGGCACCGGTGATGTTGGCTGGCATGTTGCTAAGCACCGGCGCACGATCTTGAATCGTAACCCAGAACCCAGCCGTGTCGGTGTTTCCGTTCACGTCAACCGCCGTGTAGCGCACGCGGGTGCGGCCAACCGCAAAGAAGCTGCCTGATGCCACATTCGGGGTGAACGAGGTCAGCGTACAGTTGTCAGCGGCAGTTGGGGCCGTCCACGTCACCACCTTGCCACAGGCATTGACGTCGCTAGTCACAGTGATGTTCGCAGGAACTCCAGAAATCACGGGCTTCTGGTTGTCCGCAACCGTTACCGTAAACGTCGATGTAGCCACGTTGCCGTGAATGTCTGTCGCCGTGTAGGTTACTGTAGTCACGCCCACTGCGAAGAGTGCGCCTGAGGTGTGTGAACTTGTAAAGGACTGAATACCACAGTCGTCGCTGGCCGTAGCCGCAGTCCACGTTGCTGGAGCCGTGCACTGTCCTGACGTCGCATTAATCGTAATGTTGCTCGGTGTGCCGGCGATCGCGGGAAGCGCATCATCCGTAACTGTCACAAGCTGAACATCAGAAGCTGTATTTCCAGAAGCATCGGTCGCTGTCCACGTAATCGTCGTAACTCCTACCGGGAATGCAGCCGTTAACGGAGCAGTACCCGAAATTGTGGTTGCACCCGTCGTTGCATACGTCAATACCGTACCAGGCGCATTGTCCGAAACTACTGGGTTGGCTACCGTCAGGTTGCGTTGGCAACCATCGTGGTTCTGTGCCGTACCGTTGGTGTAGTTGAGGGTCAACGTAAATCCGTTCAAGGTGTAGTAGTTCCACCAGGCATCAAAACGCATCACGTTGGTTCCGCCCACATTGTAGATGGACATCGGCCCCGTGTAGGTAATCACGTCGTTAAACGTACCTCCCGAAGTGACCGCAGAACCCAACGTCGTTCCATTAAAATCGATCGTCTTAGCGGAGTAATATCCTTGAGGAATATTTACGGTGTTGTTAAACGAAACCTGAATACTCGTCAACGTTGCGCCCGCAGGAAGTGGATCCGTGAAGGTGTAGGTGTACGTCTGGTTCGAATTCGAGAAAATCGACGCATTTAACGCACCGCTTGTATGGGTGTAGGTAGCTGAAACCGGGGTAGTGTACACGTTGCTCACGGTCATATCTGCTCCCGCAGTAATCACCGGATTTTCGTTATCCACCACGAGAACGGTGAACGACGTAGTCGTCGCCCCGCAGCTCGTCGTCGCGGTCACCGTAACGTTCGTCGTACCAATTCCGAACGCTGTGCCAGAACCCGTTCCACTGCCCGTAGCGGTGGTTGCACCCGTGAGTGCGTACGTCAGCGTAACCGGAGTTACCGCCGTTGCCGTCACCGTGTAGTTGACCACTGCTGTAGGCAAGCCCGCGTCGGTGTTCGTGTTAACATTAGAGCCCGCTGCCGTGAATACCGCAAGTTGCTGTACGGTCTTTGTGACGTTTGCAGATGGTGCGCTTTCACAAACCGTTCCGTTCAACGATGAAACCGTGTAGCGGCGGAACAAGGTCGTCTGCGTGAGGCTGCCTGGTGCGTAGGTAGCTGAAGTCGCTCCCGCAATAGTAGTCCAGGTAGTGCCGTTGTCAACAGACCGCTCCCAACGGTACGTGAGCGTACCGCTACCCGTACCTGCAGCTCCTGAGGCAATGGCCGTAGTCGCAGCACCGACACAGGTCGTTTGGTTGCCCGTAATCGATCCGGCGGTTGGCGCTTGTCCAACGATCACATTGATTGGTTGGCTGAACGTAGAACCACACGAAATGTAGGTCGTTCCGTTGCTGACCACGTCCTCGTCGCGCGCAATAACGCGGTAGTAGGTTGATCCCGTCAAGGTCGGCGTAGTGAAGGCAATACTTGTCGACGAGGTACCTACGTTAGTCCAACCCGTAGAACCGTTGGCGCTTTGCTGCCACTGGTACGTGAAGTTGCCGCGACCACCAATAGCTGGAGATGGATTCAAGGTTGCCGTTCCACCGTTACAGATCGTCACTGCCTGAAGAACTGGCGGAGTCAACGGTGCGCGCACCAAAAGCGTCATGTTGGACGCACCCGGAAGGGTCGTGCCGCAGTTCGGCGTACCGAGGTCCGAAGAAAGGATGCGGTAGAAACGCGTACTCGTAAAGGTGCCGATCGGGGTAAACGTCAAACCGGTTGCGCCGGTGATGTTCGTCCACGTAGTGCCGTTCGTAGAAACTTGCCACTGGTACGCGTACGGGCCCGTTCCGCCGGTTGCCGCGGTTGCCGTGATCTGTGTCGCAGACGTGTTGTAGCAAAGATCCTGATCTTGAGCCACGAACGTTGCCGGAACAAAAGTCGGGCGCACCACTACCGTGTAGGTCGCCGTCGCCGTTTGTGGGGCGCACGTATTGGTCGACGTTACGGTCATGGTCAACGTTACGGTCGTGCCGGCGTCACCCGCACCGGCCGTGTAGGTCGGGGTCGTCGTCGTTGCACCTGAAATCGTACCTGTGCCGTTGTGGGTCCACAAAATGGTGCCGCGGGCTGCCGTAGCCCCAGAAACCGTTGCAGAACCAAGGCTACAAATTGTTTGGGTTCCGCCCGCCGTGGCAGTCGGTAGCTGATTCACCGTTACCGCGTAGGTCGCCGTGGCCGTAGCTGGCGAACACGTGTTGTTCGACGAAACCGTCATCGTCAAAGTTACCGTATTGCCTGCGTCACCCGGAGCCGCCGTGTAGGTCGGTGCAACCGTGGTCGCACCCGAAATCGAGCCCGCACCGTTGTGGGTCCAAAGAATTGTACCGTTTTGGGCCACTGCACCGCTCACGGTATGGGTCGCATTTTGGCAAATCGTCGCGGAGCCTCCGGCGGTGGCCACAGGCAAGCGGTCTACTGTAATCACGTAGGTATCCACGGCCGTTGTGCTCAAGCAAATTGCAGTACCTGTTACCGTTAGCGTAAGGGTCACATTGGTACCTGCGTCTGCCGCAACGGGCGTGTACACCGGAGTACCCAACGTACCTGAAATGCTTCCCTGTCCGTTGTGGGTCCACACGGCGGTTCCGTAGTTAATAGTCACACCCGGAACCGTTACCGGAGCATTGACACAGCTGATCGTTCCCGTGGTTGTGATCGTGGCCACTGGCAACTGGTCCACCGTAATGCGCACCACGTTGGTCGGGCTGGTCGACTCACACGCCACATTGTTCACCGTCGAAACCGTGATGCGGCGGAAGTCGGTCGTCGCCTGAAGTACGCCTGGCTGGTAGCTCGCGGCGGTCGCACCTGAAATCGTCGTCCACGTCTGACCGTTGTTGGTCGAAGCTTCCCAACGGTAGGTAATCGTTCCACGACCCGTTCCGACCGTCGTTGACGTGATCGGAGCAGTGGGAGCAGTTTGGGCACAAATATGCTGGGCTCCCGAAATAGCTCCCTGCGTGATCGCGGTTTGAACCGTTACGAGTACGCTGTTGGTCGAGAAAACCGATCCACAACCTGGCGTTCCCTGGTCGAACGCAATTAAGCGGTAGTAGGTGTCTGCCGTCACACTCGCAACCGTGTAGGCCGGGTTATTTTGAAGCGCAGGGCCTACGTCGGTCCAGTTGACGCCATCGGCTGATTCTTGCCATTGGTACTGGAACGGAGGTCCGCTACCGCCCGTCGTTGCCGTAGCAGCAAGGCTTACGCTGCCCGAATGGCACACGGTGTTGTTTGCATTTGTCGTGCTCACCACCGAAGGCGTGAACGGATCGCGTACGGTCACCTCAATTACGTTAGAGGCTACGTTTGTCGTACATGAAGGGCTGCCAAGATCTGTAGCCAGCAAGCGGTACTTGGTGGTTTGGTAGAGGTAGCCCGGCATCAGCGACGCGTAGTTCGTCTGGCCCGTGAGGTTCTGCCAAGTCTGGCCGTTGTCCTCTGACTTCTGCCACTGGTAGCTGAATCCGGCATTGTTCGCTGCCGATGAACCACCTTGAGCTTGGGTACCGGTGAGTCCGGTTGCCTGCGAGTTCCAGCAAATAATCTCCGCTCCTGAAATCACTGGGGCTGCGAGTTGCGGACGCACTACAACCGTGATCGAAGCACATCCGTCACTGAACAAGTTGTTGTTGTAGTTGCGAGCGTAGTACGTCGTAGTCGCGGTCGGTGACACCGTGAGGGTGTTGCCCGTACCCACTTGGGTTCCACCGCACGAACTGGTGTACCAGTACACTGTTCCCGAAACGCCAGCCGCAGTTAGGGTCGTTGATCCGCCATAGCAAATCACGTTGGCCTGGTGCGTAG
>JACCDQ012193885.1_pt1 | contig 10837 bp, 10 predicted proteins | sample 7446031 | NCBI WGS metagenome assembly JACCDQ01 (sample SAMN15323442, study PRJNA562643) | freshwater metagenome | isolation source: river surface water | place: USA:Blue River Watershed | collected 2017-08-17
GGCAAAGGGTAGCATTTTGGCTCCCAAACTTTCGTGAATGTGTGTTAGGGCTGTATTTTTCATTATAATTGAAGTGATTTTTGAAGGCGCTAATGTATTGCTTTTTTATGGAGTGACAAAAAATATGCGAAACTGATTTTGAAAGACTTTTTTGTTTAAATTTAATTCCTATTTAAAATACAATTCAAATGAAATCAATGTATTGCGCCTTATTTTTTATACTGTTTTTTGGTTTTTCATCTAGCGCTCAAAAAGTATTCTCTGTTGACTATCAAAATCAAGCAGATATCAGGGTTTTTGTTGTAAAATATGAAAATCAAGCTGATTTGAAAGTATATAAAGTCAAGTATGCTAATCAAGCAGGACAAAATGATGGACGTTGGTTTTTTACTGACTATAAAAATCAAGCTAGTAAAACCATTTTTTTTGTAGATTATGAAAACCAGGCAAATTTAAAAATCTATTTTGTCGCCTACGAAAACCAAGCAGGTTGGAGAAATAATGCTAAAAGGTATCTAATGTATTAATTAGTTTGTTTTTATCTCATTTTTGGAAGGTCAAAAAGTCCCATTTCTTGGGCTGCTTTAATCAATTCTTTATCACTGCCACCATTAAAAAGTAATTGTTTTTTCAAATTGGCTTTTCTTTTTTCAATACTACTTAACGAAAGAGGAATATAGTCGGGCAGTATTTTTGTTTTTATCCCTTCTGCAATTAATTGCAGTATTTTGCTATCATGTTCATCCCAGTCAAGGTTCTTAATCATGAATTCTTTCTGTGCTTCTAGAATAGATTTACTATAGTAGTTTTTATCATTTTGAATTGCTTTCATTATTTTGGGAAAACTCTTGTAATCAATATCGTTTTTTGAAATAAATCCGTGAGGGTCTAATTTTTTGATTATTCGATTGACCCAAACAGGTTCACTATGCATGGAAATGATAATGATTTTACAATTGGTGTATTCTCGTTGTAATAGCTCCCCAATGTCTTCACCTGAATTGATTTTTTTTTCTTCATAAGCAGGTAAACTTACATCAATAAAAGCAATGTCTACGGGAGTCTTACTAGTGTTTAATTTGTGAATGGTATCGTAGGCTTCTTTGCAATTATAAGTCTTGTGAAAAATAGGGTTTTTAAGAGTTTCAATGGTAGATAGTAGCGCAGTATAGCTATCTACATTTAATGGATGATCATCAACAATTAAAATATTCATTTTTTGTTTCGTTTGAATTATGTGGGGAATAAAACGGTTTAAATGTACATAAAACGAATTAAAAGATATTTGAATATAAACTAAAATATTTTATGTCGTATTCGGGATGAATAATATGTAATGGCAAAGCAATAAATACTATTGATAGGAACAAAAGAAGTTATTAAATATTCTTTTTTGTTATTTTTGGAAAAAACAAATTGAAGAAAACACTATTTATTTTTATTTTAATGCTGCTGTTTATGCTACCTTCTTGTTCCAAGCATAAATTAGATTCTATTATTGTAGTTCAATCTTCAAAATACAAGCAGTTAGATTCTAATCAAAAAATATATTATCTAGATTCATTAACGATACTTTCACATTCACTTCCTAATGATTCATTAACCCGATCAATATTATTTGATTTATCTTCAGAGTATTATTTTTTAAATCAATCCAAACAATCATTTAAAGTAAGTAAAGAGATTTTTCAATTAGCAGCAGAAGCTAAAGATAGTTCGGCAATGGCAAAAGCACTCTATTATATGGGAGACTCCTATGAAGTAACCCAGAAAGACAGCGCTTATTTTTATTACCAACAAGCCGAAAAATTATACCGTTTATTAGGTAATACAAATAGGATAGGTAGGATGTTGTATAATAAAGCTTATGTGTTGTTTTATGAAGGGAATTATGTAGAGAGTGAAATTCAGGTTTCTAAAGCATTACAGTTTTTAAAAAATAGTGATGATCAAGAAATGATTTTTACATGCTATAATTTATTGGCTTCTAATTTTGAACAAATAGAAGAATATGATGAAGCATTACATTACTATTTGAAGGCCCAACAAGTATTATTTGATTTAAAAAATAACAATCAAGATTATGGCTCTCGAAATAATTATGAAGTAGTCGTATCGGTCAATATTGCTAATATATATGAAAAACAACTTCAATTTTCAAAAGCAACAAATAAGTTGGAATCATTAATCACTCTTGATTTAAAAAATAGATGCCCCAATGAATACGCCACAGTTATTGGTAATTTGGGATACATTACTATGAAATTAGGTGATTTTAAAAAGAGTAAAGCATTATTGTTAGAGTCTTTGTCAATTTCTGAAAAAAGTGGTGTAGCTTCAAGTAAAATTTACAAATTAAGTAGTCTTGGGGAATATTTTGCTGTAGTTGGAGATACTGTTAAATCAATTAATTATTTGAAACAATCGTTGCAATTAGCAGAACAATTAAAACAGTCAGATAATAGTAAGTTGGCTTTGAAATTACTTTCCAAAATAGATTCTAAAAATAGTTTGAAATATACTACACGATATATTACCCTAAGCGATAGTTTAGCTAAAGTACAACGTAAAAGCAGAAATAAATATGCCCGAATAGCTTATGAAACTTCTACATTGGAAGACAATAATAAAGTTTTGAGTAAACGAAATTTGTATTTGTTATTGGGAATACTGTTGCTGTCGTTTGTTTTTGTGATTTGGTTTTGGAGGGGTAGACAAAAAGAATTTAATTACCGTCAAAAACTTCAAGATGCCGAATTAGAATTGTTTGAATTAATGAAATCGTATCAAACTGACTTGACTGTAGCTAAGGAAAAAGAGCAGAATCGAATTGCTAAGGAGTTGCATGATACTATAATGAATCGTTTGTATGGTATTAGGTTACAATTAGGCTTGCTTAATGCGAGCGGTAAAAAAGAGTCTAAAGAAAAAATAGCTAGCTATATTGATGAATTGCAAATTTTAGAAAAGGATATCCGATCAGTGGCTCATGATTTACATACAGATGAAATATCTTCTCAATTTGATTACCTCTTTTTGTTGTCTAAATGTATTAAAGAAATTGAAACGATTGGTTTGGCTAGATGTAATTTCGAGTCAGACCCTTCAATTGATTGGAGCCTAATATCCAGCTTGGTTAAAATTACTATTTACCGTATTATTCAAGAAGCCTTGCTCAATATGCATAAATATGCAAATGCCTCAGAGTGTCATGTCAAATTATATTTAGAAACACCTTCAAAATTAGTATTACGTATTATGGATAATGGCAGCGGTTTTGATGGTGCGGCCTTGTATCAAGGTATTGGTTTGAAGAATATGAAAGAACGTGCTATTCAGGCTAGAGCTGAATTTGTAATTACTAGTGTCTTGGAACATGGAACTACTATAGAGTGTTCTTTCACGGTGTAATACTTCATTAAAACCGTAAAAAAAAATCTAAAAAACCGTAAAATCTATTTTTTTTAAATTAATTACTTGCACTTTTGAAATGAATTTGATTTTGAGGTCCATTTCAAAAATGGTACTTTTTTCATTTTAGTTATGTGAATTATTGAAAAAGAACCCCAATGATAACCCTGTTGGGTGTACTGTTTTTTTGAAATTTGTAGACACAGCTTTTTTCTTGAAATACAGATTGCACCCTCAGGTTTTTTTTGCATATAAAAATCTTATTTTTTTAAGTCTTTGGTTTTTTTATTTTCTTCAGAAAATAACAATTAAATAAAACACAAAATTGTAACTCTAAACTCCTAATTTGTTATAAAAAAGTGATTATTTTTTTTATTTTGTAGATAAAAACAGGTAAAAATGACAAAATAACCGTTATTTATTTTTATTTTTTTAGGTGTATAATTGAAAAATATGCAAAAAATAATGTTATTTTAAAATTAGGATTGTATTCTTTTAGTAAGAAAATTAATATTTATGCAAAAGTGTTTTTTAATAATGATGTTCTTACAAATAGCTGTAAGTTTGTAATGGAAAATAAAAGCATAAAGTTTTGATTTTCTAAATGTTATTTCCCCCCCCCTGTAATACATTTTTAGATTCCAGATCGATAGTAATTTTTAATTAAAAAAATCAATTCTCGATAGTTATGAGGTGTCTAAAGATTTTTTTGTTCTGTCTATCATTTGTAGGGAAAATATATTCCCAACGTCTACACCATCAAACACTGAGTTCACAAGGCAAAAGTAGTGTGTTGTCTAATGGTTTTAAAGTTAATCAAAGTATCGGTCAAACTAGTGTCATTGGTAATTTTAAGACTTCCTCATTTCTTATTGGACAAGGATTTATTCAAAGTAAACAAGGATTTCAAAATTCAGTTTTACCACCTTCTTTACTAGAAGTCAAAACATATCCTAATCCTTTTGTGTCTGAAATTCATTTTAAATTATCTTCTGAGGTAACATCACCTGTTGTTTTATGTGTATTTGACAATCGAGGAAGATTAGTTTATAAAACGGTCAAAATACCTGTTGATTTGGTTATAACAATTACAGATTTGTACTTATCTGAAGGAACTTATATTGTTAAATTAACAGGAACAAATCTAAATTACACAACTCAAATACTTTCTACTAGATGAAAAAAATTTATTTATTACTATTGCTAAGTTCCTTTATAGGATACTCACAAGCCATTTATATATTAGTTGGTAAAAACCATGCTAATTTTGATATAAAATCAAATGGGAATCGAATTACTAATTTAACAAATAAAGGTATTGGTGATTCGTATGAAATTGGAGTTGCAATTCCTATAGCAATAACCAGATTGCCGTTTGATAACCCACTCAATTATAATGTAGGTCTCACATTGAATCAATACAATGCAGAAAGTGGCAATATAGCCAATCATTATGAATGGAAAACTGAATTTATAGGTGTTCAAAATACAATAACCTACTCTTTTATAAAAACAAATCACCTTGATTTGGCTGCAAAAGGCAGTTTTAATTTTGGGACATTATTATCAGGGAGTCAGATTATTAATAATTCATACTATGATGTGTCTGGGCATAAAGAATTTAAAGGAGTACAGTTTACACCTAGTTTGGGATTGCAAGCACAATGTAATCTTTCAGAATATGCGTATCTCAGCTTAGGGTACAATTATGCCACTTCGTATAATCTTTCTAATAAAATAAACGAGAAAGTCTATATACACAATCATCAACTTCTTTTTGGAGTTCATTTAGAATTATATTAATCCATAGCCTTATGAAAAAGATAGTTTTAGTTATAGTATTCTTTGCAACATTGCAATTTCAAGCACAAACTAGTTCAGGAATAACATACCAAGCAGTAATTTACAATCCTTCTGGTCAGATTTTACCAGGAAACAATCAAAATGATCTAGTAGTGTCAAATAAATCGATTTGTTTACGATTTAGCATTATAGATAACAATGCTCAGTTAGAATACCAAGAAACCGTACCCACTCAAACCGATGATTTTGGGATGGTTAATTTGGTTATAGGATCTGGAAATCAAGTAGGAGGATATGCCACAAGTTTTAATACAGTAGTTTGGGATGGTTCGAATAAAAAATTGAAAGTAGAAGTTGATTTAACAACAAATTGTACTGCATTTATAACAATAAGTGAGCAATTTTTTACTACAGTGCCATTTTCAAATTATGCTAAAAAAGCTGATAATGTAACAGGAACAGTAGCTATTAACAATGGAGGTACAGGCGCAACAACCGTTGCTGGGGCTAAAATTAATTTAGGTTTGAATAATGTGGATAATACTTCAGATTTGAATAAACCTATTTCTACAGCCACTCAATTAGCATTAAATGTGAAAGAAAACGTGAGTAATAAATCGACTAATATTTCCCTAGGGACTAGCGATATTTTATTCCCAACACAAAATGCGGTGAAAACCTATGTTGACTCTCAAATAACAATAGCTACCCCTAATGCTACTCAAACAGAAAAGGGAAAAATAAAACTGTCTGGTGATTTAAGCGGTACAGCCGATGCGCCAACGGTACCAGGTTTAGCAACTAAAGAGAATTCAATAAGTGCAGGTACAACCAATCAGTATTTTAGAGGAGATAAAACGTGGCAAATTTTAAATAGTACAGCGGTTGGACTAGGTAACGTTGACAATACTTCAGATGTAAACAAACCTATTTCTACGGCGACACAAACTGCTTTGGATGCCAAAGAAAATGCTATTTCATCAGGAACAATTACTCAATATCTTAGAGGGGATAAAACTTGGCAAACTGCAGTTCAATCAGTAAATGGTGTATTACCTGCTCCTAATGGAAATGTTTCAGTATTGTTGGGGAGTGTAACTACGGGGGTAAATTCAAGTCCCTTAAGTGTAGTTCCAAATCCAGTTAATTCAGATATATATGTAGTGGCAGGACAAACTTCGACTCCTAATGATAATGGAAGAACCTACATTTATGATGGAACGAATTGGCAAGAAGTAGCTAGTAATATTTCAGGCTCAGACAATAGGTATGTGAAGTTATCAGGAAGTAATATGTCAGGGAATTTAGTATTTCCTGCAGGGCATACTGTAAAAATAACAGATGCACCGGTTAACGGAACCGATGCTGCTAATAAAGACTATGTTGATGGAATTAATTTGGATGCCACTACATTGGCTACAGGAAAAATACAGTTAGCGGGTGATTTGTCAGGAACTGCCAATGCCCCAACGGTACCAGGTTTAGCTACAAAAGCACCTTTAAACTCGCCTGCTTTCACAGGATTGCCTACGGCACCTACAGCAACAACGGGTACTAATTCAACTCAAATTGCCACAACAGAATTTGTAACTACCGCTCTTACATCAAAACAAAATGTTTTGACTAATCCAGTGACGGGAATTGGAACTCAAAATAAAATAGCGAAGTTTTCAAATATAGGCAGTGCGTTGACGGATAGTCAAATGTTTGATAATGGAACTAATGTTGGAATAGGAACAATAAGTCCGTCTTCAAAATTAGAAATTAATGGTGCAGTGACTAATACGCTAGCTTATGATGCAGTGGCAAACACTACCATAGACTTTTCGCAAAGTAATTTAGCATTTACTACGGCTAGTGCGGGTTCATTTATTTTGACTAATATTAAAACAGGAGGAACCTATACATTAGCAGTTCAGGGGGCAACTGCTGGCACCTCAGTTTTTACAAGTACGGGTTTTACATTTAAATATGTAAATAATGGAGTGACTACCGCTAATAAACATACATTGTATACTTTCTTAGTGATGGGAACAACGGTTTATGTGTATATGGCTACAGGATTTTAATTTTGTAAAGATGAAAAGATTATATTTTTGGGTATTGTTGAGTTGCAGTTTTGTTCAATCACAGGTATCAGGAACTCCTTATATTTTGCAGTCTTCACACAGCGGAAATTATATTTTAGATATTGTTAGCCAAAATTCAACGGTGGCATACAGTGTTAGAAAATTAACAAAAAACTATACTGGATATTGTATGCAAGTACGAAGGAGTAATGACAACGCTACTAGAGATTTTGGTTTTGATGCCAATGGAGATTTTGATACAACCGCATTATTGTCTTTTGTAGGGTCTAATGATGGTTATGTTAGGGTATGGTATGACCAGAGTGGTAATGCTAAAAATTTAACTCAGGTAACAAATATATACCAACCTAAGATTGTAATTGCAGGGACATTGGTAACAGCTAATGGGAAGCCTTTTGTAGCCTTTTTTGGGGTGCCTTATTCTGTATACAATCATATGGATGTTTTAAATTCTCCTGTATCAACAAATGCGCAAGTTTGTATCGTTAATAAATTTAGTGCTGTAACAGGGTCTGATGGTTTCTTGTTAGGACATAATACTTATTTTTATTGGCATTCCAAACCAAGTACTAATTTATTTCATAATGCTTATACCTCAAGTTCAGTGTATAATGGAACTTTATTTATCAATGGTATTGCCACACTTCCTTCAGAAGCTCCATTTCATACTACACTAAAAAGTATTTCTATTGCACCTCAAGTACCTAATTCAGGGACAGAATGGAATGTAATAGGTAGAGATCGATCTGTTCATCACACTAGTAATGGCGGAGGGTATGCTGAAATTGTATCTTTCCCAGTTGCAATAACAACTAGTGAAAGAGAACAAATTGAGTTCAGTCAAAAAAGTTATTTTAATTTGTAAAAGGAGCCAGTAATGTATTAAAATTTAGTTACACTAAAACTTGCCTCATTATAAAAGCTGTTTTCTATTTTATATAGAACCCATAACCTTCATAAAATCAATCAGTTGATTCGATTTTAAATCTATAGTACTCACATTATAAACCCACTGTTTTCAGTGGGTTTTTTTGTTGGTGTTAATTGAAAGGATTTTTATTATATTTGATTAGGCTAAAGGTAAGGGGGCTTTGAGTAGAAAGAATTGTAGTAATTAAATAACCACGCGATGGGATTCGCGCGGTAGCGGGGGATATGTTTATTGATAAAGGAGGTTCTTTGTAATGAATTAAAAAAACTAATTTTTCTTCTCTAACTGTTCGATAATTTTGGTGTAATTTTCTGCACCCACTTTTTTAGCAATGATTTTTTTGTCTTGGTCTAAAAGATAGATAACGGGGGTTTGTCTGACATTGTAAAGCGTTTGAAAATCGACATCTTCTTTGGTATAGTTTCCAGTTACTACGGGAGCAGGGTAGACGTTAATCCAGTCGGATAGCTTTTCTTTTTCGATAAACTCTTTCCATTTGACCATTTCATTAGTGTTGTTGTTCACCGCAAAGACTACCACGCCTTTTTGTTTCCACTCGGTTTCGTATAATTGGTGCATTTTTGGAATTTCGGTAGCACAATGTCCACAGGTAGGGTCCCAAAAAGCAATTACCGTATATTTTGCCTTCACATCGTACAAATCAATTCGTTTTTGATCTTGGGTAAGCATAAAGAGATTGCGCCCTTTGTCGCCTAATAAATTGTCTTTGATGCTGGATACTTTGAATTTGAAAAACTCTTTTTGTTTGAGTTGTAACCAAGCATACTCTTTGTTTTTAAAATAAGTATTGTAAATGTTGATAAACACGCGATCCATTCCCATAATTTTAGGCTCGGCATACAAGTCCACAAAATGTAAAATAAGGTATTTAAAAACATCACCATCAGGTTGGTCTGTTTGACTAATGATTTGATTAATTTCAGTCGTAACCGTTTCAGGAGTTACAGAGACAAAGGAATTAAAATAAGTAGCGATGCGGTTTTCTAAAAAAGGATTGCGCAATAAGCGTGGGTCTTTAAAATTAATTCCGTCAAAAAAGTGTTGTTTTAAATACGCAATAGAATCGGTTTTAGTGGCTAGTTTCAGGTCAGCAGGTTTGTTTAAAAAATTATCAATGGGCTGACTCATTTTGAATAGCAAAGACAAAGTATTGTTAGGATTGGCTTTTATATAGTCGTTTTTGTAGCCGTTAATTTCATTTTGAATTTTTTTCAGGTCTTTGATGACTACAGCACTATCTTGTTTTGTTTTTTTGTCGGCCAAATTTTTTTCTAAAGATTTTATGGATTCCATTCGGCTTCGAAAAAAAGTATTGAAACTATGGAAATCTTCATTCAAAGGAGAATCTTTGATTTGAAGTGTTTTGTCAGTAGGATTGGTTACTTGGATGTTGAAATTTTGGTTGGGATCCATTAGGAATTCCAATTCGATTTTTTTATCGGCAGTCACTAACATATAAATGCCTTCTACATATTTTTGGTCTTTCTTGAATAGCAATTTCCCGTCAGCAGTTCCTTTTACAGAGTCTAATAGGGTTTGGTATTTTCCGTAATGACTCGCTAGGTAGAATAGTTTGTTTTTGTACTCAGGCGATTGAAATTCAATTTGACTTGCCGCAATTGTTTTTTTGGTTTGTGCCAATGCGGTAAGGGTAGTAACAAAAACTAAAAGGGTATAGCGTATCAATCGGGTTTTCATATATGTAAAAGTTTTTTGTTAGTGGTCATATATGTTATCGCCTTTTATTTATCGGTGTTTGCTTGCGCAAACTTTTGGTTAATGGCGATTTCATAACGATGTAATTTTAGTCAAAAATAAGTTTTTCAATTGGTATTCTTAAATGCGATTTCAAATTTAGTAGTTACGCTATAATTTAGTCAAAAAAAATAAATACTTTTAACAGATAATTATAACAAAAAGTTGAGATGCGATTGAATTTGTCTTTGTTTTTACTGTTTTTCTTTTCAGTGACCGCTTCGTTTCAGGCTCAAAATACAACAGCGATTTCAGATACTACTTTTGTGAATTTAAAAGACTTTAGTACTGATTTTGTGTATGACATGAAATATGCTACCACGGATAATTTCTTAAAAGCTCAGGTGTATGATTGTGCCGAATGTTTTTTGCGTTTGAAAACGGTAAAGGCATTGATTAAAGCCAATAAAAAATTTATGAAAAAGGGCTATCGCATTCAAATTTTCGATTGTTATCGTCCTTTGGATATCCAGAAACGAATGTGGAAAATAGTGTCTAATCCAGAGTATGTGGCCGATCCTGCTAAAGGGTCTATTCATAATAGGGGTGGGGCTGTCGATATTACTTTGGTAGATAAAAATGGGTCAGCGTTGGATATGGGAACTCCCTTTGATTTTTTTGGACCAGAAGCTAGTCATCATTTTGAAAATCTTTCGGATGCCGTTAAACAAAACAGACTACTTCTTAAAAAAATAATGAGGAAAAGCGATTTTATCTCTTTTGATTCAGAATGGTGGCATTACAACCTTAAAAATGCATCTAAAGAGAAAGTGGCAAATACTAAATGGCAATGCGAATAATGCTGTAAAATGAGTGCTAAAAAGAA
>JACCDQ010065231.1_pt1 | contig 10836 bp, 7 predicted proteins | sample 7446031 | NCBI WGS metagenome assembly JACCDQ01 (sample SAMN15323442, study PRJNA562643) | freshwater metagenome | isolation source: river surface water | place: USA:Blue River Watershed | collected 2017-08-17
GGCGGGTGTAAATAGTGTGATTTTGGATTCAGTTGCTGATGCACAACCCGTGTTCGGTAACTTGGCATTTGCTGCAAGCTTGTATAGCGGTCAGATGTGTACTGCCCCGCAGAATATTTTTGTTACTGAAACAGGTATTGCAACTGCTGCTGGTAATTTGAGTTTTGATGATGTGGTGGCGGGTATCAGCGCTGCTGTTAAGGGTTTGGCAGAAAACCCCAAAATGGGTGCCGGTACTTTGGGTGCTATTCAAAATGACATTACGGCGAAACGCGTTACTGATGTTTCAAATAGTGGAGCACAAATGGCTGCAGCTTCTTTGCATGTTGAGAATGCGGAATTCCCTGATGCACGCACGGCTTCTCCGGTTGTTATGGTGGTGGATCAAAACGATACCCAACATTGGCAACACGAGTGCTTTGGCCCGATATTGTTTGTTGTGAAAACGCGAAATTCTCAAGAAAGTTTGCGATTGGCGGCCGCCTCTGCACAGAATTTAGGAGCAATTACTTGCCAATGCTATACTACTTCCGACGCGTATGCGCAAGAAGTAGAAATGGCGATGAACGCTGTGTTTACTCCTGTTAGCTTTAACTTTACAGGTGCAGCATTTGTGAATCAACATGCAGCCTTTAGTGATTTTCACGTTACCGGAGGAAATCCTAGTGGCAATGCATCCTTTACTGATGCGCAATACGTGAATAGACGATTTGTTTGGGTTGGAAATCGCTACATGGCGTAATCGACTCCAAACCGGTTGAAAATAAAAAAGGCGATCCAATGGATCGCCTTTTTACTTATATAAAGGAAAAGACCTCTTGTTTTGATTATTTGTTAGCTTTCAAGCTAATGGTGATATCCATGTCTTTGCTAACAACGCCATTTTTCAATTTAGCTTGTGCTTTTTGATCAATGCTCATGTTGGCTTTATCGTAGTTGATACCCCAATCCAAACGGTTGATAGTAACTTTTGCATCAGCAGTTACACCGGTTTCAGTGATAGCCACTTTTGCAGGGAAAGAAATGTTCTTAGTAGAATCACGCAATGTTAAATTTCCAGAGATAACGTGTGTGTTATCGCCGTCTGCTTTTGCTTCACACTTGCTGATTTCAAATTTTGCAGTTGGGAATTTAGCAGAATTGAAGAAATCATCAGCAGATAAATGACCTAATAACTTGTCTTTGAACTCTTGTGGTAAAGAATCAGAACAAGTCATTTTTGTCATGTCGATAACGAAAGAACCAGCAGTGATGTTTCCGTTTTCAACACTTAAAGAACCTTCTTGTAAAGCGATAGTGCCGCTGTGTTCTCCGATACCTACCAATTTAGAACCGTGCCATCCGATAGTAGAAGTAGCAGCGTCTACTTTGTAAGTTGTTGCACCTGTAGAAGCGGTAGCAGCAGAATCTGCAGCACCAGCTTCAGTAGCATTGCTACCGCAAGAGCCTAAAAACAAGGCTACAGCAGCAAAAGAAGCGATGATAAATTGTTTTTTCATTTTTTTATGTGTTTCTAATATTTGTTTGAACAAATTTATAACAGAAAAAGGAAATTGTCAATACCTATTGATTGAATTCAATTATTCTTTGTTAGCGATCCAAATGATTTCTGTACCACCGTTGTTATGATCTAAGAATCTAGCCAATGTAAACAAGTAGTCACTTAATCTGTTTAAGTAAATAACCACAAAATCTGGCACTTCTTCATTGTCTCTAAGATTAACAACCAATCTTTCAGCTCTTCTGCAAACACATCGAGCTACATGCGCTTGGGCACCAATTACTGTTCCGCCGGGTAAAATAAAGTTTTGCAAAGGTGGTAGAGTGGCGGTTAATCGATCTATTTCACTTTCCAATTTGTTGATTTTTGCATCATCTAATGCTTTGGGTAGTTTTTGATTTGAACCAGAAGCACTGGCCAAAAAAGATCCGATGGTGAATAAATCGTTTTGTACTTCAGCCAGCAAAGATTCTTCGGCAGTGCCTTGGATTTGAGCACGAACTACGCCGATGTGGCTATTTAATTCATCTACAGTTCCATAGCTTTCTACCCGAGAATGGTGCTTGCTTACTCTTTCGCCGCCAATTAAGGCAGTTTTCCCGTCATCGCCTTGTTTTGTATATATTTTAAAACCCATGATGTATTATTGTTGTGTGAAGGTTGAAGTTTAACTATTAAATCTAAATTTTGTTTTGGAAAAGATTAATTTAACTGGGTGTTAAGTTGGTTAAATAATTTTCGCGCATTTCCGTTTTCGTAAATTACTTGGTAAACAGTATTTGCTATTGGTAGTTGGATGTTATGCTCTACGCATTGTAATTCAATGAGTTTAGATGCAAAATAGCCTTCAGCAACCATGTTCATTTCTAATTGTGCAGCGGAAGCCGAGTACCCTTTTCCTAACATGTTACCAAAAGTTCTATTTCGGCTAAACGGAGAGTAACAAGTTACTAGTAAATCGCCCAAATAAGCCGCTTCCTTAACATCACGATGATCGGGAGAGATTTGGTTAAGAAAGAAATCCATTTCACGGATCGCCGCAGATGTATATAAAGCTAGGTAATTATCGCCATATCCCAAACCATGCACCATGCCTGCGCCGATGGCATAAATGTTTTTCATAACCGCCGCATATTCAGCGCCAATCAAATCATTGTTGCAGCAAACATTGATGTATCTGCCTTTTACCAAATTTGCAATTTGTTGAGCAACGTGATTTTCCGAAGCCGCTGCTGTTAGGAAACTCAGTTTTTCCGCTGCTACTTCTTCAGCATGACAAGGTCCTGTGATAATGCCAATCTGATTTTCTGGGATGTGATGAAATTCTTGTAGGTATCGGGCGATTACGTTTTGTGTATTGGGTTCTATTCCTTTGATGGCTGAAACATATAATTTGTTGCTGGGTAATTGCACCGTGCTTAAAGCTTGATGCAAATAAGCCGATGGAATGGCCAAAATGATGATTTCAGCAGAATCTACAACTCTTTGAAGTTGGGTTTCAACAGTTACCCAATCTGGATGAATTTCTACAGAACTTAAATAATCGGGATTGTGTTTAAATTCTTTGATGTAATTGGCCTTTTCCTCATTTCTGATCCACCATTGGATGGATTTTCCACCGTCGGTAATCATTTTGATGAGTGCAGTAGCCCAGCTGCCACTGCCGATTACTGCAATTTTGGGTGAAGGGTTGGGGTTATCTGTTTCCATAGCAGAGGATCAACCTTTAAGGATTTGGGTAGCGTGATTTTTGGTATCCACTTTTTCAATTACTTCTTCCAAATTGCCGTTTTCGTCAATCACGAAAGTAGTACGCTGAATGCCCATATATTTTCTGCCATACATACTTTTTTCAACCCAAACACCATAAGCCAACGCTATTGTATTGTCTGTATCTGCAAGTAAATCAAAAGGTAGGCTGTATTTGGCGATGAATTTTTGATGTTTTTTTTCATCATCTGGACTCACACCAACAATGGCATAGCCTTGTTTGATTAATTCGTTGTAGTTGTCTCTTAAACTACATGCTTCTGCTGTACAACCTGGGGTATCGTCTTTTGGATAGAAATACAATACCAACTTTTTGCCGGTAAAATCACTCAATGAAACTGCGTTGCCATTTTGGTTGTTTGCAGTAAATGCTGGGGCTGGGGATCCTACTGTAACTGTCATAATTGTATGTTTAAGCGGTTATAAATTGTCAAGAATAAATTGTGTCATCAAGCGATACAAGTGTTTGGTTGCATCAGGGTCGCCGATTCCGTGGTTCCTATTGGGGTAAATTTCGAAGTTGTAGTTTACACCCGATTTAATCATGGAATTAATCATCATGGCACTATTCTGCCAATGCACATTGTCGTCTGCGCTGCCATGAACTAACAAGTATTTGCCTTTAATGTTTTGCGTAAAGTTGATAGGAGAGTTGTCAAAGTAGCCTTTGGGGTTATCCACAGGACGTCTTAAATATCTTTCAGTATAGATGTTATCATAATACTGCCAGTTGGTTACAGGAGCAACGGAGATCGCAGTTTTGAAAATTTGAGGACTTTTTGTGATTGCCAAGGAACTCATGTAACCCCCAAAACTCCAACCCCAAATACCAATTCTGCCTGAATCTACAAAAGGGAGTTTGCCCAATTGTTTCGCCACTTCTGCATGGTCTAAAGCTTCTAATTTACCTAATTGTAAATAGGTTGATTTTTTAAAATCAGCACCTCTACGGCCAGTACCTCTATTATCAACAACCACAATCATGTAGCCTTTGGATGCCAGATATTGATGCCAAATAAAGTTCCTACCCATGTAAGCATTCTTCACTTGGTTGGCGCCAGGTCCACCGTAAATATGCATCATTACGGGGTATTTCTTTTGTGTATCAAAATTTGCAGGAAGAATTACATAAGCATTTAACGCTACTTTTTTGGGTAATTTGGTAAATGAAACAGCTGTTGTGTCTGCCCAGAATTGGGTAAACATAACGGGTTGAAAACCTTTTTGTTGCATGTATTTGCTCCATTCTGAGTTGCTCGAAATTGGCTTTTCAAAATTATTTCCAATGCCGATTATACGCTGATCATAAGCCAAACCAGCCGCGGGGTTAACAGTGGCAGATACATAATTCCCAATTGGACTATTGGAAAACAATCCCATGTCTGGAGTTTTGTCCATTTTGGATCGAACTTCATAGTAAAAGTGTCCGTTAGGTCCTAACTCTACAACGCTGTGACTGTATCCTGGTGAGGAGATTAATCGCTTGTTTTTACCTGAAATGTGCACCAAATAGAGGTGGTCTTCGTTAACATTCAATTCCGTAGAACTGAAAAGCAAAGTTTCGGTTTTGGGTATATAGCCTATTAAGTCTAGTACTTCCCAATTTCCTGCTGTAATGGGTGTTATAACTTGTGTTTTATAATTAAAGGATTTTATATGGCGATATCCGCTAGACTCTGATGTAAACAATACGCTTGATTTCTCTGGTAGGAAAATCAAATTGTCTGAAATTTCTATATAAGCAGAATCCTTTTCTTCTAACATTACGGATGTTTTGCCTGAATTGGGGTTGCAGAAAAGTAGTTCCCAATGGTTTTGCCATCTATTTAATCGTTGGATACTCAAGAACTCTAAACCACCGTTCTCCGATATATTGAAATTCAGTGCCGACCAGGATTTGTTAGAATTTACAAAACCGGGTAGGCTTTTCAATGCTACCATTTCGTTTTTATCGCTGATAATCAGTGGCGCGATAGCACTCCATTGCATACGAGGTAGGTATTGATCACGTTCGCTCAAAGTTTGGGCGATACTGGTTTTTTTGGTTCTGATATCATAAATATGAATATCTACTTTTGAGTTGTCTTCACCAGCTTTGGGATATTTCCATCGCTCCTGTGAAGGATATAGGTTTTGAAAAATATCCATTGAAAATTGCTTAACCTTGCTTTCATCGAAATGGTAGAATGCCAAGTAATTCCCAAATGGACTCCAAGCAATACCTGAGCTCATCGAAAATTCTTCTTCATATACCCAATCGACTGCTCCGTTGATGATTTTGTTGGTTTCACCATCAGTAGTTACCTGGGTTGTTTGTTGGCTGTATAGGTTATAAATAAAAACGTTGTTGTCTTTCACATATGCCAAGTTATCATTCTTTGGTGATAAGGTTGGATACATCAAACGTACTGGTATGTTTGTGATCTTTTTTTGTTTTAAATCAACCACATAGCACATGGAGGAAGATGAATGGCGATAGATTTGTTGGAAATCGTAGGTTACCAGTATGAAGCTTTCATCTTTGGTAATGGAATAACTTCCTTGGGGTAAAACACCATTTGCAAAACCTGCTTTAATAATATCTTCTTTGCTAAAGTTTTCAGAGTTAAACAAGGTTACGGGCTTGTTTTTGTTTGAATCTGCACTGGGCTGAATGAGTGATTTTGTAACCATCCATGCATCGTCCGTGACAATTGTTTTCAAGGTGCTTAACCCATCTGGAGAAAACACTTCAAAGGCTTTTCTTTTGGGACTAAACAGGCTGTTTGAGAATAATTCCGTTACTGAATAATCCGATAGTTGTTTGTTGGATTTATTTTCAATAGCTGCTGATTGTTGCGCTTGAAGAGACGTGGATTGGTTCAAGATTAGCATAGCTGCTATCGCCCAAAAACCGCGTAGCGAGGAGGAATGGCTTTTAAAGTTATTGGTTTTTGAAGAATTGCACATATGTGATTCAATAATTGGGGTTATGGAAACTCATTTTGTAAATGAGCCTATATTATTTGATTCTTTTCAGAACCATTTTGTTTCTTGGTTTGATAATAACAGGCACCATTTCATGGGTTACAACTGAGCCATCTAGACCGAACCATTTTTCTGGTTTACCGGCGATAACTTTTAAATTGTCGTAGGCGCGAATCACGATATCATCGATAAAGGAAAGTTCGTTTTCTTGTGATAATTCCTCATCCACCAAAACAAAACGGAAATCGCCTAAGTGGTTTTTATCAATGAATGCGTGGTAGTAAGGATCTAAATCAATCTCACCATTGTCTACCATTTCTTGGATCACCATCCTGAGATAGATACTGATTTTCTGTTGTACGCGGAAACCAAGGCGGAAGCGAACACGAACAATATCATTTTTTTCGATTACGTTTACTTTATATTCCATGGTATAGGGTTCATCGGTAATTTCGATGTTCACGAACCAATAGAAATCTGCGCGCTTGGGTCTTTTGTATAGGATTGAATAAAGCAAGGGCGATTCTACCTCGTCATCTTTGTGTGCTTTACTTAAGTAAATTAAGTGGGTTGCGAATTTGGGGAGGGTAGTATCTTGGGATAAGGCTTTAAGTTTTCCTGTATAGTTGGTTAATTTTTCTGTAACCACCATGCTTTGTTTGATTTTCCCGCCTTTGTGGCTCACGTACATAATTAATATGATTACCGATCCAATTAATAAGGTTACGAAACCACCTTCTGCAAATTTTGAAAGGTTGGCAAAAAGGAAAGCCCCTTCAACGGTGAAGAAAACCGCCATGATTAACATAACAATGATGGGATTCCAACGTTGCATTTTAAGATAATATGATAGCAATATTGAGGTCATCAACATCGTTAATGTAATGGCCAATCCATATGCTGCTTCCATTTTTGCGGATTCTTCAAAAATTAAGACCACAGCGATACAACCTGCCAACAAAGCATTGTTTACTACTGGGATGTAAATTTGTCCTTTTACGTTAGAGGGGTATTTAACAGTAAATTTGGGGAAGAAGTGCAATCGGATTGCTTCTGAAACCAAGGTAAAAGAACCTGAAATTAAGGCTTGAGATGCGATAATGGCTGCCAAGGTGGCAATTGCAATACCGATGGGCAGGAACCAATCTGGCATAATTGCGTAGAAAGGACGGGCATCGCCCAATGGTTGCCCCACTTTTCCTAATAACCATGCGCCTTGTCCGAAATAGTTGGCAATCAAACTAAATTTCACAAAGATCCATGAAACGCGAATATTTTGTTTGCCGCAATGACCTAAATCGCTGTATAATGCTTCTGCACCTGTGGTACACAAGAAAACAGCCCCAAGTAGGGTAAAGGCTTGAGGACTTTCGTTTAAGAATAGATAAACGTAATACGGATTAAAAGCTTTGAAGATTATGGGGTTATGTATGATTTGCCCAATGCCCAAAACTGCGAGCATAGAAAACCAAACGAGCATCACAGGTCCGAAGAATTTACCTACGGCATTGGTCCCAGTTCGTTGGAAGAGGAAAATGATACAAATGATCGCAATAACAATGGGCACTGTATGAATATCACTGAAATCATAGTGGTATCCATTGGCAGGGTTGATATATCTCAAGCCTTCAATGGCCGATGATACAGAAATTGGAGGCGTAATAATACCATCGGCTAGGAGCATTGCGCCTCCTATCATGGTGCCCACTACAAGGTAGGGGAAACGTCTGCGCAACAAGCTAAATAAGGAGAAAATTCCCCCTTCACCTTTGTTGTCGGCACGCAGGGTAAGAATCACGTATTTGATGGTGGTTTGTAGGGTTAACGTCCAGAAGACGGCACTTAAGCCACCAACGATCATGGTTTCAGATATGGTTTTTTTGCCAATAACGGCTCCCATAACGTACAATGGTGAAGTTCCGATATCGCCGAAGATAATTCCCAGAGTAATCAATAAACCAGCCGCGCTAAGTTTATTCAAATGGTTGGATGAGTGACCCATGTAAAAATGTGGAAGCGAATTTACTATTTCTGTTGATACGCTGTGAATGAAAGTTTTAGATGTGACGATTTTGTTTATAACTGTGTGAATTGTGAAAAATAGGCTTGTGAATAACTGTGTAAAAGAGTTGGGGAGGTTAGTGGTTATTGGGGTTTCGAGCGATGGGTAAAGGGTGGGTTAAAAAACCAAAAATGTAAATTATACACTTACTGTTTTTTGGGTTAAAACCACGAACTTTGTGGCACAAATTCAAAGAATTAACATGTCGAAGAAATCATCCAAATCAGAACAGTCGCTAAATAGTGGCATTTCACAGTACTATGGGAAATTGGTTTTTGGGCCTAAAGTGCAGTCAAAATACCTGTCTAAATCTGCGGTACAAGCAATCAATGAGGCGGTAACGATGGGTAAAACCATTTCACGTGGGATGGCAGATGAAGTGGCAAAAGGGATGATGGAATGGGCACTAGATATGGGTGTAACGCATTATACGCATTGGTTTCAACCATTAAGAGGAACAACGGCTGAAAAGCATGACAGTTTCTTTGAACCAACCGGGCAGGATTCTGGTATTGAGGTTTTTAGTGGTAAGGCGTTGGTTCAACAAGAGCCAGATGCATCGAGTTTCCCATCAGGTGGAATTAGAAATACCTTCGAAGCCAGAGGTTATTCTGCATGGGATCCTTCATCGCCCGCATTTATTATGCCTAAGGTTGGGGAGATGACCTTGTGTATTCCTACCATTTTTGTATCCTATACCGGTGAGGCCTTGGATTATAAAGCACCGTTGTTGAAGTCTATCGCATTTTTGAAAAAAGCCGCTACAGAAGTTTGTCATTATTTTGATCCCAAAGTAAGCACCTGTTCTGTGAGTTTGGGTATCGAACAAGAGTACTTCTTGGTAGATTCAGAATTGTTCAAAAGCCGCCCAGATTTAATGTTTGCAGGTAGAACCCTGATTGGAAATTCTCCAGCAAAGGGACAGCAATTGGAAGATCATTATTTTGGGGCGATTCCAGGAAGGGTCTTGGCATTCATGACAGATTTTGAAGTGAAGGCACATGAGTTGGGGATTCCGTTGAGAACCCGTCATAATGAAGTAGCTCCAGCTCAGTTTGAGTGCGCACCGCAATATGAGGACATGAATTTGGCGGTTGACCATAATTCCTTGTTGATGGATTTAATGGATAGTGTGGCTGAAGATCACAATTTGAAAGTGTTGTTCCATGAAAAGCCTTATAAAGGTATTAACGGAAGCGGTAAGCACAACAACTGGGGTATTATTACCGATACTGGTGTGAATTTATTATCACCCGGAAATACCCCTGAAAGTAATTTGCAGTTCATTACTTTCTTTGTGAATGTAATCAAGGCTGTTCATGATAACCGCGATTTGTTGAGAGCATCCATTGCTACGGCAGGAAATGATCACCGTTTGGGCGCCAACGAAGCCCCACCAGCAATCATGAGTGTGTTTATTGGCGATACGTTAGAACATGTTTTAGATGGATTTGAAGCTAATAATGGTGCTAGCAAATTGTCTGGTAAAGCAAGCAGTATCAATATTCCAACGATTCCAGAAATTTTGTTGGATAACACAGATCGAAACCGCACATCTCCATTTGCATTCACCGGAAATAAATTTGAATTCCGCGCGGTAGGTTCATCGGATAATTGTGCCAGTTCAATGGTGGTGTTGAATGCGATTGTGGGCGACCAATTGGTGAAGTTTAAGGCTGAGGTAGAAGCTGGATTGAAAGCCAAAAAAGGCGCGAAAGTAGAAGAAGTAATTTCAACAATTGTAAGGGGGTATATTACAGAAACCAAGAGAATTCTTTTTGGTGGAAATGGTTATGGCGATGAGTGGAAAAAAGAAGCGAAAAAGCGTGGTTTGAGCAACATCACAACTACCCCCGAAGCATTGCAAGCCTATTTATCGAAGGATTCTGTGGCATTGTTTACCAACAATGGTATTTTTAGCCATAAAGAATTGGAAGCACGCACAGAAATTCGCTATGAAACATATGTGCTTCGTTTGCAAATTGAGGGAAGAATTATGAATGAAATGGTGAATTCTAATGTGTTGCCTGCAGCCATTAACTACCAGAAAAAGTTGGCTGATAGCGTTGCTACCATGCAAGGTATTGGAATTGCGGCTTCCGCTTGTAAAACACAAATTACCATTATCAATCAATTGGCAGATTTGATCAACAAATTGTATGAATTAAATGAGAAAATGACTGGAGAGAGAGCAAAAGCAAATAATTTGGAACATGCCGATAAAAAAGCTTTGGCTTATTGCAATAAAGTGAAGCCTTTGTTTGATGATATTAGGGAGTGTTGCGATGAAATTGAAAGAATTGTGGATGATGCTGAGTGGACATTGCCGAAGTATCGTGAGTTGCTTTCTTTGGTTTAATCAATAAAGTCATTAGCAGGAAAAATGATAGAAGATAGCCGGGATTTTCCCGGCTTTTTTCATTTTTATGGCTTATGTGAACAAAATCACAAAAACTCCAAGATTGGGGAATTTAAATTTGTAAACTTTACCAAAGAAAAAAATAGATTTTAAAAAAGTATAAATATGGAACATGTA
>JACCDQ011074898.1_pt1 | contig 10836 bp, 7 predicted proteins | sample 7446031 | NCBI WGS metagenome assembly JACCDQ01 (sample SAMN15323442, study PRJNA562643) | freshwater metagenome | isolation source: river surface water | place: USA:Blue River Watershed | collected 2017-08-17
ACAATACTTCATGTGTTTGACGATCAACAATCAAGGCAACGCTGGATTTTAAATTCAGATCATCCTGATTACCACGCAGGCCCATGGCTGCGGCAAATGATGGTCTTTTTTCGTCAGGAGCATTTGCAGACTTAGCTCGAGTGGTCGATGTTCTAACTTGTTTTTGATTCTTAGGGGCTGGTTTTTTCTTGGCAGCCTGCTGTGTTGTTTGTTTTGTTGGTTTGTTTGCTGTGTTTTGTGCAAAAGACACCTGAGCCCCAAGCAACAAAGAACTGCTCAATAAACCCACAATCATTTTGCGCAACAAATTACTTCTAAATATCATCAGTTTGTCTAGCTGTTCAAATAGTTAGTTTTAGTCAATATGACATGATAAGGTATTACTTATGCAATGAGGCTTTATTGACCATTAATACCGCTCCCATCGTCAGCGCAATACCAAGACCAATCAACCACGTGATGGGTTCATCAAATAGGAACCATGCCATCAAGGCTGTGGTTGGCGGGGTCAGATACATCAGACTAGTGACCTTGGTGGCTGCTCCGTGACGGATCATCACAAATAACAAAGAGCTGGCTCCAATCGACAAGGCCAATATGGACCACAATAAAGAGAAAATTAATTCTGGAACCCAAGCAATTTCTCTGGTTTCAAACATCATCATCAGAGGGACACAAATAATTGCTGAAGCAGCAAATTGAATCACCGAGCCAGTACGTAAATCAAACTGCGGGCAATACTTCTTTTGATAAAGGGTGCCTGCCGTGATTGATAACAAAGCGATGATGATGAAAACAAAACTCAAATCGCTGAAGCCAATCATGGCAATCTTGGCTGATACCACCAAACCAACGCCTAAGAGACCAATGATCAAACCAAGCCATTGCACTGGTCTAACCTTCTCAGCCACCCAAGAAGCCAATAATGCAGTCAAAATTGGTTGAAGACCGACAATCAAAGCTGTTAAACCTGCTGACATACCTTCGCGAACAGCTGCCCATACACCACCCAGATATCCAGCTTGAAGAAGTATTCCAGCCATCGCAATATGGAAGATTTGTGACTGTTTTGGCCAAGGAGCTTTCCAAAGCAAGACAATTGGAATCATGCAAATTAAAACGCCTAAAAAGCGCAAGCTCAAAAACGTCATTGGCTCAGCATGGGGCATGCCGTAACGAGCAATGATGAAGCCTGTACTCCAAATGATCACAAAAATAGGCGCAATCCATGGTGTTAAAAATCGAATCCATGGACCACTCATTTATTTTTGACCCTTTATTTGTTTAAATAGTTGAAGCGCTAATTGTACGGTTTGAGCATGTACTTCAACAGTGGTCTCGATATTGATGCCATAACCACCAGCCATTGCAATTGCGATCGGCAGATCATGTGTTTTAGCAAAGTCTAAGACCATCTGGTCTCGCAAACATAAACCCTTCAAGCTTAATTTCAACCTTCCCAGTCGATCACCCTCGTGTGGGTCAGCCCCAGCTAAATAAATCAAGATATCAGGCTTAAATTCTGATTCCATTTGATTGAGTGCATGAGCGAGATGGAGCAAATACTCATCATCAGAACATCCATCGCTCAGAGCCACATCAAGGTGACTGGATTCTTTTCTGAATGGGAAATTCTTTTCCCCATGAAGCGACAATGTGTAACAACTAGGGTCCTTACCCAAAATAGCCGCCGTACCATTGCCTTGATGAACGTCCAAATCAATGATCGCAACGTTCATTTTTCTTAAGTTTTGAAGATGCTTAGAGGCAACCGCCGCATCATTGAAGACGCAAAAACCACTGCCTTTATTTGCATAGGCATGATGGGTGCCACCAGCCAGATTAACTGAAACCCCATCTTCCATGGCACTGAGGCATGCCTGAATGGTGGCTCCTGCAGACCTTTTCGATCGCTCAACCATGGGTTCACTCCAAGGAAAGCCAATTTCACGGATTTCTGCAGGACTTAACTGGCCCTGTGTCACCCGTTTGACATAGTCCTGGTCATGAACCCTGATCAAGTCCTCATCGCTAGCAGCCGAGGGTTCTTTTAGCTCTAAACCATCAAATAAGGCTACTTGGTCCCTTAACAAGCGGTATTTTTGCATCGGGAAACGATGTCCTGCTGGCAAAGGAAGGACAAAATGATCGGTATAAAAGGCTTTCACCCCCTGATTTTGCCTTTTTTTCACAATGTGGGCTTGACTTAGGGTGATTAAGACCTATACTTCATTTTGTGCAGTGCAACATTTATTGTTCACCCTTTAATTTACTTGGAGAAATCATGACATTAACCCCAGAACAAATCGCAGCAGCAAACAAAGCTAATTTAGAAACATTATTGAATTTAACTAACAAGGCGTTTGAAGGCGTAGAAAAATTGGTTGAATTGAACATGGCCGTTGCAAAAACTGCAATGACAGAAAATGTTCAAAACGCCAAGCAAGCTCTTTCAGTGCGTGACGCACAGCAGTTGATGGCTATGCAAGCAGGTATGGTTCAGCCATTAGCAGAAAAGATCATGTCTTACAGCCGTCATCTTTACAACATCGCTAATGAAACGCAATCAACATTCACATCAGTTGCTGAGTCACAGTTGAAGAAAAATAGCGGCAGCATGAACGGCATGGTTGAAGAACTTGCAAAGAATGCTCCTGCCGGTTCAGAAGCAACTATCCAGGCTATCAAACAAGCCATGGCTGCAGCAAACAATGCTTATGAAACAACACAAAAATCTATCAAGCAAGCGGTAGATTTGGCTCAAAACAACTTCAATGCTGCAGCAAATACAGCTGTTAAAGCTGCTCGCGGCAAGAAGTAAGCAAGATGAAAGCCATTTGAATCATGATAGTGGCTTGAAAGAATTGAAGTAGTAACAGTTGTCTCCTCGGTACCCAGTTAGATCTAATCTACAAGTACCTTTTAACCCCCGCCTCGCGCGGGGGTTTTTTTATGCTCAGAGTCTTAGAGACTGAATACTCAAGTCTGACTACTTTTTCTTGGTTGGCGGCAAATCAGTGCAAGTACCATGAGCCACTTCAGCAGCCATACCAACAGACTCGCCAAGGGTTGGATGTGGATGAATGGTTTTACCAATATCAACGGCATCAGCACCCATTTCAATCGCTAAACATACTTCACCAATCAAATCGCCCGCATGGGTACCAACAATACCGCCACCAATGATGCGATGAGTTTCTTTATCAAATAATAACTTTGTGAAGCCTTCATCACGACCATTGGCAATAGCTCTTCCGCTAGCCGCCCATGGGAATAAACCTTTTTCATAAGCAATGCCTTTTGCCTTGCATTGTTCTTCCGTAAGACCAGCCCAAGCAACTTCAGGATCGGTATAAGCCACAGATGGAATCTGTTTGGCATCAAAGAATGCTTTATGCCCTGCTGCCACTTCTGCTGCAACATGACCCTCATGAACGGCTTTGTGCGCTAACATCGGTTGGCCAACCAAATCGCCGATCGCAAAAATATGATTCACATTCGTGCGCAGTTGTTGATCAACCGGAATAAAGCCACGTTCATCCACCACAACGCCAGCCTTATCTGCATCTAACTTCTTACCATTTGGAGTGCGCCCAACTGCTACCAACACAAGGTCATATACCTGAGGAGTAGCTGGAGCCTTTTCACCTTCAAAGGTCACATGAATACCATCTGGTTTTGCTTCCGCTTTGCTTGCACGAGTCTTCAACATGATGTTGTCAAATCGAGGAGCATTGACCTTCTCCCAGACCTTTTCCAAATCACGATCTGCACCAGCCATCAAACCATCTAGCATTTCAGCAATGTCAATTTTGCTACCCAAGGTGCTATAGACAGTTGCCATCTCTAAGCCAATGATGCCTCCACCGATGACCAACATTCGCTTAGGCACCTTCTCCAACTTTAAGGCACCAGTACTATCAACGATTCTTGGATCTTTGGGCAAGAAAGGCAACATCACCGCCTGGCTTCCTGCAGCAATGATTGCTTTTTGAAAGCGAATCACTTCCTTCTGACCATTGGTTTTCTTAGAGCTACCCTCAGTAACCTCTACTTCAACGTGATACGCATCCAAGAAACGACCAATGCCGCGCACTGTTCTAACTTTACGCGCCTTGGCCATTCCAGCAAGACCACCGGTTAACTTTCCAATCACGGATTCTTTGTGAGTGCGTAATTTATCAATTTCAATCTTTGGAGCGCCATAAGAAATACCATGAGCTGCCATGGCTTTGACTTCGTCCATGATGGCTGCTGTGTGCAACAAAGCTTTTGATGGGATACAACCCACATTCAAGCACACCCCACCCAGGGTTGCGTAACGCTCAACGATGATGGTGTTCATGCCAAGGTCTGCGCTTCGGAATGCTGCACTGTAACCACCAGGACCCGCACCCAAAACCAACATGTCGCATTCATGATCAACTTTTCCAGCGTAAGAACCAGCTGCAGGAGCACTCAATCGAGGAGCTTCAGCTTTAGGAGCTGCTTCTTTCACTGGAGCTGTTGTTGCTGTAGTGCTGGCAACTGCTTTCGCAGCCTCAGCTGCCTCAAGCGTTGCAATCACCATGCCTTGATTGATTTTGTCACCAACCTTCACATTGATAGACACAATCTTGCCTGCTTGCTCACTAGGCACTTCCATGGTTGCTTTGTCTGACTCCAACACCAAGAGTGCTTGTTCTTTTTCAACCTGATCACCTGGCTTGACCAAAACCTCGATCACCGGCACATCATGAAAATCACCAATATCAGGAACTTTGATTTCTACTGTAGGCATATCAATTTTCCTTAAAGAACAACACGACGGAAGTCAGCCAATAATTCAGCCAAATAAACGTTGAATCTTGTTGCTAAGGCACCATCAATCACGCGGTGATCTGCGGTCAGTGACAATGGACAAATCAATTTAGGTACAAACTGTTTACCATCCCAAACAGGTTTCATCGTGGCTTTGTTAACGCCCAAAATAGCCACTTCAGGGGCGTTGATGATGGGCGCAAAGTAAGTTCCGCCAATACCACCCAAAGATGAGATGGTGAAAGAAGCACCCTGCATTTGATCAGGCTTTAATTTGCCTTCACGCGCAAGCTTGGCCAACTCACCAGTTTCTTTAGCGATTTCAAAAATACCTTTTTTATCAGCATTCTTCACCACAGGCACCACCAAACCATTCGGTGTGTCTGCGGCAAAAGCAATGTGGAAATATTTCTTCATCACCAAGTTATCGCCATCCAATGAACTATTGAACTCTGGATACTTCTTCAAAGCATTGACAGCGGCCTTGATCAAGAAAGCCAACATGGTGACTTTGATTCCTTGCTTTTCATTGTCCTTATTGGTCATCACACGGAATGCTTCTAAGTCAGTGATATCAGCATCTTCGTGATAAGTCACTGCTGGGATCATCACCCAATTACGGGACAAGTTCGCAGCAGATAATTTCTGAATACGAGACAGCGGTTTGGTTTCTGTTTCACCAAATTTGCTGAAGTCGATTTTTGGCCAAGGCAATAAATTCAATCCACCTGAAGCGGATACAGGTGCTCCTGCTGGCGAAGCCGCCTGCCCAGTCATGATGTTTTTAACATATGCTTGAACGTCTTCTTGAGAAATTCTGCCTTTTGCTGATGTCCCGATCACCTTGGTTACATCAACACCAAGTTCTCTAGCAAACTTTCGAACTGATGGACTTGCGTGGCTGATTGCACCCGTTGCAGGAATAGATTCTGTGCGAGGGGCTGATACTTGAGGAGCGCTCTGAACTGGTGCTGGAGTGCTTGCCGCTGAAGCTACAGGGGCAACTGATGATGGTGCTGCTGCAGGTTTACTTGTGGCTGCAGAAGAACTAGCAGCAGACGAGGATTCAAGGATCACAACCAAATCACCTTCAGAGATGCTATCTCCGACTTTTACTTTCACCTCTTTCACAACACCAGCGTGCGAGGAAGGAACATCCATGGTGGCTTTATCAGATTCTAAAGTCACCAATGATTGCTCTTTCTCAACCACATCACCGGGTTTGACGTGAACTTCGATCACAGGAACACCCTTGTAATCGCCAATATCAGGTACGTTTACATTCACCAATCCACCTGCAGATGGAGTGGCCGCAGGTGCAGCAGATTTTTGAGGAGCAACTGCCGCAGGAGAGACTGCAGGAGCAGCCTGAGTTGATGCAGAGCCAGATTCTTCCAAAAGAATGACCACATGACCTTCTGAAATACTGTCGCCCACTTTTACTTTGACTTCTTTCACTACACCAGCATGTGATGAGGGAACATCCATGGTGGCTTTATCTGATTCCAAGGTCACCAATGATTGCTCTTTTTCAACAACATCACCAGGTTTGACGTGAACCTCGATCACAGGAACGCCGTCATAATCTCCAATATCAGGAACTTTGATTTCTATCACTTGGCTCATCTTAGTTTCCTCACACAGTCATTGGGTTTGGTTTTTTAGGATCAAGGCCATATTTCTTGATGGCCTCAGCAACCTTCTTGTGCTCAATCTGACCTTCGTCAGCCAAAGTTTTGAGAGCTGCAACAGTTACCCAGCGACGATCTACCTCAAAGAAGTGACGAAGCTTCTCACGTGTGTCAGAACGGCCATAACCATCAGTACCCAACACGGTATATCTCTTTCCGATATTTTGAAGAGCCGGTCTGATTTGCTCTGGGTACAAACGCACATAGTCTGTAGCAACAATCACTGGACCAGTCGTATCTTTCAACATTTTCTCAACATGAGAAAGAACTGGCTTATCGGTTGGATTCAACATGTTTTGACGTGATACAGCATTCCAATCACGGCCCAACTCTGTGAAGCTTGGGCAACCCCAAATATCAGAAGCAACACCCCAATCGTCACGCAACATATTGGCAGCTTCAATCACCTCACGGAAGATTGTGCCGCTACCAAGAAGCTGAACTTTGAGCTTGGCTTTGGCATCACCAACACTTGTTAAGCGATACATACCTTTCAAAATGTCATTTTCAGCACCCTTAGGCATGGCTGGGTGAGCATAGTTTTCATTCATCAAAGTGATGTAGTAATAAACATCATCCTGGTTGGTCAACATGCGACGCATACCATCTTGAATGATCACAGCCAATTCGAAAGCAAACGTTGGGTCATAACTGATACAGTTTGGAATTGCACCACTCCATAGATGGCTATGACCATCTTCGTGCTGCAAACCTTCACCGTTCAATGTGGTTCTACCAGCTGTACCACCTAACAAGAAACCACGACTGCGCATATCTCCAGCAGCCCAAGCTAAATCGCCGATACGCTGGAAACCAAACATTGAATAGAAAATATAGAAAGGCAACATTGGTACGCCATGTGTCGAGTAGGATGTTGCCGCAGCAATCCAGTCACACATCGCACCTGCTTCATTGATACCCTCTTGCAGAATTTGACCGTGCTTGTCCTCTTTATAGAACATCAACTGGTCATGATCTTGAGGTGTGTAAAGCTGACCCAACTGGTTCCAAATACCTAGTTGACGGAACATGCCTTCCATACCGAAAGTTCTGGACTCATCAGGAACAATCGGTACCACACGCTTACCAATGGTCTTATCTTTTACAACCATGTTCAATAAACGAACAAAAGCCATGGTGGTTGAAATTTCACGACCCTCAACGGTTGCTTCAAGCAATGGCGCGAACACTTCAAGCTTTGGAACTTCTAAGCTTTCGGCCTTGGCTCGACGTTGCGGTAAATAACCACCTAATTCCATGCGACGTTCACGCATGTAATTCAATTCAGGACTACCTTCTTCAAACTTCACCAAAGGCAACTCTTCTAACTTGTCATCAGGCACAGGAATTTTGAATTGATCTCTGAATGCCTTGATATCCTCAATATTCATTTTCTTGGCTTGGTGAGCAATGTTCATGCCCTGACCTGAGCCACCCATGCCATAACCCTTGATGGTCTTGGCCAAAATAACGGTCGGTTGATTTTTATGATTTGCTGCGGCATGGAATGCTGCATAGACCTTGTGCGGATCATGACCGCCACGATTCAAATTCCAAATGTCCTCATCGCTCCAGTCGGCCACTAAGGCTTCCAACTCAGGCGTATTGAAAACAGTCTTTCTGACATAGGCACCATTCTTGGCTTTCATGGTCTGGTACTCACCATCCACGATTTCACCCAGGCGCTTCATCAATATGCCTTTTTTATCTCGAGCAAACAATGCATCCCAATGCGTGCCCCAAACAAGTTTGATCACATTCCAACCTGCACCCCTGAATTCAGATTCAAGTTCTTGAATGATTTTTCCATTGCCACGCACTGGACCATCGAGACGTTGCAAATTACAGTTGATAACAAAGCAGAGGTTATCTAAGTTTTCTCGACCTGCCATACCAATGGCACCCAATGATTCAGGCTCATCGGTTTCACCATCACCCAAGAAGGCCCAAACTTTTCTTCCTTCGGTTTGAGCCATGCCACGGTCTTGTAAATACTTCATGAAACGGGCTTGGTAAATCGCCATGATTGGACCTAAGCCCATTGAAACTGTTGGGAACTGCCAAAAGTCCGGCATCAACCAAGGATGCGGATAACTTGAAATACCTTTGCCATCAACTTCTTGACGGAAGTTGTTTAGATTTTCTTCTGTTAAACGACCCAACATATAAGCTCGGGCATAAACACCGGTGGCAACGTGACCTTGCACAAAAACTAAATCACCACCATGCTTATCAGAAGGAGCGTGCCAAAAGTGATTGAAACCGACATCATATAAAGTCGCGGCTGATTGGAAGGATGAGATATGTCCACCAACGTTTGTATCTTTGTTGGCCTTTAGGACCATCGCCATCGCATTCCAGCGAGTGTAAGAACGAATCTTGTGTTCAATTTCTTGATCACCAGGAAGCTTGGCTTGCTGCTCCACCGGAATCGTATTGATATAAGGAGTCTCAGCATGAAATGGCTGAACAACTCCACTCACACGTGCATGAGAAATCTGCTCGTCGATCAAGAATGCAGCACGATCAACACCCTCATGCTTGATGACTCCATTCAGCGCATCAATCCATTCTTTTGTTTCAATCGGATCGATATCCTGAGAGCCATTAGCTCCATTTTGTTGAATCGGTAGTTCAGCCATGCTCGTCTCCTCGTTACTTGGCTTAAATAATGGGGCTAAGCCCCTTTTGTATTCTTCAAATTCTAAAAACGCCACGTAACAGGAGCAAGAAATATTTCATATAACGAAGTTATTTATCACTATATGGAATTATGCTGCGTGGCAATAATATTCAAAAAGAGAAAAAATTAAGAGCTTCAGTATCGTCCCGTTTTACACTCTAAGATTGCATGGTTTTCCCTAAGCACATAAGCACTGATTTGAAAAAAGTAATCAACCAATATCTTGGTCAAGCTATCAAGAAATACAGATCAAAAGCCCTTAAACAAAGAGCAAGGTCTTATGCTTTCTTATACATCCCTGTATTAGCAATCGTGCTCTTCACCTGCGCCATGGGATTAATCCTGTGGACATTGAATTACCAGGACAAAAATCAACAGCAATACACCCTATACCGTGAGACAGCTTTTGCGAAACAAAGAATATTGCTGAGATTTAGCGCCAATGAAGATGCTATTTTGGAATTGAGTCGTGAGATTGGAAACTCTGCGAGCAGATCTCAATATCCTGAGTCATTTTTAAAGCTTTCAACCAAGCTCATTCAAGACAGCCCTGAAATTTTGCAACTGCGCTGGTTAGACAGTAAACAGAACAAGATTGCCACCCTACCAAATAACCCAAGTTATTTAAAGTGGTCCGAGAGAACCTCTATTAAATCTGTTTTAGATACAGAACTGAGTGGGATTTTTTCTGAGGCGGCTGAAACTAATAAGGCCACATACGGAAGAATGCTGAGTTTCCATCCAGCAGAAAATGAAACTTCAAACACTGATAGACAGTATGTATTCTGGCATGTCACCCCCATCATTCAGAATGGCTTGGTCATCGGCGGTATTGCAACGCTCTACTCTGGCAAAAGAATCCTCCAGCACATGGTGCCCAGCGAACTGAATGGTTTATATCGCTTCGCCTTTATAGATAGCTCAGGAAAAGAGTTGGTCAGCTCAAATCCAAAAAAGACCAGCTCAAGATCTTTAGAGCACAGCGTGACTATTGATAAAACCCCAATCCCACTGACTTTACATGTCAGCACATATCCACCACCAACCAATCTAACCTATCGAACATTGCTTTGGCTGGTGATTGGCTTGAGTAGCTTTGTTTTATGGAGCTTATGGTCTGTTTGGAAACAAACCTCCAAACGTTATTCAATCCAGAAGGATTTACAGACTGAGACAAATTTTAGACGTGCCATGGAGGAGTCAATCACCATTGGCATGAGAGCGCATGACATGCAAGGAAAAATCACGTACGTGAATCCTGCCTTTTGTGAAATGACCGGATGGTCTCGTCACGAACTCATTGGCATGTCACCGCCATTTCCTTTCTGGCCTTCAGAGTTAGTCCCTGAGCTGACTAAAAAAATGACTGTTGCATTAAAAGGTCACTCACCCAAAGCTGGCTTTGAAGCTGTCTTACAAAAGAAGAATGGCGTCAAAATCAATTCCAGAACCTTTGTGTCACCATTGATCGATGAAAAAGGTGAGCAATCTGGCTGGATCAGTTCAATTGTTGACATCTCTGAGCCGATCAAAGCTCGCCAAGAATTGGCTCTGGCTCAAGAACGATTCACCACAGTACTTGAAAGTCTTGATGCCGCGGTTTAGGTTATTTCATTACAGAGTGGACAACTTCTATTTGCAAATAAGTATTACAGAGAAACC
>JACCDQ011154892.1_pt1 | contig 10833 bp, 11 predicted proteins | sample 7446031 | NCBI WGS metagenome assembly JACCDQ01 (sample SAMN15323442, study PRJNA562643) | freshwater metagenome | isolation source: river surface water | place: USA:Blue River Watershed | collected 2017-08-17
TAGCGCGTTCTTTAGCGCGTTTTTGGCGCGTTTATGATTAGCGCGTTTTTGGCGCGTTTTTGGCGCGTCCCTTGGCGCGTACCTTGGCGCGTCCTTTAGCGCGTCCTTTGGCGCGTTCCCTGGCGCGTACTTTGTTTCTTATCTACTTTCTTTCGCACAAAGTTCACGTGCGAACGGGGTTGGTACCTTTTTATTATTTTTCACTTTGCGTTGCTTTATTTCGCACGAAGTTCACGTGCGAACGGGGTTGGTACCTTTTCTTATTTCTCACTCTGCGTTGCTTTCTTTTGCACGAAGTTCACGTGCGAACGGGGTTGATACTTTCCCTTCTACACGTTTCGGTTTTTCCTCCCTCTCGCTCGAAGTTCACGCGCGAACGGGGTTGTTTTTTGTTTTTATTTAGTATCGGGACGATACTTTTGCTCGCGCGGGGGACGTGTTGGGATCTATACCGTTTCACGTTTTTACACAGTTGCCACGTGTCGGGATCTATACCGTTTCACGTTTTACACCGCTGCCACGTCAGCAGCGCTTTCTATCATGTTCATGCTATGTTATGTTTTGGATTATTATATTAAGTTTATTTATTATTTCATATTATAATATATTATATCGTTTACATCTTATATAAGTGTACCTTTATATTTACCTTTTCCTCTACTTTATAATTGTACACATTAGAATATGTATACTAACGTATAAATATATACAATCCATAAAATGGATTATTTTCCTACTCTTCCGTCACTTCGACAATTAACCAAGAATAGAAGTTCACATTTACCTATTTCTATCTTGCGCTAAAATACGATCTAAAGTTAGCGTACCTTAAAATGTTCTCCCATACAAAGTGTATACTTCCGAGTAGGCACCTACGTCAAAATATACTAAATATTTATTTTGACTTTATTTAAATACATTTTTACATACCTTCTTATCACGGCACAATAATGCCATTTTACAGTACCCTCATGGTTATTATCAATTCATGAAGGACTGATAAGGCGCCAAACTGTTCGCGCATTATTTTCATCATGACTAATGTTACATAGTCATTTAGTTCTGCAGAAACGTAGGTATTCCTGCCACAATAAATCTTAATACTAATAACTAATTGTTTTATTAGTATGTAAGTGGATTAATAATCAGTTATTTTTATTGGAGTACAAGTTGTTGGATGTTGAATATAAAAGTCATTTTTTAGACTTAATAACATTGCGTCGTTTGGTCTTTCCGCCTTGTATCAAATTTAGATTTGGCTATAATGTACCTTTCAGAACTATAATGTCCGTTTGAGGTCAATTGATTGCTAAACAACCAAACGTTCTTTTTGTGCGTGGTCTACAAAACGACCGCGTCCACAGAGAACAAACAACAAAGGTTTACAAGCAAGCAAATGACCATGTAAGTTTCTGAGTATATGTTTGTGTTCTGTCACCATGTTTTGTAATAAGATATTTTATGCTTGTATTTTGATATAATCTTTGATTTGACTATTTTAGATTTATTTCATTTTTTGCATAGTGATAGAGTTTACTTTATTTTTGCAGATTAAGGCTAGAAAAGCTAAAGTTTAAAGTTTAAAATTGATATTTTAAGTTTATTTTTTCTTTTTGGATCTAGGAGAGGTGCGAATGATTCTGTAAGAATCAATCCCTGTCTTGCGTGAATGTAAACTTAGAAACAAGTTACATTCCGAACACAAAAGGATATGTTTGCACTTTTACATGTTGCTACTTTACTTTCAAAAGTCTGTACTTACATATTGTTGTGTAATTGTCTCTTGCTAGTTACATACTAGCGTATGGTATTATGTCTGTAACCTGTAACCATCGGAAAATTGCACTTTACCGATGTTTAAATGTGTACGAATTGCTTTCTCATGTATTGGTGAAGTTTATTTATAACTCACCCGCCTCCTAATTTTGTTTCTCTTCTTTACTATTGCTTGGGTCAGCATAGTAAACATAAACTTTGTAACCCCTGCGATCAAGGCAGAGTGGATGTTATCATCGAACACATGTTTTTATTTGCAGGAAATAAATTAACAGAATTTATTTCGTCGTTGTCTTTGTATCCACCCTACATGTTAGCGACTCGCGCACAACTAACAAAGACAAGTGTGGGATTTGGAATTGCATGTTTTATTTGAGATTGCTTATTGGCCTGGTATATCAATCAGTGGATTGGGATACGTCGACATGGGAAGACGGAAGTGAGTCTAACAAACTCAGCTTCCTGCTCGATGCACCATGTTCTTCGTGGAAGGTGTTGTATCCTATATGGTGCACACTAACCTTTCCCTTGAGTGTCTTTGGACGCGTACCGATAGGCCTTATTTGCTATACTACTGGGAAACGTGTGCGGAGAAAATTGCATTGCCGTAAGCTATGTAAAGGATAAAAAGATTCAGAATGTTTTCAGTGTAATATGTACTTAGCGTTGTATTTCTCCTCCCTGGTTTTGTAAACCTTTGTATATGATTTTTCACCAGGGAGTGGAGGGAGATCCTCATTTTGCCTTAGTTGATGATTTGAGCTTGACCTACAAGTAGACCTTTAGCTTTTGAGAAAACTCTGAAACTCAAATGTAGATGATATTGAAACCTTTTAGTTGGAAAACTCTGATACCAACTACGTATTAAATCCACCTGGCATCGCACACCTGTGAACAACCATACCCACGGACAAACAACTCAACTCCATGCCAGGAAGATTCACTTCTTAACTTGCGCGCACACCCAAAGCAAGAAGGACGCGCGCCTAACGATACAGATAAATTGATCAACGCCTTAGTCCTGACCCACGTCACCCTCTTACATATGTCAGCAGAACATTCGAAACTGACTAATACTTTACTAAGGATCACGTGTAAACTGTCCCGAGTAAAGTACAAGCCTTATAAATAACTTTAAATTCGATCTGTCCTCCAAAATTTGGTGGAGGCGGAGGGCAGATCAAAAGTAAGCCGCAAGCCTGGTTCTAAGCCCTAATTCCCCAATACCTCCTAGATGATTACCCCACGAGAGAATCAACGCAATGTCTTGGAAGGCATGCTCTTAAGGAGTGGAAGAAGACTCGCAACCCCCCGTCCCGCCCCTGACTCTTCCGAAGACACGTCCGAGCCTTCCGACAACCCACCAATGGGTACCGTCCCCATACCTTCGCGCCCCACGTCACCTCACAACCAACCAGAACACCAACCTCAAGAAGACGACCACCGACAGCCCGTCCCGAGTCTACACCTGTCCGTAGATTTTGATACGCGGATGGGAAACGCGGAGGAAAGTAACACCGCGAGGATGTAAGCCTTATGCGAAGAACGCGACTTCGCACGGTAACAGTTAATCCTCGCCAATTAAACCTTGGCTGCGAAGCACCGTCAGCTGCAGGAAGGAGAACGGAAACTGCTAACCGCGGACGCGCAAAGCATGAGTCTGCTGACTGACGCCAACCGCCGCGAAGCAGCTTATTAACAGGAATTAGAACGTCAGAAGTCCTAACTGGAAACCTACCGGAAGGAATTTCTTCAATAAGGAGAGGAAGTCCACAGTCAACTGGCCCTCGCTAACTAGGAAATGGCCACCCTCCGAGAACAAGCGTCAAAAGTCCAGCAGTAGGCAGAAGCTTTCAAAAAATAAGCAGATTTGTAGTCCCTATAACTGGAAGCAAAGGATGCGTCCATCCACCGATTAAGCTTGCACCTAGAAAGTGAAGCTGCCCGACAAGAGCGAGAGTATCATGAAAAGAATGCTGAGGCGTCACGTTACAAGGAATTGTTAGAGGCCGTGAGATCCTAAGCTGCCTAACAAGAACAGCTACTCCACAACGAAAAAGCGGAAAAATTACGAATGGAGTAATAACTCGCCTAAACGCAAGAAGAGTTTCAGCGTGCCCTTGCCCTAAGGACCTAAGAGATGCAAGCGGAGAAGACGGCCTACGAAGAAAACCTACGTAAAGAACAACAAGCATTACTCGAGGAAGTGGCGCGGATTGACCAAAGGTATGCCATGAAATAGCACGGCTCTGAATGGGTCGAACGCGACGAAGGCGCTGAGCTCCTCGGTGGAACGAGTCCACGCTCTTAATTTCCAAGCCCCGAACATAGAGTTCCGCCTCCCAGCATGCACGTGTCCGCGCCCCACGCCGAAACATCAACATAGGTTAAAGGGAAGTAACTGTACGGACAAGATCAAGTCCAACAGCTCACGGCGTTCCGAGATTAATTGCAAACCGAACAACTACAATTGCGCCAAGAAATGACCAAAGGCTAATTAGAAGTTACGATGAACCTCGCAAATGCCTCCGCGAAACTCCGGACGGATATGGAAGCGCAAATCAACATCGTGAAACAGGAGCTAGGAGCAGAAATTTCGCGGATAGACGGAAACCTAGGCTCCGAAATCTAACAAGTGTAGCAACGTCTTGGGCAGCAGCAGAAGTAAGTTTCGACGCAATTTTAATAGGTTACTGCTGATCTGAGGAATGTTGAAGGTAGTCTGGGTTAAGAAATAAAGGTGGTAGGTCAAGACATATCCGGAGTGAAAAAGGACGTATTTGGGATCAAGCAAGTGATTACAGGCGTTCAGTAAGACATAAAAGGTGTGCAATAAGACCTCAAGTCCGAAGTACAGACTGCCAGCGAAGCTATTTTGACTAGTGTTACTGCGGGGCAGTCACAGCTCTTGGAACTCATAAGGAAGCTGGGTGAAAAATCTGACCCGGTGAAAAATGAGTCAGCCAGTCACGTTTCCTAAACCTTGGCCCCGGAAGAAATTGTCCCGTCTTAAGCAAAACCCACTATAACAGGAACACCTCCAGGGTTTCCACCCTAACCCCAGTACCAGACGTCCCACTACGTCTCTTATCCACCCCCACCGCCTCAAGCGGAAGAATCAGCTAAACAATGGGAAAGTGGATGCTACTAGCCGACGCCTACCTCTGCTATCTAGACGCCTCAACTTACACCGGCGTCCAGCATCACCATGTTCCCTCATGGGAACCCCTAGTCGTACCAAACTCCTCATTATTCCCTTGCAGCGCGCCCTACTCCGGCACTAGGCAGGACCCCGACGGTTATAGACGCAAAAGCCTGGCCTGCCTTCGACGGGACAGGACCACTCGAGCCCTTCCTCACCAAAGTGGAATTCCTGATGAATCTATCGGGGATGAACGATGAAGAGCGGATGGGAAAATTGATCACGCTCATCAAGGGACGAGCCTTTGCTTGGCTTGCCATACAGCCAAAGTGGAATCATATGGACTACCAGGAATTAGTAGCCCTCTTACGCAAGGAGTATGGAGGAGTCAAGACCAGGGAGCTCGCCCGACTGGAAGCCTTAAAGTGCGGCGCGGATATTTACAAGTTTAATGAAGATTTCAACAGGATTGGTCAGTAGTGTCGGGATATGTTGAACGAGGACGCCTAAAAATTTAGGTATATCAGGTTAGTCAAGCCTGATGGGCTCCGAACGTACTTGCAGACGGCTAGTGGCACCTCGTCTCTATAGCAACTCCAATCCCTCGCCATAGAGATGCAAGACCTTTTTAGCAGTGGTTCTACCTCCAATTGGAGAGAACCGGGGCGCAGCACGCCACCCGTCTTCAATCGCGAAGGAGGGAGGAGGACATTTTGCAAAAAATGTAACTCCTGGCACGGGGAAAAGGAGAGATGCAGGACGCCTACATCTACCTCAAACGACAGACCCCGGACTGACACCCGACGCCCGGACTCCCGCCCTTTTGACCCTCGTAACAAAATCAACGCCCGTGTTGCTGAAACCGAGTTGGACTGCGAAGAAGTTGAAGACACCATGGTAGAGGAGAATGACCAAGAATCTGTCGTGTCAGACGATTCAACACATTTTTGAAGGGGGGTGAAGGACCTCCGGTCGCCCTTTCCTCGCAATTGGAGGATATCGTCCCTAAAACGCCCGTGAAGAAAACAGTTACATTTGACCTTTCCCAACCTCCCGCGTCTACACCTAATCCACGGAAGAGCACTTTGAAGCAACGACCCGCCTCTCATAATGGGCGTTCCCTCCGTGCACAACGTCCCTACCTCACTAACTCTACACCGATGACCACAAGCCCGGAGCAAAAGAACACCGACGTGACAGCCTCATCACCTGTGGAAGATGACGTAGTCCTCACTTGGGGAAAATAAAAAGGTAACTTAAGCGATTCTACTATTGCCAAATTAGCCCAATAGGCACAGTAAATCACGAAGGGTGATCCTACATGCACGTCGGAAGACGCAAAAGTCCTCGCATATGTCTAGTCCGCCCTTGACACCTCTCAGAATGTCCAACCTAATATGTTCGCGCCGTTTTCCATTCCGTCCCTAGACAAGGTGGGGTCCCTTGTTCCAACTCATTGGGGTAATGTGGACACAGGGGCCATGGTTAACGTCGTATACCTCGGGGTCACGCGCGTCTTTAAGACGCTACAGTAGTATTGGGTCAAATATGACCACGTCTTATATGGAGTAGGAGGAAAACAAACTAAGATCGTAGCAATGCTTAAAGATGTCCCGATCCGGATGGGCTGCCATGTCACCCATGAATCCGACGCTTTTAGCCCAGATACCACCGCCCCAGTGGACTTCAAAGCCACTTTCTTAGTAGTAGATAATGACGATTATCACTGGATCTTGGGCATCCCACTCCTTGCAGGACTTAATGGTCTAGTGCACTGTCGAGACCGAACCCTCCAGTATACGCCTCCCGGAACCACTGCAACTACTACCTTACACCTCATCACACGCACGGAAGCAAAAACGTAGCCTGTCCGTGCAGAATTTCGTCTGCAATCCCCCCACCTAGAAACTGAAACAGTGGAAGTAACGACATGGGAAGGTGCTGTTCTGTAGTCTGAAGAACTATCCTATGTTGGCAAAGATCTCACGGATATCCTTGGAAGGTAATACACCCTCCTGGATCAAGAAGGAACGACAATTACTCATTGTCAAACCTCCGTGCTGAACCCAGCCCGGCCAGTTCCTACCACGCCGTTGCCCTCTTCCCCGTCTACGTTGGGAAATTCTAGCTCCGCTGAAGTCCTAGTGGAGCATGTGGAGGCCCTTTCTGTCCTAAGTGGAGCTGCTGCACCTCAGCATAAACTTCACACACCGTCCCTTGTAGAGACCCTGCAGACTACCCGTCCAAAGAAAGGCAAACCCTTACCTAAAGGGAAGTTAATCCAGTTGTTAAAGGATACCCGCGGATGGAACATCGTTCTAGCTGGACCAGATTTTATTGGAATAAGTACTCTCCTCAGGGAATTAGAACAATTAGGGTACCACGTCCGATTATAGCATCATAAGCCGTCACCCACTAAACGATTAGACTTTCACCTTCCGTACTTTGACCACCTCGTCAAAGACTGGACTAGTTTCTGCGCGGATTCCCGAGCTCTCCTAATTGAGGACTCGCCCTGGGCGTATTTGTGCCGTCATGCAGTCCACATCGCCCCAGAAATCCGTGACCACTGTCATGCCACCTTGGCTCCTTTGAAGCTACCCGACTTCACTATCATCTTCTCCACGTCGGGCATAGAGATTGGGCGCCGTCACTAGTCTTGGTCAGGGCCACCTGAATCGTATTCACCTCACGCATTGCGGCAAATGTAACAGTTGTAACTTCACCCGAGTACAACCTTCCACGTCGATGCTACGGGATCTCCGGGTCAACTTAGTAAACGTGTGCACTCGCTACTCTCGAAACGTGCCTTTCACGTGGACATAGGTCAGTTCGAAGGTATGAACTTTCCAACTAGTCGTAGCCCTTAGATGACAGCCTCCGAAGGTGCCGCATTTGCCGCCAAACTCTTGTTACACGAATATTCTTTGGACCCCCCTGGATTAGCCTAATTGCACCGATTGAAGGAGATCATTGACTTCCATCCTACCATAGTCAATCCCGCGCTTACTAAATAAGATTAGTCTTACTACTTCCAAGTCCTACATGATTGTGTCCATGCTATAGCTATTGTCTTAGAAGATATTGTTGGAGAGAAGGATGTTGAACCCTTCAAGGTTGAAACGTTTGGCGAACCGGCGCACCGTCCCCCCATCCGTTTGTCTGCTCCCCACCGACAATTTGTCCGCGATGAGTTCGCCGCAGTCAAAGGCGCCGGGTTAGCAAAATCCATGCACACCCCTTGGGCCGCACCCTGTTTCCCCGTCGCCAAGCCACGGAGTGACAAACTCCGTCTCGTCATCGATTTCCGTGGGCTCAACTAACGTACCAAACGCAGCAGTTTCCCCATCCCTTATATACGAGATGTCGTGCAAAAGGTCGGTCATATGAAGATTTGGACCATTGTTGACTTGTTTTCCGGTTTTTGGCAAATCCCGGTCGAGGAGAGTAGTGTTGAAAAACTGGGCTGCTGCACAGAGGACGACTTGATAGCATGGCTGGTCCTACCTTTTGGACCGCGGAATGGCCCCCCTCACTTCCAGGCCGTCATTAACAAAGCCATCGCAGAAGACGGACTGCAAGAAGACGTAGGCGCGTTTATTGACGACTTGGCAACTGGGGGCGGGAACCACGCAGCCGCGGCCCAAAAGGCCAAATAAATGCTTACCATGCTGGGAAAACGAGGCCTAAAAGCAGGGGCAAACAAAATCCATATGGGTCTGCTTACTATAAAGTTTTTGGGGTTCTAAATCCACAATGGCGAATTGTCGCCCGACCCCGACAAAGTCGCAGCCATTTCTCGCCTCTTGCCGCCGGAAACTCGCACATAACTCCGGAGTTTCCTTGGATTGACCGGATACTACCGGGAGTTCGTCTAAGGCTATGCCAAACACGCCCGGCCGTTGACCACCCTGTTACAGGAAGACACCCCCTGGATCTGGTCCGTACTGTGTTAACATGCCTTCGATCTCCTTCGCCAAAAATTGATGACCGAACCCATCTTAGCCCTTCCTGAACCAGATCGCCCGTTCGTAGTCCATACGGACTTTTCCCACCACGCCCTCGGTGCGATCTTAGAATAAAGGAAGTCCGACAACCGCTGTCACATTATCAGTTGTGCGTCTCGCAACTGCACTGACGCCGAAGCTAAATTAGGACCCACCGATGGAGAAATACTAGCCCTTGTCTTCGCGGTTACGAAGTTCCATACGTACCTGGCTGGCACGAAATTCGTCGTCATAACGGATCACGCCGCGTTGATACACCTGGAGAACGCCAAGACCCGTAATCCTAAGTTAGCTAGGTGGGCACTACTTCTTTCCAACTATGACTTCTCCATTTAATATCGCGCGGGACGCCTTCACAACAACGCTGATGGCCTTAGCAGATGTCGACAAGAAGATGCCCCTCCTACCTAGCCCACTGACGGGAAACAGTTAGAGTTGGCCCTCGAAGCGTTCGAGACCGATTGGCGCGAAGGCAACATTGACGGCGACCCCCTTGTTACCACTCTCCACTGTTCATCCGTCGAAGACTCCTAGACTACGTTGACCACTCTACAGGGACCACGTCAAATGCTTCTGGAAGCTGCCCCTTGCGCTTCCTGCAAAAGCGCCTTCTCCGGAAAAGAAGCGGCCAGTGTGGTATGTGACCGCTGTAACGCACCTTTCCACTTGAAATGCGTGCAACTCCGTTCCGTTCCCACCACTCATTGGTTCTGCCCTGCCTGCAGCGCGCACATCAAGGCCCGCGGCATCTAGTGCCCAACTGAAGACCTTTTGCTGTAACAATTCCTCCTTGGTGCCTCCGCCCCTCCAGAATTGTCCGAAGCTTTTGCCCGGTAAGCTACTCGCCTTTCTTTTGCCCATGGTCAGTTGCTGACATGGCACCAGAATAAGTGGCTGCCTTACTTACCCCTGGGCCAATAACTTCTATGGATGGAAGAAGTACATGTCCAACATCACCATATTGGTGGATAAAAGATGTACGAACTTCTGAAACAAAAGTGCTTTTGGCCCAACATGAAGTCCGACTGTGCGAAGTACTCCGCGTCCTGCTTCGAATGCCAACTTACCCGAGGGAAAGCGCACGGCTCGTGGCAAGGGTAGCTCCTCCCTTTACCTCCCGGGCCTCGGTGCGAATGGTCCTTAGACCTAATTATTAGCTTAGGTGACGGTACTAATTCTGTGCACGTCCTCAGTGCCATCTGCTGCTTCAGCAAGTTTTGCATCCTCACCCTTATCGAAGATAAGAGTAGCACTACCGTCGCCAACGCCGTGCGTGAAAAGATTTTCCAACTTTTTGGTAACCCTAGCCGTGTGCGCACAGACAATGGAACCGAATTCCGAGGAGCCTTCGACGCCCTTTGCGCGGCTCACAACGTTAAACACGTTCGCTCCTCGCCCTACACCTCTCATAGTAATGGCCAGGTTGAACGTCTCCACCGGACTATCGAAGACCTCACTAAACGCTGTTTAGTCACCCTTCCGGCGTCTGCTTACCGCACAGTCCTCCGTGAAATCTAGCTTACCATTAATACTACTTACGCTAGAAGTGTCGGATGCGCACCGTATATCCTCATGTTTGGCTCCTCGCCCCCTTCTGCGATGACTTCTGTTATCCCTGACCCCACCACTACCTCTCTTACCTAGTATGCTGCCGCTGTCCAACGCCAAGTATCCCTGGCCCACAAAGCAGCAGTCGCCGCTCACAAGCAATATCGCGCCCGAAGTGCCGTAACCCTGCCACCCGACCCCGTTACGGCTGCCCTCCAAGTGGGGCAATTAGCTATGGTCATTCGTCCGCGGCACCACAAGCTCCTGTGCGCCAATGCTGGTCCTTTCTTGATCACCGCGATCAAACTTCCCCACGTCCACCTCCAATCCCTTACCCATAGTGGACTTACCATGATAGAA
>JACCDQ011868803.1_pt1 | contig 10831 bp, 11 predicted proteins | sample 7446031 | NCBI WGS metagenome assembly JACCDQ01 (sample SAMN15323442, study PRJNA562643) | freshwater metagenome | isolation source: river surface water | place: USA:Blue River Watershed | collected 2017-08-17
CCCTTTAAGCTACAGTTAAGTTACCGACGCTATTTAGCACTGTCCATTCTGAATTTGCTACAGTGCAAAGTAAATGCAGGCAATCATATCGATTAGTTGCTGTTATGGTACCTCCTGAAGAGGTGTCTTGGTTTCCAAAGTGGATTGTATCACCTGCTGGGGCATCAACTACCCAGAGTCCTGCACCTTTTCCTGCTAGTCTGATTTCATCACCTACAGCACAAGTTCCAGGAAGGTTTACTGTTACTAGAGCTGCATTGTTTAGGATATATCCATTATTTACAGCTGCGTTAACAGATAATCCTGTAACTTCAGTCCATGTTGTACCTATACCAACAACATCCACTGTGATAGTAGAACCTGAACCTGTAGTTGAGCAGTTTACTCCACCTAGTACGTTTAAATTATTAGCTGCCGGAGTTGCACTGCCTGTATCTGCTGTAAATGTAGTAGGAACAGCACCACCTGCTTCCATATTTAAGCTATTTGCACCAGGAGTGAATGATATAGTTCCGCCTGAACTTGTTATAGTAGCAAACGCTGGTGCTCCACCATTGGATCCTATCAGCACTTGGCCATTTGTTCCTGCTGTAAGCGCTGTAAATGGTGAATCACCATTTGCTACAAGAACACCATTTGCTGTAAGACCAGATCCTGTGCCTATCGCTAAAAATGAGGGAGGCAGGTTTAATTTTCCTGTGTATACAGTACCTTTTGCGCCACGACCTACGTTTGCCATCTACTACCTACCAAATTTCGTAAGAAGTGCCGTTGAATAGCACTTCGATTGATTCATATTCCTCATCAAATATATAAGATGTTGCGCCATCAATTAAGACAGCACCACCAACCGTTGTTACAGTAATATTATTGGTATCTGCTGCTCCTGTACGGTCTTTAATTACAAATGTGTCGTACTGTGTAGGTGCATTTGGCAATTGAATTGTGATGACTCCTGCTGTAGAGTCGCAAGAAATAAAATAATCTGTTGCTGTCACAGCATATGTAGCCGGGCCAGTTACAGAGACATAATTCCCTGCTATACCTGAAGAGACGATTGTGATAGTGCTTCCTGCTCCTGATGTCGATACTCCAGATGCTCCTAAAACGTTTAAATTATTAGCAGCAGGAACGGCTATTCCTGAGTTTGTAGTAAACTGAATAGGAACTGATGGAGAACTTGCGACGGATTTGTAAATCTGACTCACGTTTTACTCCTTCGCATAAAGATATGACACCGAAAAATCTCCTGAAGCCCCATTGCCTGAAATTACAGTGCCTCTATCAAATGCATAATTTGCTGCAAGACCATGCGCTGCCCTTAAATCTAATACTAAAGCTGTGCCAGCTGAAAACGTTTTCCATTGAACACCGTCTACGTATATAGTTACTGCAACTGTGCTTAAATTGTCAAAAATAACAATGACAGGAGGATATAGAAATGATCCTATCTCTACAGTGCTACCTGTCATGGTTTCAATCAATTCAGGCGCAGCAACCGCTCTTTGGCTATTGTTTGCACTCATCTACACACTCTTTTTTTTCTTCAGGTTTAATATTTACAGCATTGATGCGCTGAACGATTTCTGATTTCATAGCGCACATGGCATCAAAAATCTCACCAAGTGGGCACTCAGGATCACAATAAAATGCATAAATGCGGTCGTCTTTCTTGACTTCAAAAACTATCTTATTCTTGATCATCTGCTTCTCCTGTGTTGAGTTATCCAGAAGATATGCTCTTCTGGATATTTAGTGAATTAAATTTATATTTTAAGTTTGACGTACGATGAAGTAGTCAAATGTTGACACATCAGTAGCTAAAGCTGCACCAGCTGCGGTGTATGCTGTGATAGTAAAGCTTGCACCTGCTGAAATAGATGTAATTGGGAAACCAAGGGCAGGAGAACCATTAAGAGCAGATCTGGTTAAGAAGATTCTATCACCTGCCGCGATGTTGGTATTCGCCACTGTAACTGTTCCAGCAACCAGAGTAGCTCTACCGATAAAGTCAGTTACAGCTCCACCATTCATGCTGATTTTTGTTGCTACGCTTGTAAGGTTAAGGTCTGTGTTTACGTTTACTGCCCCAGATCCTGAATTGATGTTAACAGTTGTTGCACCTGTGCTATTACCAACGGTGATTGTTTTAGCTGCAGCATCAGCACCGATATTGATTGCACCAGTACCTGTTACAACTCCAAAAGAACCGTTTGTAGTTGTCCAAGCGCATGCTCCAGATCCTGAGTTTACGTTTACGGCTGTAGCTCCGGTTACGTTACCAATGGTTATGGTCTTTGCAGCAGCGTCAGCACCAATATTAATTGCTCCTGTGCCAGTTACTACACCGAAAGAGCCGTTTGTGGTTGTCCAAGCACATGCACCAGAGCCAGAGTTAACATTAACAGCAGTAGCTCCTGTTATATTACCAATGGTGATGGTATGCGCAACGGCATTAGTACCTATATTTAATGCACCTGTACCGCAATCTACGACTACAGAAGTAGCTCCTGTACCATTACCGACAGTAACAGTTTTTGCAGCTGCATCTGTACCAATGTTAATTGCACCAGTACCTGTCAGAAGACTAAAGGCACCGTTTGTTGTGTTCCACGAAGAAGCACCTGTACCGCTATTTACAACAACAGCTGTTGCCCCAGTTACGTTACCAATAGTAATCGTTTTAGCTGCCGCATCGGCACCGATATTTATAGCACCCGTGCCAGTCACTAAATCAAACGAACCATTAGTTGTAGTCCACGCGCAAGCGCCTGTTCCGCTGTTAACGTTCACTGCGGTAGCTCCTGTGACGTTACCGATAGTTATGGTATGAGCGACTGCGTTTGTACCGATATTTAGAGCACCTGTACCGCAGTTAACTACTACTGAAGTTGCACCTGTTGAGTTACCGATTGTTATAGTCTTAGCAGCTGCATCAGCACCGATGTTGATTGCGCCTGTACCAGATGCCAAAGCTAATGTTGCGTTTGTTGTTGTCCATGTAGAGCCGCCAGTACCAGCATTAATATTAACAGCGGTTGCACCTGTGACGTTACCAATTGTGATCGTCTTAGCAATTGCTGTACCGATATTGATTGCTCCGGTACCTGAATCAATAACTACAGAAGTAGCTCCTGTTTGATTACCAATTGTGATCGTGTGGGCGATCGCATTTGTACCAATATTAAGGTTACCAGTACCGCAATCCAATACTAGGCTAGTGGCTCCTGTTGAGTTACCCATTGTAATGGTTCTTGCAGCAGCGCCTGTACCGATATTGATGGCTTGTGCTACTGCATCATTACCAATATTAATTGCAGCAGCAGAGCTATTCAGTTCTAGGACACCAGCAGAATCAAGCAGAAGTGTATCAGCTGAATTTAATACGATATCGCCTGAACCTGTGCTTGTGACTGTGAAAGAGCCTGTACCAGTGTTAATTGCTACAGCAGTAGCGCCTGTAACGTTACCAATGGTGATTGTTCTTGCGCCAGCGCCTGTACCAATATTCACTGCGCCTGTTGATGCATCTGAAGCTAAGTTAAGAGCTGTTGCGCCTGTTGTGATTGTTGCAGATGCTGTGCCTGTAATAAGTCCTGAAAAGTCTGCTGTAGTACCTACAACGGCAGTAAAAGTACCAGCTGCTGGTGTTGTGCCACCGATTGCTGGAGGAGCTGCAAATACAGAGGCAAAGTTTGAAGGTGTAACTAAAAGGGCAAGGGCTGGTGTTGATGCTGTTCCTGCAACGGCTTCTGCGTTTGTTGCTAATTGGCCGATACCTGGTACAGTTTCTGTTGCAACTGGTGCCCCTGCTACAGCTGTATTGTCAACATATGTTTTAATTGCTAGTGCGGTAGGGACTTGTTCATCCGTAGCTCCAGCCATAGTAATTGAGTCATTAAGAATAACAGTACCATAAGATGTAGTGGTAGCTGGTTCATTTCCACCCAAAAGCCATGATATTCCATTAAAGGTATATTCTACTGGCGTCGGTTGGGAAATATCAAAATACTGCTGACCAAGCTTGCCTTTAAAGTTTGTTGGAGGAGCACCATTACCTTGAATAGGTGCTGCTGGAACACTAACTAAACCGCCGATACCATATGCTAGACTCATTTTTAACCTCTCATGCTTTATTAACTTGAATATCATTTAAAATTTGAATTTGGTCAACACAATAATTTTCAAACACACAAGGATTGACACTTATTCACACTTTTAGTATCATAATGTCATGAGCAAAGATTTTTTAAGCGTTTATGAACTAGCCGAAGAGCTAAATGTTCATCCTAATACGATTTATAAAGCTGTTAGAAGTGGTAGAATACATGCTTTCCGTATAACAAATGGATCCAAATCTCCTTGGAGAATTCCAAGGACAGAGATTACTAGACTTGCTACGTTGGAATTTAAATTACTGGAGATGGTGAAATGACACATAAAGAAGAAAGTTGGTTGAAAAAACATGCTGACACCATGATTATTTTAGCCTCATTTGGTGCTGCGTGTATTTGGATGAGTGGTAAATTTTCTGAATTAGAAAAAGAAATGGCAGTCGTAAAAACTGTTTTGATAATGAGAGATCTTATGCCAAAAGAATTGGCGAAAAATGAGGTTAAACAATGATTGCAGCTTTTGGAATTGCTTTTTTAGTTGCTAAAGCTTTGTTTTGGACATTTGCTATTATCGGTGTTTTTTGGGATTAATTTTATTTTTTTGTTTTTGATTTTATTCCTAAATTCTTTTTTAATGTTTCCTGTTCTTTATTAGTAAGTATTCGTGTATAATCCTCTCCATATTTATGTTTAGGATTTATGAATTTCATGTTTTCATCAAAAATAGGTTTTATTTCTTTTTCTAATAATGATGATAAAAATTTTGCTCCATCGGGTTGAAGTGCACTAAAAACTAATTTAGAATTAGGATTTTCTTCTATTATTTCCTTTAATATTTTTTTTGCTAAACCTTGTCTTCTTAATTTTTCATCTATAATCATATGTGAAATATGAACTTCTCCATTCGGTTCAACATCATATGAAAATTCTCCCTTCCATTCTCCCTTTTCATTTTCGAGGTTTTTTATATATGAATATCTGCTTCTATATCTTTCTTTTTCTGTTTTTATATTTAGTTTTTCTTTTAAAGGTTCTTTATTTTTTCCCTCTAACAATTTTGTTTCTTTAACTTTTTCTTGTGGTTTTTCCTTTTCATTGATAGGTTCTATTTTAGCTTCTAAAACTTCATGTTCTCTTTCTAATTTTGCCTTAGGTTTTTCATTTACTGGATATAATTCCGCTTCCACATCTTTAAATGCCTGCTCTGATTCTGGAAACTTTCCTTTCTTCAGATTATCTACGCCTTTCTTAAGCATTAAGGAAATTTTAGGTTTATCTAGCATGAAATTCATCATGCGCTTATATGTTCCTTTCGCAAGGTCAAAACCCGCTTTTCCTAAACCAAGATTTGGATGGAGAATATAACCAATAGCAGTTTTATATAAATCATCCCACCCTTTGGATTTAGCAACCTTAAGCATTTTATAGGCCGATTCAGATTCTGTTAAATCTTTCATTAATTGCTCAAAATCTTTAAATCCTTCTTCTCCTAATGCTCTTTTAAATGGCCTAGTCAATCCTTCTTTATCAAAAAAATCATGCGCTTTCTTGTAATTAACTTTTCCTTGGAATAACTCATCTACAAATTCGCCAATTGCTTCGGCATCCATGATTTTGGCCCATCGTTCATTCCCCTCTTTGAAGGTTTTGACAAATTCGGTCTCTGGATAAAGTTCTTCCATTACATCAACAATGGCACGATTATGATCAAGTAAGGCATCACGTTTAGCTCTATTGAATGCTTTTGATTCTCCAGGTTTAAAATATTCTCCGAGGTCTTGATTGTTTTCCCTATATTGTCTAACTAAATCAAAAGCATCAAACTCGCCTTTTCTAATATTATTGACTTCGTCTTTCAAGAATTTTGCGTAGTTTTGCCGATATTCTCCAAGTTTATAGCCTTGTCCTTTTGTCTCTACAGCTCTTTTAATAAGAGATTCTTTAATTTTATCTGTTGAGTGTTTTCCTGCAAGATCTAAAGCCATATCTTCGGCTTCTCTGAATAGTTCACGAGATTGTTGTTTATATGTTGGATCGTTTTTTAGCTGTTCTATTGTTTCTTCGACTGGCGTTCCTTTTACAATCTCATCTGTTACTTTTTGAAAATCATCTTTAAGTTTGGTATTGATCTGTTCAAATTTACCTTCGGTTACTTCTCTTGGTTTTTTTAAACTTTCAAATCCTCTCTCTGTTAATCCTGAAGGCTTTGTTTTAGTTAAAGAAACTTCTGCACCTTTTGTAGCTGCTCCCGCTCCGGCTCCTACAGACAAACCCAGTAAATCTGCAAAAGGAGCAGGCACTCCTAATCTTTGTAATACTTCAGATGTTCCAGCTCCAACAGCTCCAGCTGTTCCTTTTTGAACTATATTACCAGGTTGAAGTTTTCCCCCCATAGAACCTAAACGAAGTGCTTTTTGATACCATTCTTTTGCTTCAAGAGGGATGCCTGTTTGTTCTTCGATAATCCGTGCTACATTGCTAACCGTAGGAAAGTATTGTAAAGCATTTTGCGCTGATTCAAGATAGGCTTCTTCATCAAATGGAATTCCTTCTCTTTCCGAAATGGCTCGAATATGTTCTATTTCTTCTGGATCATAGACTTCTCCCATTCCTAGAAATTGAAGTCCTCCTGCTATTAATCCTGGTGTTGTTGCTTCGGCAATTCCTATCGGGTATTGCGCTCCTGTACGAAATAAAGATGATATTAAAGATTCTTCATCGACTTGTTCTTGTTCTTCCTCTTCTTGATCATAAAGTGAAAAATCAAATTGTTTAGTCGATTTTTCTGGTTTAGACACTTTTATTGCTGGAGAATCATCTTCATAATCATAAAGTGAAAAATCAAAGCTGTTCATTTTCTACCTGATAAAGTGTTGCCCCTGCTTCTAAGGCTCTTGACAATTCATGCGCTGGTATGGAAATAACTTTTCCATTATTAGGATTAATGACTTTTACTGGCGCTGTCATTCTTTCGTATTTTTCTTCAATCAGATCTCTATATCTTAATGGACGCAATCCTTTATTTTCTTTCTTAATTTCTTGTCCGATTTTATATCTTAGTTGTGATTGTTGAGCATATTTCTTCATTAATCCCATTATAGCTTTATTTGCTTCTGGGGATTTTCCAATATCTGGCAATTTATCTTGCAAAAGCTTTAAGTCGGCATCTGAAAGTCTGACTCCAAATAATTCTTTCCTTCCCTCTAGAAATGCTGGAATAGATGCCAATAATGTAGCTTCTTCTCCTGATAAAATAGCATTAGATATTTTTTTGCCTGCTTCACCAAAAAAAGTAAAAATATTAGCTAACGATGATGGCTTAACTTTACCTGTTTTAAGAGCTTGTGTTACATCTTCGATTGCTCCTAATTGATGTTCTGCAGATTTAAAATTTTTATATAATTCTTCGTCAAATTTTTCTGATTCTTTATGAAATGCTCTAATATCTTTTCTTTCTTCTTGCGCGGTTGTTTTTTCTTGCTCAAGAATTCTATCATTATGCTTTTGCATTACATCTGCTGCTGGTTTATTTATCATAGCCATAGCTGCAATCTTGCTTTCTGGAATAAGTTTCTTAGATGGTTCTTTGGCTTGAAGTTTACCTTTCGCTTCTTTAGGCTTAGATGTCACAAGTTCGTCGGTTTCCCAGTCAAACGGATCTTGATCTTCTAATGGATCTTGATCTTCTAATGGATTTTCTTGTGGAGCCTGTTCTCCAAAATATTCTTCTAATCCAAAATCTTTCATTAATTTCTGTAGATTTTGGAATTTAGCTTTTTGCTTATAGGCTTCTGTTGCTAACTTTTCCATTCCCTGAGGAGTCATACCAGAAACATCAATGCCGTACAGGGCTTTAACCTGTTGCGCAAACTTCTTCTGTTTTGCTTCTTCTTTAGCCAACTTCTGATATTGTTCTAATGTCTCTAGTCCAGCACCAAGACCTTGACTAAGTCTTTCTCCAAAAGAAGGACGCTTATTTTCATCTATTATTTGAATCACGTTTTACCTCAAAATGCTGAACCTACATTAAACCCTAATTTTGCTCCGGCCATTGGATTTCCAAAAAAAGAACCGCCTAAAGCCCCTAACCCTGTTCCTAAAAGTGATCCCCAAGGGCTTTTTTTCTGTTGTTTTTTTATGAAAAAATTCTCATAAGGTTTTTGTGCAAGTAAACTTTCACTTATTCCCATTAAATCCATAAGAGCTTGTCTTCTAAGTTCCATACGTTTAGATTGCAAATCTTGCATAAAATCTGATCCGGCTTGATTCATTGTATTTTGAAACCCTGATCCTCTTCTTGCACCCATGCCCATACCGCTAAATCTGTTTGCTAGATCATCTTGCATTTCTGCAAATTGTCTCCACGCAGGAGCTTCCATTTCCTCAAACATAGATTGATCGCCACCAGCTAAACGGGCCAAAAAGCTATTTGGATCTACTTGAGAAAACAATTGTTTGAACAATTTCATCTGGTCAGGACTAAAATTTTGAACCCTACCTTCTTTGTATCCTGAAGGGATTTTACTTCCTGAACTGAATCCGGTTGAACCAAAAGACATATAAACCTCTCTTTGCTAGGATTCTAAACTTTTTTTTAGAAAACAGCTAGCCATTCTAGGATAATAAATCCCGATGTTATGGCCGGAGCTGCGCCACCTAGAGTAATATTAATGTTTGTTGCATCTACGCTTAAAGCTATCTGATTATTAGCAGCTGTTACATTTACATAAGGCAAAGGATACCAATTGGTTCCGTCATAACCTACTCCATAAATTCTGGTAAATCCTTGTATTTTTGTAGTGTCTATCCCATGTGCGATGGGAGTTGTTCCTGCATATTCATATACTTGTCTTAAAGTTTGCTGGGGTGTCGGTTGTCCATTTAAAAACCAAGATTCTCCAGTTACTGAGCTGAAAGTTACTGCATATTGTCCGATGACTCTTTCATTTATTTTTCTTGCAATGTCAATGTAGGCAATATCTACTTGTGTTGCCAAATCCTCAGTTGATTTCCTAGGAAAATTCCTTTGTTCTTGAATGTAGGGTGTCTGTTCTGCCGTCATGCTAACATTGGCCCCTCATGTAAATCTATGCTTATTGCATGTAGAACAATATCGCTTGTTGCTGTCTGAAGATCTCTCATTTGCTCGTCACTCAAAGTGATTCCTATCTGTACAGTATCCCCTATAAGGCTTGTGTTCATCCTATGCCAAATCTGTTTTTGCTCTTCTGCTGTGAGCATCTGTAAGTTGATATTTGCTGGTGTTAAGCCTAAATTTGTGCTTTCTGGACATGTGTAAACTGTCTGACTAAATATTAAAGATGAGTTTTGTACGCTAAGACTTGGAACTATGCCTCCAGCATTATAGGGGTTATCATCATCTGTGCTTAGATAAAGATTTATTGTTACTTCCCCATCTCCGGTATCATCAAAAAGATACTTTTGTACACCTATACGCGTTTTTTTACCTTCTTCCCAATATCCTGGAAACATTTTTGTTTGCATAAGGGGTTGACTAAGCCTTTTAAAGCCTCCTAGTCCTAAATACCCGCTTCCCGGATATTCGATATCTATATCAAAATTATCATCATTGGTGACATCTATGACTCTTCCTATAAGACCATTTAAACCAGTCTGACCAATGCAATTTTCAAAATATAGGTAATCTCCTATGTCTACGCAATGGTTTACGCTTGTTATTCTAGTGAAACCACTCCCGTTATCTGCTATTCCAGCTACTTCACCATCTGTTGCTTCTGCTGTTCCTACATCTCTAATTACAACATATCCTTGCGGATTACCTGCACATACTTGGGCTACGAAAGGATTATTAACACCGGCATTCCATGGATCTGTCCAGTTTTCCCATGTCTTGTATTTTTCAGAAATCGTAAACCAGGAATTTTTAACCTGCTTTCTGAAGTATCCTTGAACGGTGTAATTTTCTTTAAAAAATCCCCATGTGTTTTCTCTGTAGTTGAACATCAAAGATCTTGTAGGATATTTGTAGTCGCTTTCCGCGTAAGGATATGTAAAGAAAATCCATTCGTTCAAAAAATCGCGGATTGAATTTACCCTTTCAAGGCCATTATCCAAGGTTTCTACCTTAAAAACTTCCTGAGGGACTTCCATATCTATACGCTCAGAACTTTGCTGTGTGGTGATTGCAATGCCGTAGGTTCCAAGGTCAATGACTCCTGCATCTAAAGACACAGATGAAAAAGTGCTATTTGTAGGTAATTCTGCATTTATCTGATAGAAGATGAAGGGATTTAGGCCATTTCCTGTATTAACAAACCTTGTTTTTCTTCCTCTTCCTCCAAAATTTACAATAAGAACATCTTCGTTGTTGTTGACGGTTACAATAGGCATAGATATGCCAGCTGATAAATATCCGCCTTTACCTGTTTGATCCACATAATAGGCTGATACATCAAAAGTTTCTGTCCCAGTTGCGTTTGTGGGAACTAGAGCATTGTAATAAGGTGTGCCGTTCCATGACCATAAGGCTGTATCTTGAAGGGGTTTTTGAATTACTTGGCCTGTTGACGACTGTATTTGAGGACCAAAAAATACAAGCCTATCTTTAAAAGGAACAATCGCTAAAGCTCCTACAAGATAGTATTTAGCTGAATCTTGAGAATTTATAGAAACCGTTAATGCTGTTAGAGGGGGAGCAAAATTTACCCATCCTAAACCTGATCCAGAAGGCAACC
>JACCDQ012253932.1_pt1 | contig 10830 bp, 9 predicted proteins | sample 7446031 | NCBI WGS metagenome assembly JACCDQ01 (sample SAMN15323442, study PRJNA562643) | freshwater metagenome | isolation source: river surface water | place: USA:Blue River Watershed | collected 2017-08-17
CAACTCCAGCAGGTGCTGGCAGCACAGACTTAGACGGTCTTATTGCAGACATTAATTCTTTAAACATTCCAGGCATTACTGCTGGTAAGCCAAATGGTAAGTTAGAACTATACTCGACAGGCGTTGATGTTGCAGTGTCTGGTACATTAGCTACAACGGTTGGTTTAACAGCAACTACTTACAAAGCACCAGCATTACAAGTTTCAAAGCACACCGTTGTACCAACATACAAACGTGCTGATAACATGGGAACAGCAAACGGTGTAGCAACTGGTGCTGTATGGGTTAAGACAACTACACCTAACTTAGGTGCTGATTGGATTGTTAAGAAGTACAGCGATGCAACACTAGCATGGACTGAAGTTCCTGCTCCATTGTATGCAAACAACGCAGCAGCCTTAGCTGGTTTAGACCCAACAGGCGGCGGTATTAGCCTAGCATTAGGCCAATTGTATGTTAAGTACAACGACGACGAAGCAACTCCAACACTTGCTAACTTTAAAATTTATGCACGTAACGGCGTAGGCGCAACTACAATTAAGTCAGCTGCTATTGCTTCACAATTCCCTGTAGCAACTTACAAGTTTACAATTAGCGAAACTGTTATAGGTTCTGCTACACCATCAACACCAATTGAAATTTCCTTTACTGGTACTGCAACAGCAGCAGACGCTGATGCACTATTAACAGCACTAACAGGTGCGTTGTCAGGAAGCAACATTGTAGCTAGCAAGACAACAAGCAACGAGATCGTTATTAGCCATGCTTTAGGCGGTGATATTCACTTAGTTGACCTAGACATTGGTGGCATTGCATCAGGTCGTCCATTAGCTAAGATTTTCTCAACAGCTACAACAGCTAACTTCTACGATGCTCCAACAGGAACTGCCGACAACTACGTTGGTACACTATGGACTTCTGAAGTAGCAGGTTCAGCATTTGCTCCAGCAAGTGCAGATGCTCCTACAACAACCCCAGCAGATGGACAACTATGGTACAACAGCATTGTTGACGAAGTAGATATTATGGTTCACGATGGATCTGGTTGGGTAGGCTATGCAAACTACGTACAGAACCAAGCAGGTGGAACATTCACTGATCCAGCTGGTCCAATTGTAAGTGCAAGTCAACCAACAACACAAAGTGATGGTAATGACCTTGCAAATGGTGATCTATGGATCGACACTAGCGATTTAGAAAACTATCCAACTATTCGTAAGTTTAACTACTTGACTAAGAAGTGGGTATTAGTTGATTCTGCAGACCAAACTACAGAAGACGGTATCTTATTTGCAGACGCACGTTGGTCAACAAACGGCCGCGATGCTGATCCAGCAGCAATTGCTGATCTTTTAGAAAGCGATTTCTTAGATCCAGATGCTCCAGATCCAGCACTATATCCAAAGGGCATGTTGCTATGGAACTTACGTCGTAGCGGTTTCAACGTTAAGCGTTTTGTAAAGAACTATATTGACATTAGCTTAAGAAACGCACGTTTCGGTGATGAGCCAATGGACGCAACAGGATTTGAATACAACGCAGATCGTTGGGTAAGCGAAGCAGCTAACCAAGAAAACGGTGCAGGTACATTCGGTCGCAAGGCACAACGTAAAGTCGTTGTACAAGCTCTACAAGCTCTTGTTAACAGCAACCAACAAATCCGTGATGAAGAATCACGTATTTTCAACCTAATTGCAACTCCTGGTTATCCAGAGTTAATCGGCGAAATGGTAAGCCTAAACTACGATCGTGGTATTACAGCGTTTGTTGTTGGCGATTGCCCAGCAAGATTAAAAGCAGATGCAACAACACTAAGCAACTGGGGTTATAACACAGCAGGCGCATTAGAAGACAACGATCAAGGTCTAGTTAGCTTTGACGAATATTTAGGCGTGTTCTATCCATGGGGTTACACAAGCGACAACATCGGTAATAACGTTGTTGTTCCTCCAAGCCACATGATGTTACGTACTATTGCATTAAACGACCAAGTTAGTTACCCATGGTTTGCACCAGCAGGTACACGTCGTGGCGGTATTACAAACGCAACAGCAGTTGGATATGTTGATCCAGATAGCGGAGAATTCCAATCAGTTGCATTGAACACAGGACAGCGTGATACATTAGCAGCAATTAAGGTTAACCCATTAACATTCATTACAGGTACAGGTCTTGTTAACTACGGACAGTACACTCGTGCTAAGAATGCTAGTGCGTTGGATCGTATTAACGTAGCACGTTTAGTAATTTACTTACGTCGTCAGTTCTCACAATTGGCTAAACCATATGTGTTTGAACCAAACGACAAGATTACACGTGATGAAATTAAAGGTGCAGCAGAAAGCCTATTGTTAGAATTAGTAGGACAGCGTGCTCTATATGATTATATCGTAGTTTGCGATACATCAAATAACACACCTGCAAGAATCGATCGTAGTGAACTATACCTAGACGTTGCGATTGAACCAGTTAAGGCAGTTGAATTTATTTACATTCCACTACGCCTAAAGAACACTGGTGAAATTAAGGCACTAGGTTAATTAACGGAGCATAACAAATGGCAATTTCAAGTTTAAGCAAATTTACAGTACCTTTAGCTAGCGATCAATCCGCTAGCGCACAAGGTATGTTGATGCCAAAGCTCAAATATCGCTTCCGTGTGATGTTTGAAAACTTTGGTGTTTCAACACCAACAACGGAACTTACAAAGCAAGTTGCAGAAGCTGCTCGTCCAAACGTACAGTTCGCAGATCAGAAGATCGAAGTTTATAACTCAACAATTCACTATGCAGGTAAACCTACATGGCAGACATTTACAGTTAAGCTACGTGATGATGTTACTGGTTCAGTATCTAAGTTAATCGGCGAACAAATGCAAAAGCAATTCGACTTCTTCGAGCAGTCGAGTGCAGCAGCAGGCGGTGACTACAAGTTTACAATGCGTATTGAAATGTTAGACGGTGGTAACGGCGCTAACACTCCAGTAGTTTTAGAAACATGGGAGTGCTATGGTTGCTATGTTACACAAGCTAACTATCAAGCATTAGCTTACTCGGGTCAGGAAGCAATGACAATTGACTTGACAATCCAGCCTGACAACTGTATTCAGACTAGCGGTGGTGCAAATGCACCTACTGTTTGGGCTAAAGGTACAGCAGTTACTGGCGCAGGTTCTAGAGTTTAATAAATTAGCCCACTTCGGTGGGCTTTTTTACGACAACCTATTATATGCGTAGATAATAATTAAATAAATATTATTATGGCATTCATACCTAGTCAATTCTTAAATCTAACCGGCAATGTTACCTTAAGGGATCAACAGCACGCCGCACGTCTATTTGTAGACGATCAGTTTAGGCTTGCTCCTAAACAAAAGTTTTTATTCCACGTTGCGTTTGGTATTAATCAAGCAGCACTAATCACAACGGATTTAGCCCAGCGATATAAAAACGAAATTAATATGTTAGTTAAGAGTTGCGACTTGCCTAATATTACTGTTAATACTGAGACTCTTAACCAGTACAACAGGAAGAAGAATATCCAAACATCTTTAAAGTATAACCCAATTAACATTACATTCCATGACGATAACATGGGATTAATTAATCAATTATGGGAAAACTATTATAGCTATTACTTTGCAGATGCTACTAGTTCTAAAGATGCTGGCGCATACGATAGAACTGCAACTAAAAACTTCGATTACATTTACAATACGTTTGGTTTAGACAACAATAGTACTGCACCATTTTTTAATTACATAAGAATTTATCAAATGGCACGCCATGAGTACGTTAGCTATACATTGCATAACCCAATTATTACTCAGTGGAATCATAACAAATTAGATTACGCACAGGGCGGTACACCCCACGACAACACTGCACAGATTGCATTTGAAGCAGTGTCGTATGATAGAGGATCTATTACTGCTGATTCAGTAGAAGGATTTGGCTCAGAACATTATGACCAAACTCCGAGCCCGTTACAAGGATTATCTGACCCAGGCGCTATTAATCCTTCGCTAGCATCAAATAAAAACTTAACAACAAACGCTGGTGAGTTTTTAAATAACATTGCTAACACAATTAACGGTTATCAAAATACTCAAAGATTAAATGCAAATTTACAATCTGGAATTATAACAAACACATCAGCAACAGCACGACAAGGTGTAAGCGGATTACAGGGCGTTTCGTTTCCAGTAAACACTAATAACAACGATAATACTGTTGTAGCAAAACCAATTAATATTGTCACAGGAACATAATATGTCTAATTTACCTTCACAAACATCAAGTGGAGATGTTAAACAATTTTTTGACAAATATTATGATCAAAAGATTAGTTTTCCAGCAAATCAAATTGATGCAGTAGTGGGATTCTTTTTAAAAAATGGATTCGATATTGAAAGTGCAAGAAGCACTGGCATTGTTTTATTAAATCAAGCTAAGGCAGATAACGTTAACGTATTTGAACTTATTGACACTTTAAAAACTCTAACTGACGTGCAGTTGAGTCAGGTTGTAGCGCAAATCTTAAACGCATACAGAGAAAAAGTAAGTTTACTAGGTTACAGAATTGCACCTTTAGTAGACACTTACGAATCTAGAAATATCTTAGTGTAATGGTTAAATTTGCAAAAGGTAAATTCACTATGAAACGTCCCGACAAATATGTAGGGACTAAGCAGCCTATATATCGTAGTAGTTGGGAATGGCACTTTATGACATTCTGTGATACCAACGAAGGTATCCAAAAATGGGCAAGTGAAGCAATACAAATACCTTATAAAGATCCTCTTACTGGACGTAACACTGTGTATGTTCCAGATTTCTTTATCCAATATGTTGACAAAATGGGCAAAATGCACGTTGAGCTTATAGAAATTAAACCAGCAAGTCAGCAATTGTTAGAACGTGTGGGTAAAAACAAATACAACCAAGCGCAGTATGTTAAGAATCAAGCTAAGTGGGCAGCAGCTACGGCGTGGTGTAAACAGCAAGGTATTAAATTTAGAGTTTTAAATCAAAACGACATTTTTCATACCGGCGGAATGGCATAAGTAAAGTTATGACAAAAAAACTAGAAGAACTTTTAAATCTGCCCGAAAGCAAGCAAGTAATTAAGGCCGACGAAAAACAAACTAAAAAAACAGAAATGGCACAACCATTTTTGAGAGATATCTCTGAGTTTGATAAAATTAGTGCTGCACTACCTGCGGTAAAAGGGCTAGGCGATGCTAGTGATTCTGAGTTCGATGCATTAGCCCAGCGTGCTACTGATGCATACGACGATTTAATCGATCTAGGTATGAACGTAGAAGCTAGGTACAGTGCCCGAATTTTTGAAGTAGCAGGATCTATGCTTAAAAACGCAATTGATGCTAAAGCTGCAAAAATTGATAAAAAACTTAAAATGATCGAACTCCAGCTTAAAAAGCAAAAGCTCGATCAAGACTCTGCTAGCTCCGAAGATAACGGAATTAATCTTAACGGCGACGGTGTTATTATTGCAGATCGTAATAGCCTGATCGAAAAACTTAAAAACATGAATAAATAATATATCAGGACTTTACTATGAAATCATTTAAAGAATATCTAACAGAAAGCAAAAAAACATACGATTTTAAAATTAAGATTGCTCACGAGTGCCCAGAAGGCTGCAACGACTTAATTAAAGAAGCGTTAAGTGTTTACGATTGCGGAAGCTGTAGCACTGGCACAAGTATGCCAATCCAAGAAACACATTTTGACTTTCCAGAAGAAAAGAACGTTAAAGTTACAACATTCGAAGTTAGCTTAAACTACCCTACAACTAGCCAACAAGTTCGTGCAGCAGTTGCTAGCAAGCTACAAAAATCAGAGTCTTGCATTATTGTACGCAATCCTGCAGAAGAAGCAGAAGTCTTATTAAATCATGCAAATGATACAAAGCCAGAAGGTGCGTTGTTAGAAAAGGGCTACGACAAAGATTCAAATCAAGACCTAGTAGGCGAAAAGCAAAAGATGGCTTTACTAAAAGAACTAGGCAAGAACAAAACACAAGGTACACAATATAAAGGTACTAATGAAAAGATTTTAGCTAAGAAATCACCTAGTGAAAAAGCAGCTAAAGTAAAAGAAACACAAAATAACACAAGTCCTGTTGGTAGTAAAAAGGTTACAAGGACTGCCGGAGGACAAAAATGAACTTTCAAGATCTTTTAACAAAACTTAAAACGTTAGACGAATCAGCTAACGAATGTGGCGGTTCGCCTAGTATGGCCGGAGCCGATGATTTACTAGTCGGTGAAGAGCACGGTGATATGGGCCCAATGGCTAATAGACAATCTGACAGCATTTCTATGAACGTTAGCATTAACGGTAGTGGCGCTGGTGGCATCAAAGACTTACTAGATGTTCTTAAGAACATCGAACAAGGCGGTGGCGACAAAGATGTAATCGTTGGCATGGACGAAGAACTAACTGGCGGATTTGAAGACGCTACAACAGCTCCAGATGAAGAAGTTGCAGACACAAGCATGATGACTAGAACTGGTAATGATCTATCAAGCAAAGGTACAGAAGCACCAAAAGTAAATGGCGGCGGTAACCCAATGCAAGAAACTCTAGTTAGAAAACTTTCAGAGTTGTATGCAGAAGTTAAATCTAGATAAATTAATCTAGTTATCAAAAAGGGGCTTTAGGCCCCTTTTTTTATGTAAATAAAGTATGGCAAAATCATTAGATGGCGTCCTAACCAAAAAGGCGCATACAAAAGAAAAATTCACAGAAGAACAAGTACAGCACTTGTTAATGTGTTCTGACCCCGTAGAAGGGTACATGCACTTTGTTAAGGAATTCTTTCATATTCAGCACCCAACACGTGGTAAGGTTAAGTTTGAACCGTTTGAATATCAAGAAAGATTGTTACACAGTTATCATGATTTTCGATTTAACGTAAACATGATGCCACGTCAAAGTGGTAAAACTACGTGTGCAGCAGGTTACTTGTTATGGTATGCAATGTTCCATCCGGACCAAACGGTTCTAGTAGCAGCGCACAAATATACAGGTGCTCAAGAAATTATGCAGCGTATCCGATATGGTTACGAATTGTGTCCTGATTTTATACGTAGTGGCGTTGTTAGCTATAACAAAGGTAGTATCGAATTTGATAACGGTAGTCGTATTGTAAGTCAAACAACTACCGGCACAACTGGTCGTGGTATGTCTATCTCATTACTATACTGTGACGAGTTTGCATTCGTGCAGCCAAACATTGCTGAAGAGTTTTGGACTTCTATTTCGCCTACACTAGCAACTGGTGGTAAGGCGATTATTACAAGTACTCCTAACTCGGACGAAGATACGTTTGCTACTATTTGGAAAGAGTCACAAGATATGTTTGACTCTTACGGTAATTCAAAGACAGACGACACAGGACGTAACGGTTTCCATGGATATCGAAGCGAATGGTATGAACACCCAGATCGTGATGAAAAATGGAAAGAAGAAGAAATGGGCCGTATTGGCGAGGAACGATTCCGTCGAGAATACGGTTGCGAATTCTTAATCTATGACGAAACTCTAGTTAACAGTATTAAATTAACTGAGCTACTTGGTCGAGAACCTATCTTTAAAATGGGACAAGTTAGGTGGTTTAAAAAGCCGCAAGCAGGGATGTTATACCTTGCAGCATTAGACCCTAGTTTAGGTACGGGCGGCGATTTTGCTGGTATTCAAGTATTCGAATTACCTAGTATGACCCAAATTGCAGAGTGGCAGCACAACATTACTCCAGTGCAAGGACAAGTTAAAATATTCAGAGATGTGCTAAGATACATACAAGAAGTAATCGGTCCTGAAAACACTAACAGCATTTACTACAGTGTTGAAAATAACACTGTTGGAGAAGCAGCACTAGTTGTTATTAACGACCTAGGTGAAGAAACATTCCCAGGACTGTTTGTTAACGAACCGCAGCGCAAAGGGCATGTTCGTAAGTTCCGCAAAGGATTTAACACCACACACGGGTCTAAAATCTCAGCGTGTGCTAGATTAAAATTCTTAATTGAAGAAAATAAGATGACTATTAACAGTAAGATACTTATTAGTGAGTTAAAGTCATTTATTGCAAAAGGCGTTACTTTTAGTGCTAAAGAAGGGCAACACGACGACTTAGTAGCAGCGTTGCTATTAATCGTAAGAATGAGCGTTGTTTTGGCCGAATGGGACCCAGCTGTATTCGAAATGATGAGTGTAGACGGACATATGGACGAAGAATTCGAAGCGCCGTTACCTATTTTTGTTTCAAGCGGATTCTGATAAATATAACATGGACATTAATTTAGATAATATTGCTAAAGAGCTTTACGGCAAAATACAAACCCGTTTTCACGACATTAAAATTGGCGACGAACATGCGGCTCCGTTAACCCGTAAAGAGGATATTCCTAAGGCTCGTTTCTTTGAATTTGAGTACGTAGAAGGCGGTGAAAGCCTGGGATCTATTTCTATTAATTTAGGCGTAGTAGATGACGAAGTTGGTATTGTTGTGCAAGTTAGCGGAGACTTAGTCGACGACGACAATGATACAACACATCACGGAGCATACAAATTTATTCGCAGTTTTAGGAAATTTGCTAGAGATAGACTTCTAAGTTATAAAGTAGACAACATCGGAAAAAGTAACTTGGACAAGAGAGATTACATGTTCCAGGCGAAGCGTAAGGAAGAACCAGTTATGCCAATGCAACCAGTTATGGAAAGTAAACTTTACGGTAATTCAAGAATGAGTTATCAGGATCTAGGTGAAGCACGTTTGATTATCAAACATAATCAACCAGTTAACATTGAGCTACCAGCAGGCCGTACAATGCACATCGAAAGCATTTACATTGAAAATGCTGAAGGTGAAAGATTTAAGTATCCATTTAAACACTTAGGTGGTGCTCGTGCATTAGCAGAACATATTAAAGCAGGCGGAATTCCTTATGATAGCATTGGTAAACATATCGTTGGGTTAAGTGAAGAATTAGCTGGATTACGCAAGTTTAAAGGATATGTTAGCCGCCAAGCACAAGTTAGTGAGGCAATGGGTTCTGTTACTGATCGCGTGTTAGAAAGAATTGATCAGATTAAAGAAACTATTAACAAGTTACAACGCACTTCGTATTATCAAGAATTCGCAGAATCGTTCGAAGAACAAGAAGAGCAAATTATTCCGGAAGAAGTACAAAACGATTTAATTAATCGTTTAACTATTCGCACATTTAATGAAGACCTAAAAGCAGTTTTCCCGTACATTGCAAAATTTGTAAATGAAACTGAATTAGAAGCAGTTGAATTGGGCGCAGATGATTTGTTAGGCGAAGATGACGAAGAGGAAGAGTCAGATCAAGCTGAAGAATCAAAAGAAGAATCATTTGATCCAGAATTAGCATTTGAATCCTTTATGGACGACATTGTTAATGAAGATAAAGATGAAATTTTTAGTCCTAACAAATCGGCTAAGTTAAGAGCAATTAATAAACTAAACGACATTTTAGAAAAAGAATTACAAGGTGGACCCAATGGCATTAACGCTATTGAAAGCCTTAAGGGATTAATTGATGATCCAGAGTTTATCAACGGTCTCACTTCATTAGACCCTAATCTAGATGTTAGACCAGTTATTCAACAATGGTTAATTGCTAACAAAGACAAGTTCCCCGGAAATGCTGCTGAGACATTGGCATTGATTCACTTTGGTGGAGAAGGCAATTCATCTCCAGAACCAGAAGTAGAAGCTCCTGCTCCAGCACCCGAAGTTCCTCCTGCTCCAGCACCTGCTCCAGAAGCAGCACCAGCAGCACCTGCTCCAGAAGTTCCTCCAGCAGCTCCAGCAGCTCCGGCAGCACCAATGGCTGAAAGTATTATGAATGCTTTAAGAAAAGCAAAAGCAGCTGGTGCAACATTAGAAACAGCGTTGGACTTTGGCTATGGTGTTAAAACAATTGCAGAGATTATCGACGAATGTGGTTGCGATCCACAAGCAGTTGGGTTTAGCGACGAAGAAGGTAGCGAACCACAAGAAACTGGAATCCCAGCAATGTTAAAATACATTTCTGGTTTCTATAACAAAGAAGGCACTGACCAATTAAGCGAAGGAAACTTTACTATTGGTGGTACAAGAATGAAGATCAAGCTGAAAAAGGCTTGGGAAGAAGGCGAGTTTGGTGATTGCCCTGCATCAGATTTAGTTAAAGTGTTTAAGCTAATTGATGCTAAAGATCCTAGCACAGAGCCACAAGAACAAGAACAATCACATATTTTAAAGTTAGCCGGTGTTCAACGTAATCGACCTGAGCCAGAAGTTCAGCAAGATAATAGACTTGGCGGATTAGAAAATATGATGAAAGGTATTAAGGTAAGTTTTGCTGAAAGTAAATCTTCAGCAGACCAAATCAAAGACCTTATGAAAAAAATTAACTTTGGGAATTAATATGTCATCAATCCGCGATTATATCAGAATAGTTACAGAAAAGAGTATGCTAGCAGAAGCAGATGCTCCTGTTTGGACACCAGATGCTGACCAAGCTAAATGGTTAGGTGGTGCAAACCAACAAGATCCGTATATTCTTTCTAGAATGCCTGGCGCAAAACCTCCAGTTACACACTTTACTAATCCGCAAGATCAAGCATTAGCAAAGCAGTTAGGTTTTCCAGCAGCACCAGCAGCACCAGCAGCAGGTCAAGGTGCTACACCGGCACCAGTTGATGATAGAAATGAAATGGACAAAGCAAGTGATGCAGCCGCAGCTCAAAATGCAGCTCAAGCAGCAGCACTAGCAAGTGGCGCACAAGA
>JACCDQ010145482.1_pt1 | contig 10829 bp, 17 predicted proteins | sample 7446031 | NCBI WGS metagenome assembly JACCDQ01 (sample SAMN15323442, study PRJNA562643) | freshwater metagenome | isolation source: river surface water | place: USA:Blue River Watershed | collected 2017-08-17
CACGAAGAACGTGCTAACAGCTATCAACTACAGTTTATTAATCTATGAAAGCCTTAGTATTAAAACATCGCGAGTGGGATAGGATATTTGCGCAGGTCCGTCAAGATTATGCGCACAGTCCTGCTACCTACTTAATCAGAACACGCATGGTTGAAGACCTAGGATGGACGTGGCGTGACCACGTTAACTGGCGAGAATATAGTAGTCATAACGATGATTCTGGCACAGACTATCGTGATCACGGCTCACGTATTCATATTGATTTCTACTCGGAAGAAGCCCGCACTTACTTTTTACTAAAGTATATGAATCGTGACTAGAATTGAGTGTTGGCCACCGCCTAATTGGACTGAAGTAGTTGTTCCTTGGATTTGGATTATGCAGAGTCATCGCCATGATATTAACGCACTAGTTAATCAATTAGATAGTCAACCCGGTGGTTGCTATCACCTACATGGTAAGGGCGAGGCTAAAGATTTTGCTTTTAGATTTGAAAATAGCAGTGATGCTACTTGGTTTAGATTGACTATACCAGAATGAAAGTGCCTAATCACATTATCGATGATGCTATGGAGCAGGAAGATATCTGGGTAGACGAATTCTATGAGCTACCCGATAGTTATTGGCAAGAATATTTTGGGGACCTTGAGCGAGGTGACATGAGTTGGCAGTGGTATATGGAAGTGTCGATTCGTCGTCGTGAAGGTTGGCAACATCTAATTATTAGTCCCGATTACAAAAATATTACTGTAAAGAATTGGTTAGAAGAAACCTATCCCAATTGTATGTTTAAGTTTGAACGCAATCACTTTTTAATTAAAGAACATGATGTAGCAACTATGATGGCGCTAAAATGGACTTAGAAAAAGAAATACTTAAAGAACTCAGCAAAGAAGTTGCGGATTCTATTGACCGTAGTTTGTTGTATCATATTATGTCAAAGTATTGGGAAGAACAAGGCTGGACTAAGGTCAAGTTATCTACACTACAGGATAACCGCCATGCTGTGGATATTACCCTTTGGTTAGATGAACAGGGGCTTAAAGACGAAGAGCACTACTATCGTGACGGGCGTGAGTTCTTATTTAGAGATGCTAAACATGCTACAATGTTTATCTTGAGGTGGATGTGAACTACGAAGATTACCCTTACGAAATTACGCTACTCAAAAGAGCAGGAGAGATGATAAACCCCACAGCATTTGAATGGTTAGAGGACAATATAAGTCAATACAATGATCACTGGACTTACACCGGGTGGGGATTAAGATTTAAGTATGAAAAAGATCTTGTGCTATTTACATTGAGGTGGGCATGATTAAACGGCCCAATCCATGGGATTATCTATACGATCTTGCACACAGTGATCGCAGTCCGGAATATAAGTATGATGAAGTATGGATGACGGCACGCTTACAACAAAAGTGGCCTGGTAATTATCGTGTAGCACCGCGTAAGGAACCAGAAGGTTGGATTACTTACCACATTGTGTTTGATACGCCCGCAGATGAAACTTGGTTTAGGTTACAGTACACATGAGTTTATTAGATGGCGCCAACGGGCGTAGATTTATCTTATCAGGGCCGTTTGATCACGAGATGCCCTACTACTATCTTGTCATAGCTGATATTGGTTATTGGATGAAGAACGAAAAGGCTATATATGATTGGATGGATGATAACTTACCTAGAGGTAGATTACATCAAGAAGGCATGACTATTGCTTTAGAAAAAGAAACAGACGCTACGGCATTTTTATTAAGGTGGGCATAATGGCAACAATATTTTTAGACATGGATGGCGTAGTAGCAGACTTTGATAGTTACGCTAAATCAATATTAGGATATAGCACACCCGGCGGTAAACGTTATCCCATAGAGGATTGGGCAAAGATTTCATCTAATCCTAGATTTTACTATGAATTAGAAACATGTAAGTTTGCTGATGTATTAGTTAACGCTTGTTTAGAACTATCGGATGATGTTAAGTTTTTAACAGCTATCCCTAGAGCAAATGATGTGCCTTGGTGCTTCACTGACAAAGTATTATGGGCACAAGAACGTTGGCCCACAATCCCTGTATGGTTTGGGCCTTACAGTCACGACAAGCAAGTTCACTGTAGACCAGGTGACGTCTTAATTGATGATCGTGATGATAATATTATTGCGTGGACAGCCGCTGGCGGCTTAGGTATACTACATCAGGGTAATGTTGCAGAAACTATAGAGCAGCTACGTGCCTTAGTGTAGGGTTACATTTGCTGGACGAACTTCAGTAAATTTCTTAACTAGAAAGTTAATAATTTCTTCAATGTTAGGATTAACATCATCGTCCTCTTCTAGATCAGCGGGCCAACTGATACCTTTGAGTTGTCCATCTGCATTTACTACAAACACATAATCCTCATCTTGGATATCTTCAAGAACATCATACTCTTCTGATTCTAGGTTTTTTACAAGTTCTTCTGCGTTTTTTGACATTCTCGTTCTCCTTAAGAAAATTTGTATTGACAACAATCTTTTTTAATAAACGTTTTACCACAGGATGGAATGGCCCAAACACTGTATAATACTGTTTTAAATCTAAACTTACCACACTAGTATTTAATAACTTTGCTAGATAGAACCTTGCGGCAATGTTAGCCGCATAAGCATCAATTTCATCAGGCTGACCAAGATATTCTTGATCTTCTTTTATTTTACTATCTTTATGTGCGCTGGTAAATCCCCTGTTTGACATAAAATTACGTGCGCGATATTGATGCTGGTGTTGGTATTCGTGCACCAATGCCTCAACCATTTCTAAACTAAACTGGTCAGCAAATTTACCGGTGATTTCCATTGGCACGTGCTTGGGATGATTTATAATCAAGTTAACTATAAAATATTTTTTACCCTGCTGATCAAGTTCGCAGTCGTATTCAGCACCGATAGTAAAATCTTCAGGATCTAATAGATCTGTATTTTCCTGTATTCGAACTCTGATAGGATGTCGCTGATTAAGATGTGTAGCAAGTTTGCGAGCAAAGCCGCGGGGTTTGAGGTTCTTGCCAATTAAAGATGCTATCCACTCACTGATATGTTTATATTCAAGAGTAGGATTTAGGCGCATGATTGATCTAAACTTATCCTTGGTCTATTAATCTTTGCAATGTTCCAGCCAAACTAGTCAATGACTGTAATACTTCATTGTCTATTGCTACTAGATCCGGATCATTACTAAATTCTGTATCTAATACCAACATCTGAGTACGTTTTTGTGCAGTTTTAAGAACGTTGGCTAGTTTACCTTTTAAAGATGATATATTATCGTATTCGGCTAGTAATTTAGTTTCTTCATCTTCTAATTTTTCACGGTCTTTGGTATAATCTGTAGGCGCATCAGTTACCGGTGCTGGGATACCTGCTTCGGCTAATAGTTCATTGTTTTTACCTTCTGCGATACTAACCTTAAGTGCTTCGCCGTAGGCATCATCTGTGGCCATAGCATTCAACATATTAGCAGTGCCAAATCCGTTTGGATCGGCACCAAATTTATGTAGGCCGGTGCCAAAGCTCATGACACTACCTAAATTTAATGCTGCAGGAGTATCAAGGTCAATTCCTGCGGTACTAAAGAAACTAGTAGCCTGGGCAACTGTAGCATTTAATGCGGCGATATTGTTAGGGTTAGTTGGATCTAGTGATACAGCTCGCATTACTGGACTAGTACCTGTAATTGGTCCCATAACATCGTTAAGGTTTGGAACTCCCAGTTTGCCTGCACCAGACCCAGTTAGAGTTTTAAGTGAGTCACCTACACTGCCCATTAGCCCGGACAGTTGACCTTTAACACCGTCTACTAATTCACTTACTGGAGGTGCTAGGCTTTCTACTAGTGACTGAAACTTAGCCGCTACTGGTAATACTATATCACCCAAAGCATTACCCACTGCCTGAGGATCAGCTAAACTACCGCCTAGATCAGTAAATTTTTGGCTGATACCTGAATAGTCCGTAGTTAACCCCTCAGCTTCAGATCCTGCTAGTTTGTTAACATCTGCATAGTCGTTAACGCTAGAAATTGCATTAGCGTCAACTGTTGGTGGATATTGTTCGTTGAACCTAGTATCTAAATTAAATATTGCATCTCGTAATCTAGTAAAGAAATCTATGTCTACTGGGTCACCTGAGGCTGCACCAACCTTCTCAGCATTGTCTAATAGGTATTGAATGTCACCAGTGACTGAAGTTGCACTGCCTTCATATATGATACGGCCAGACGAACCATTCACTACATATTGGGTTGCACCATTTTCAGTGTTAACTTGCCCGGTTAACAGCCAGTTTTTACCATCTGCTGCTGGTATTGTTTCTGTTCTTCCTACCAAAGCCATATTAGCTTCCTCCTAATAATTTAGAAGCACTGTCTAAAGTATTTTCACCTACAGCAGAAGGTAATTTAGAAAATGGATTTGCTGTTATAGCTGGCATTGTAAACCCTGCTGTTTTTGGTAACCCTGCTGCAGGATTAATATTAAATTGATTAGCAATAGTATTAAGCACTGCTGGATTTTTAATATCACTTAATACTTTTTTAACAGTATCAGCGTATACCGGATTACTAATATCATTTAGCGGAACTCCCGCCGCTGCCAGTGCTTTGTTTACACCTGTAGCATTGCCTAGTTTATTTTGATTTAGTGCATCAACGATACCAGCAGGCTGACCAAAATTCTTAGTGCTAGTGCTAGCAAACATTGTACCTGTTGCTTTGATAGCATTTGCGGCACTAGGTAAACTACCAAACGTATTATTCAATCCTCGATCAGCCATGTCGGCCATTTCTTTTACACCACTACCAAAGTCTGAAATGTTTAGAGTGTTATTAAATGCTACGGCTTTTTTAATTTCTATACTGTCAGTGATATGTGACTGTGCTTGTGCTAGAAATTTACCAAATGCCGCAGGATTACCTGCAGGTAACATTTTGTTTACTAATGAACTTAGTCCAGAACTTGCTGACATTACATTTGACATTTGGGACTGTGTAGCACTGTCTATAGTGACTCCATATGCCGCTGCATTTGAAACTACCTTACTAATATCTCCCGCAACATCTGTGCTTGGAGTTGAGAATGAAACCCCAGCCGCCGACAAGATAGCAGCATTGCCGCCTGCTCCACTGAATATAGTCGAAACCCCTGATTGCAGATTGCCTATAATGCCTTGCGTGGTACTAGATATTTGTAATGCACCACCTTGTGCCATGCCTGCCATTGCTGTTAATGTAGCAGGAGTAAGAGTGTTTTTAGGCATGCCAATTGTAACGTATTGGTTATCCGTTATATTGGTCATTGACCTCGCTGAGGCTATTAAATCATCGGCCATACTTTAATCCTAGGTAATAATTCCACCTGCTGTTGCTGGTGTAATACCAGTTGTAGTTTGGATGTAATAATCCTCTACGTCCTTAACAGTTACAGAGTGTAGCATGACATGATTTTTGTCAATGCTTATACTCTTATTTAAGTCACTTGTGAATAGACTTTGTATCAGTCCCAAACCTTTAGCACTTGGAACTACTGTGCATGGTTTACTGACCACATAATGAGTATTTGTATCTTCCAATACCTTAGCAACTACTTCGTCACCATTTACAAGTTTAAAACTTACGATTGTATCTTTATTATATCCATTAGCTGTTAGCAATTGAGTCTCCTAGTCGTTGATGTAATTCTTCATCTGTTAATTTAGCTAAACCTTGATAGCCACCTTCTACAAATAGTTCTGTTCCAAGATAAATTTGTGGCGCAGTTCTATGTCCTTGCTCTACTAACCATTCTCGCGCTTCTAGATCTTCATCAATTTTAATTTCTTGGTAATCGATACCTTTAGTTGATAATAGATATTTTGCCTTGTCGCAAAACGGGCAGTTGTTTTTAGAATATACGGTTAGCATAGTAAATTATCCTTATTATAATGTTGGTAGTTCACTGTAATCGATAGCGTCACTCATTACGCCAATTACATAGTTTGTTGATTCGTTTTCTTGTAGAGCTGTTTGTTTTTTGCTGGTATCGCTGTGTTTGTTAAACCAAGGAATAGGTGTAGTCTTAGGTGCTGGGTTCCAGTATTTGATACCTACTTCTTTTAAGGCACTAACTGCGGTATAGTCAACAAAGTCTTTTAGAATGTTAGCGTTAAGACCAATAACTGGGCCTAGTTTAAACAGGTAATCTGCCCAGGCTTTTTCTTCACGGATAACATCTTCATACATTTTAACGACTTCAGCTTCGCACTCAGCTTTAACTTCAGCAAAACGTGGATCTTCTTTGACAACCTGATTAATCATCCAGCCGGTCCAGTCTTTGTGTAATACTTCATCTTGTAGGATCAATGATATAATATTTCCGTTTCCGATGAAGATTTTGTTTTCTACCATTGCTAGGCTTGTGGCAAATGATACCATAAAACGGAATGCTTCAAGTCCGTAGCTGGCATGTAATGCCAACCAAATAGCTTTAATATGTTCTTTTTCGTCTACTTTGTGTCCTAGCTCTTTCTTGCAGTTAATAAGATGGAGAGCATCATAGTAGTTGCCGATAGTTGACGCCATACTAACAATCTCTTCTGTGTCGTGGATAGTGTTAAACACTTCTTTAGGCACGTTGTAGATGTTACGGATAATATGGCTATAACTACGTGAGTGGATATTAGTTTCAAAGAACGTCCATCCATATACTAGGGCTTCTAGCTCTGGTAGGCTTACAACAGGAGTAAACACCTGACTAGGTCCTCTACCCTGTAAACTGTCTAAAGCAGTTTGACGCAATAGGTTACTGGTAAAAATATGCTTTACTGTGTCACTTGCGTCTTTAAAGTCTTGAGCATCTTTAGTTAGACTAATCTCTTCAGGAACCCAAAAGAAACCTCTGGCTGTCTGCTCAAACTTTGCAATCTTGTTATATTTGACTTCTTCAAAACGTTGGATAGTTACAGGACCTGCTGGATCCAAGAACATCTTACGGTTAAGATAGTCTGTTTTAGTGGTTAGGTTATATTGTGCTTTACTCATTATAGTTTACAACTCTCGCAATCTTCTTCAATGTATTCTTCAACTTGTTGTGTTGCCTGTGGTGCTTCTTCTGCTACTTGTTTACTACCTGCTTTGTTAATTAAACTGTAATAGAAGGTCTTAATACCCCACATATGAGCCTGCATTAAGTTCTTAGCAATTAACGTAGTTGGCACTTTACGATCTGGCCAATGTGCTGGATTGTAGAATGTATTAGTTGAAATACTTTGGTCTACATAAGCCGCTAACACCGCCGCTGTTTTTAAGTAACCATCGCAGTCTGTTTGTTCCCACATAAGTTGATAACGATTTTTCAACTTGTTGTATTCTGGAACAACTTGAATAAAGCTACCTGCTTTAGATTCTTTAACTGAAATCAAACTCATTGGCATTTCAATGCCGTTGGTTGAGTTAATAACAACACTAGAACTTTCAACAGGAGCGATAGCCATTAGTGTAGCATTACGCACACCATAACTGCGCATGTCACTACGCAGTTGTTCCCAATCCAACTCACGTGTTGGTGTAAAGTCAGCAAGTTTGTTTACTTCTTTAGCACGGAATTCCCAAGGGAAGTGTCCTTTACCGTAACGTGTGTGTTCACTGTGCTTACAAGCACCACGCTCTTTAGCTAGTTCAACTGTGGCTTCTGTTAAGTAGAACGCTTGATGCTCCATCCAACTCTTAACTTCTTGCAGTGCATCTGCTTCACCGTAACGCAGATTCTTTTTAGCATGCCAGTAGGCCAAGTTAGTAACACCAATGCCCAAAGGTTGGATTTCATCGTTACTTAGTTTACTCTGTATGCTCAAGAAGTCTTGGTAATCAAGAATATTACATAGGCTACGCTGTAAGATACGGCAAGCACGACGCATGTCTTCTGGGTTACGGAACGCACCCCAATTGATACTACCTAAGGTACATAGAGCGATACGACCTTGATCATCATCTAAACGCTTAAATGGTTTAGTAGGCAAGAGAATCTCACAGCACAAATTACTTTGATAGATTGTGTGATACTCTGGATCAAATGGTCCTTGGTTCATTACGTTGTCAATAAACACAAGGTAGATACGTCCTGTATCTGTACGTTCTTTTAAGATGCCGCCTTTAAACACTTCTTCAGCACTCATTACTTTTTTACGTAGTCCAGCTTTCTTTTCATATTTTGTATATAGTTCTTCAAACAGTTCTGTGTTTTTGTAGAAGGCTTCGTATAGGTCAGGAACTTCGTTTGGATCAAAGAATGTTATGTTTTCTTTGTTTTTGAATCTGCGCCAGAACATAGCGTTAAGCACGACGCCATAGTCCATGTGTCGCACTCGAGTTTCTTCTGTGCCTTGATTATTTTTAAGCACGATAAGATCATCAAACTGATGATGCCAAATAGGATAAAAAACTGTAGCACTAGCATTTCGAATACCACCTTGTGAACATGAACGTAAATCACCAAACCATTTCTTAAGGAAGGGGATCATGCCTGTGTGCATGATTTCCCCGCCTCGTATCGGGCTTCCCAATGGGCGCAAACGACCGATCTCTAAGCCAATGCCAGCACGTTTGCTAGCATACTTGGCCATCATTTCTCCACTAGCAAAGATGCTATCTAAATCATCATCGCTGCGAATAAGAACACAACTAGAAAACTGCTTAGTAGGAGTACCAAGCCCAGCCAAAACAGGTGTCGCCAAAGTAAATAAACCATCCGACGCAGCATTATAGTATTCCTTGATGTATTTTAAACGTTGATTTGGGTTTTCATTGTGGAAAACTGTAGCCGCAGCAACAATATATCGTATCTGTGGTGTTTCGTAAATTTGTTTTGTGCTACGATTACGAACAAGATATTTTTCAATAAGCTGTTCGATTGCAGCGTAGCTGTATTCTTCGTCTTTGGTGTGGTCAAGCATGTCATTCATCTTGTCCCACTCTTCTTCAGTATACCACTGTAGAAGCTCGTTTGTATACAGTCCAGTAGCAATATTAGTTTTAACAATTTCTAATAAGTGAGGAACTTGATAGTCACCGTAGACATCTTTGCGTAGCATTGATAAACGCTGTTTACCTGCTACGTATTGATAGTTTACATGTCCTACATCAGGTTCATGTTCGATATCAATTAGGTCTACAATAGCACGAAGCGTTAGCTCGTCAATTTCTCTAGTGCTAATCCCATCGTAAAAGTGTGGTTGCGCTTTGATCTCAATCATTGACTGACTGACATCTGCAATACCTGCACATACTTTGCTAATTTGGGCTTGCCATTTACTTACGTCCAGTGGAACGATGGCTCCGCTACGTTTTTTGACTTGAATATTGCTCACTTGATTGCCTCTTATTAATACTTGTCTAATTGTAAGTCTTTACTTGAATAATTGTAAAGTAAATCTAATTTTGTTTCTTCTATCTGTTGTGTATTTACTATCTCAAAAGGATAGTAATTAAGAATATATTTCCCACCGTCGATCCAAGCTACATTGTATCTGTTCTTATCTTTGTAGTCATAATAGGTGCGTAGTTCTAAATTTACGTTTTTATGACTGGTGAAGTATATAGTATATAGGATTCCTAGACTTTTAGCAACATCACAATAGTAGTTTTCGGCTAATAAAGTCCACGGATCAGGCCATTCGTTGGTGTCACTAGGGTCTAGATAATAGGTAACAAAAGGAGCTGTGCTCCACATCTGATTAACTTCTTCAATGGCTTTAGGCAGCGAAAGGCCACTTAACTTGTGGCGAAAATCTTTCCACTGCGCTAATCGATCATTGACTCGCAGATTCCAAAAATTTGTCCACATATTAAACTATAGTTCTAAGGTCAGTAAATGAATATGTTAGATTACCACTATCACCAGTATTAGTAGTTGTATATCCTAAAACTGCTGTATTAGTAACTAAGTTTCCAGTAAAATACAATGTAACTCCTGTATTGATGGTTTCGCTATATTCATCGTCATATACTACATTACCAAAATAATTAACTACTTTAATAGAACCAATACGAACCGCAGTGTTTCTAGTAATGTTATAATTAATAATTTGAGAACCAACGGAATCAAGAGAAACATTGGCAATGTTACTTGAAGTATTATTAAGCAATAAAGTTGTTATTGGAGCAAGGTTACCTACAATAGATGTTAGATTTGCTACTGTAGCATTAAGATTAGCGATGTTAGCATTAACAGCATCAATGGTTACATTGATTAATCCAACACTGTATTCAGTTAAGATCTCAGTAACGCCAGTTACCGGAGCCCCTTCTGCTAGGGTGCCTTTACCAATGAATAATCGTTGTGTGTCGACGCACCAGCCAAATTCGCCAGTGTCTAATGCTGGTAGGTCTTCTTGTAGACCACTACGTACCTGAATTTTACTAACGGTAATAACTGCCATTTTTCTAACCTTGTCTTATTGTTATATTTATGCTAACTTGTAATACTGTTCTACTCTTTCAAGCCAGCGGTTAGTCCATAAATCCCAATCACTACCTTCTACAGTCCATGTTTGATATTGCACTGCTTCGTTGGGTTTAGGCGCCACAGCCATTAGAATAACACCTTGTCTAATGTCAGTTCCGTGTGTTTCGTTGTGTGCTAGTCCGTATGCCGCTAACTGAAGGAAATAGTCTTCAATCCACTCGGTTTTCTTAGGTTTATTGGTCTGTTTGTAGTCTAAAATGGCTGGTTTTGACTTGTAAACTCCGCAAGCATCAGTAGTGCCAGCATAGAGGCCAGATACATATAAAGGAACCTCAATTCCCCATATTTCATCTG
>JACCDQ011283280.1_pt1 | contig 10827 bp, 6 predicted proteins | sample 7446031 | NCBI WGS metagenome assembly JACCDQ01 (sample SAMN15323442, study PRJNA562643) | freshwater metagenome | isolation source: river surface water | place: USA:Blue River Watershed | collected 2017-08-17
CTCGGCCAGTACCACACCATCATTACATTCCATTGAGCCCTTAACGCGAATACTACGTGTCTTGGAACCTGTGCCGGATCGGAATGCCCAACCGCGCTGCGGCCCCAATGCCAGACAATCGTGTGCCGCAAGATCCTCTGGTGTTTGGGGGATACCACGCTTTTCGAGATAGGTAGGTGATGCAACGACCACCCGCTGCATTTCTCCCAGATGCACTGAGACCAGATTGGAATCGACCAGCGCACCCAGTCGTATCCCGCAATCAAAACCCTCGTTCACCAGGTCCACCAGACGATCAGATAAATCGAGGGTAATACTCACATCCTGATGCCGCGCCAAAAATGCGGGCACATGGGGTGCCACATGCCGACGACCAAACCCGGCAGGGGCTGTCATCCTCAGGTGTCCACTCACTTGGACACTCCCTCGGGCTGCGGCCGATTCCGCCCCGGCCAGGTCATTCAGAATCCGGACGCAATCTTCCAGATAATTTTGACCTGCTTCGGTAAACGAAATCCGACGGGTCGTTCGGTGCACCAACTGTGACCCTAATCGTTCTTCCAATGCGTCGAGTCGACGCGCCATGATGGCCGGCGTCACGCCTTCAACCCGCGCCGCCGCCGATAGAGAGCCATGAGTTGCTACCAGCACCAGCGCCTGCATTTCTTTAAACGGGTTCATCGGTTTCTCCGATCTATTTAATACTTTAAGTACAAAAAGAAGGGATATTTTTACATCTTTTAATTCCATTTGCACTGCAATAGAATGTGCAACATCATCAAATTCTGTCCTTTTCTTCGCTTTACTGCTTACCTTTACGGAGTTTTCACATGAGCCTCAAACTACCTGCCGGCGTTCAAATTACCGGCCCGATCAATGCCCGTTATGAAGAAATTCTTACTCCGGAAGCACTCGAGTTTGTTGCCAAACTACATCGCGCCTTCGAGCCGCGCCGTCAGGAACTCCTGAAAGCCCGTATCGAGCGTCAGGCACGTATTGATGCCGGCGAAATGCCGGACTTCCTGCCGGAGACCAAGCACATCCGCGAAGGTGACTGGAAAGTGGCACCGCTGCCTAAGGCGCTGGAGCGCCGCCGCACCGAAATCACCGGCCCGGTCGAAGCCAAAATGATCATAAACGCCTACAACTCGGGCGCTGATTCGTACATGACAGACTTCGAAGATTCGAACAGCCCGAACTGGGAAAACCAGATCCAGGGCCAGGTTAATCTGTACGATGCCATCCGTCGTAAGCTCTCGTTCAAGAATGAAGCTGGCAAGGAATACAAGCTGAACGACAAGATTGCCACGCTGCAGATTCGTCCGCGCGGTTGGCACCTCGATGAAAAGCATGTCCTGATTGATGGTCAGCGCGTTTCCGGCGGCATCTTCGACTTCGGCCTCGTGTTCTTCCACAACGCCAAGGAACAGATTGCCCGCGGCGCCGGCCCCTTCTACTACCTGCCAAAGATGGAAAGCCACCTGGAAGCCCGTCTGTGGAACGACATCTTCGTGATGGCACAGAACGAGATCGGTCTGCCACAAGGCACCATCAAGGCGACCGTACTGGTTGAAACCATTCTCGCCACCTTCGAGATGGAAGAGATTCTGTACGAACTGCGCGAACACTCGGCTGGTCTGAATGCCGGTCGCTGGGATTACATCTTCAGCTGCATCAAGAAGTTCAAGAAGAACAAGGATTTCTGTCTGGCCCAACGTGGCGCCATCACCATGGAAGTGCCCTTCATGCGTTCGTATGCCCTGGCACTGGTTAAGGCCTGCCACAAGCGCGGCGCACCGGCCATGGGCGGTATGTCGGCCCTGATCCCGATCAAGAATGATCCAGTCGCCAATGAAAAGGCGCTGGCCGGTATCCGTCATGACAAGACCCGTGACGCCAACGACGGCTTCGATGGTGGCTGGGTTGCTCACCCAGGCCTGGTAGCCATCGCCGCTGAAGAGTTTCAGAAGGTGCTGGGCGATCGTCCGAACCAGTGGGAAAAGCAACGCACTGAAGAATTCGGTGCCAAAGACTGGTTGAACTTCCAACCTGAAGCACCGATTACCGAAGCCGGTCTACGCAATAACATCAACGTTGGCATCCACTACCTCGGTAGCTGGCTGGCCGGTAACGGCTGCGTGCCAATTCACAACCTGATGGAAGATGCGGCCACTGCTGAAATCTCGCGTTCGCAAGTCTGGCAGTGGGTTGTTTCGCCGAAGGGGATTCTGGATGACGGCCGCAAGGTCACCATCGAAATGGTCCGCGGCATGATCGGTGAAGAACTGGTCAAAGTCAAAGCCACAGTCACTGCACAAGGCGAAGATACGGCAACCTATGATCAGGCTGCGGTAATTTTCGACAAGATGTCGCTGACTCCGGAATACCCAGAGTTCCTGACACTGCCGTTGTACGAAGCCATGGCCTAACCGCCCACGCTTCTCACCAAGACGGCACCTGCGGGTGCCGTCTGTTTTTGTAGCATCGCTCTTAGCGCACTGCAATCACTGGCTATTGCTCGATCAGGCCAGCACCAACTCACAGGGCGTTTTCCAATCCATCGCCGCAGTTTGCCAGCGCTGCGCCCAGGCACTTGGGCCAAACAACCGCACCTGTGCCACACCTGATTCGCTCACCAACTGTAACGCAACCGGATCATGCGCATAAACCACATTAAACACGCCATCAGGCAAACCACATTGACCACATAATTCGGTGAGCGCCAAAGCACAGGAAGGTGCTTGAGCATCCGGAACCAGCGGACCCGCCCCGCCGTTAATGACGACCGGCAACACCAGATTAACCGCTGCCGACAACGGCATTCCCGGCCCGGACAAAGCCAACACAGACTGCTCTGCCTGGTTAGTCGGTGAAAGGGGCTTCTCTAGAAGTGCTTGAACACTCGAGATTGCGTTCGCCACATCCGCTTTGCCTGACTCGAGATGCGTATGACTTTCCACGGCGCTGAGCCCCGCAAAATGATCTTCCAGCTCTTCTAAAGCCTGCAACAAAGTCGTCAGAAAACTTTTCACGGCTTCCGTGGCTAATCGCTGCGACTGATTTGCACATTCAATCGCACTTGCTGCCAATACCGCATCGATCATAGGTACACGACGAATCAATCGTTGAGTGGCCGCTTCACGAATCTCATTAAATTCCAGCGGCATCGCCAGCACTGGGCGCCCATTAATCCACAACGGAATCGCCGGCGCTTCACGCGGCGGCAAAGTGCAACAACTTGTCATCTGCTATCCCTGCGCCAAGACCTGTTTTCACATAGTAAAATAAGGTCAATTCTTTAAAATTTTTCCTGCACGCATTCTATCTTTTCTAAACGCTAACTGCCTGGTCCATGACTTCCGAAGCCCAAACAAAGCGCACGACAAATACGGGTATTCAAGTGTTCGAACGTGCTGACTTGCTGCTCGGCATTCTGGCCGGCCACCCATCGCCCGTAGGATTAAAGCTCCTAGCCAGCGAATCTGGCCTCAACATTTCTACGGTGCATCGCATTCTGGGTGCGTTAGCCAGCATCGGCCTGGTAGAACATCAGGCCGGTGGATTTTATAGACTGGGTTTGCGCTGGCTAGAGTACGGCAATCTGGTTCGTGAGCGCCTGCAGATTCGCGATGTTGCACGTCCCTTCATCGAACAACTGCACGAGCAAATTGGTGAGCCCGTGAATCTGGCGATTAGAGACGGCGACGACATTATTTATCTGGATCGCGCGGCCGCTAATGCGGCACGGGTGCGTGTCTTCTACCGCGTCGGGTCTCGGGCACCGCTGCACTTAACCTCTCTCGGCAAACTATTTCTCGCCGAAGAAAGCGCCGCTCACGTTGCAGCCTACGCTAAACGCACCGGGCTACCGGGCAATACCGATCACTCTCTGACCAATCTATCGAGCTTAAACAGCGCACTAATCCAGGTACGTAACGCAGGCATTGCTTTTGACAATGAAGAAGCCGAGCTTGGCTTGCGCTGTGTCGCTGCCCCCGTTCGTGATGACCAGGGACTACTCGTTGCGGCAATATCGGTTTCCTCACCAAGCGATCGCTTTAGTGAGCATGAGACCGTGTGGGTGCCAGCACTCAAAGCGTGCGCAGACGAGGTGTCACGCGCACTGGGCGCGCGCATCTGAACCGATTAGCTCTGAGCTTCAGCCCACTTCTTGAGGCGATTAGCATCGCCCACGCGGGTCATCGAACCTTCCGAGTCCAGCAGTACAAATACCATCGGACGGTTGTTCACCTTGGCCTGCATCACCAGACATTTACCCGCTTCACGAATAAAACCGGTCTTTGTCACGCCGATATCCCAGTCGTCTGAACGTACCAGCGGATTGGTATTGCGGTATTCCTGCATACGACCACGCACATCAAACTTCGCATCCGTCGTGGTAGATGCTTCACGAATTTGCGGGTACTTCGAAGCCGCTGTCACCATCTTGGCCAGATCGCGCGCTGTCGAGACGTTGCCCGAATTCAAACCCGTAGGATCCAGAAAACGGGAATTCGCCATACCAAGCTCTTGTGCCTTGCGATTCATCGCAGCCACAAAGGCAGGAATCCCACCGGGGTAGTTACGACCCAGCGCGTGTGCCGCGCGATTTTCCGACGACATCAGCGCCAGTAACAGCGCTTCCTGTCGCGACAGTTGCGTACCCACCGCCAGCCGAGAGCGGCTGCCCTTCAGGGTATCCACATCATCATCGGTAATGTAAAACTCTTCATTCATCGGCAGATGTGCGTCGAGCATCACCATGGCGGTCATCAGCTTGGTAATCGACGCAATCGGCACAATTTGCGTTGCATTCTTCTGATACACAGCTTCACCATTCTGCATATCCAACAGCAATGCCGCATGCGAATGCAGGCCTGGCGAGCTGCCTACCGGGCCATTCCACTCACCCCAGTTCTTTGGCGGGTTATCCCGTGGTTTTTTACTCGCTAACAGACGGCTCGGTTTCTTGGACGTGGCACTCACCACTTTGTCACGCGCTGCATTCTGCGCTGCAACCGTCTTTGGCGTTTCCTTCATTGCCTGAGACTTAACAGGCTTTGCATTCTTTTTGCTCTTTGCGGCGATGGTTTTGCTCTTGTTGCTCTGCTTACTATCGGAAGCTGCCGAACTCTTCGACGTTGTAGCCGCATAACTGGCAGAGGCAGACAGCATACCGCTCATGACGAGCGCCACAATTAATTTCCGAGAGAGAAAACGCTTATTCAAAGCCATAAACACGCACCATCCGGGCAAAGCGTTCCGTCGGCGGTCGCCTGACGGAACAGTATTCATATTCGATGGCTGTATTCTAGCGCAAACGCCCGAACTTTCCAAAAAAATTCGGGCACAAAATCAATCAAATTAACAAGATAGACAACTTCTCTTAAGCAATATTTCAGCTTCGCTGCTGCTCATCCATCAGGGCATCAACTACTGCCAGCGCCGTCACATTCACAATGCGCCTTACTGTTGCCGTTGGCGTCAGAATATGGGCCGGTTTACGCGAACCCAGCAGAATCGGGCCCACGGTCAGATTATCCCCTGCGGCCACCTTGAGCAGATTGAATGCAATGTTAGCCGCATCCAGATTTGGCATCACCAGTAGATTGGCCGGCCCTTTCAAACGACTATTCGGGAAGACCTGCGAACGGATCACCTCATCCAGCGCCGCATCACCATGCATCTCGCCTTCCACTTCCAGCGACGGCGCCACTTCATGCAGACGTGCCAGAAGCGCCCGCATCTTCTGTGCCGTTGGTGTATCCAGACTGCCAAATGACGAATGCGACAGCAATGCCACCTTAGGCGCTATACCGAAACGGCGAATTTCTTCAGCCGCCAGCAATGTCGTCGTCACCAGTTCTTCTACGGTCGGATCGTAATTCACATAGGTATCTGCAATAAACACCGTGCGGCCTGGCAACATCAGCAGGTTCATCGCAGACAAACGATCCACACCTTCCGCATTGCCGATGATGTTTTCAACGTGGGTCAGATGCAACTCATAGCGACCGAAGGTGCCACATACCAGACCATCGGCATAACCCAGCCGCACCATTAATGCAGCATAAAGCGTTGCCCGACGACGGATCTCCCGCTTGGCATACTCTGCACCGACGCCCTTACGCTCGGTCAGTCGGTGATATTCCTGCCAGAACTCATCGTAATGGGCTTCGAAGAACGCACCATCGTTGTAAATGACCTCGAAATCAACGCCTTCACGGATTCTCAAACCGGCGGCCTCGATCTTTCGAGCAATTTCTGCCGGTCGGCCAATCAACACCGGTTTAGCAATACTTTCATCGCAGATCACCTGGACAGCACGCAGCACGCGCTCTTCTTCGCCTTCGGCAAAGACAATACGCTTAGGCGACAATTTGGCTTGAGCAAAAACCGGCTTCATGATCATGCCAGAGTGATACACAAAGTCATTCAGACTTTGCAGATACGAATCCCAGTCACGAATCGGCCGGGTAGCCACCCCTGAATCCATCGCTGCTTTAGCAACCGCTGGTGCGATTTTCACAATCAGACGCGGATCAAACGGTTTGGGAATCAGGTATTCATGACCAAAGCCACTAACCTTTTCACCGTAAGCAGACGCAACAACGTCCGACTGTTCGGCACGCGCCAGATCGGCAATGGCTTTAACCGCCGCCAACTTCATTTCTTCAGTAATGGTCGATGCGCCCACATCCAGAGCGCCACGGAAGATGAACGGGAAGCACAGCACATTGTTCACCTGGTTCGGATAATCCGAACGTCCCGTCGCGATAATGGCATCGTCACGGACGGCCTTCACCTCATGCGGCAGAATTTCCGGTGTGGGATTGGCCAATGCCAGGATCAACGGATCCTTGGCCATCTTGGCCACCATCTCCGGCTTGAGCACCCCGCCGGCGGAAAGGCCCAGGAAGACATCAGCGCCTTCAATCACTTCTGCCAACTTACGGGCATCCGTCTTCTTGGCATAGCGCGCCTTGATTTCGTCCATATCCTCCGGACGGCCTTCATAAACGACGCCATGGATATCCGTGACCCAGATATTCTCAACGGGGATGCCCAGTTGCACCAACAGCCCCAGACAGGCCAACGCAGCAGCGCCCGCACCCGAGGTCACTAGTTTGATCTGCTTCAGATCTTTACCAAGTAGGTTCAGTCCATTGAGCACTGCGGCCCCCACCACAATGGCCGTGCCATGCTGGTCATCGTGGAAGACCGGGATTTTCATGCGCTCGCGCAGCTTCTTCTCGATATAGAAGCACTCCGGCGCTTTAATATCTTCGAGGTTAATGCCGCCGAAGGTGGGCTCCAGGCTGGCAATAATTTCTACCAGCTTATCCGGATCGTTTTCACTGACCTCCAGATCGAACACATCGATGTTGGCAAATTTCTTGAAGAGAACACCCTTGCCCTCCATGACAGGCTTTGCCGCCAGCGGGCCGATATTTCCCAAGCCCAGCACCGCTGTACCATTAGTAATCACGCCCACGAGATTGGCTCTGGAAGTGAGCGTGGCCACCTCTTCCGGTTTGGCAACGATTTCCTCACAAGCCGCCGCAACCCCTGGCGAATAGGCCATGGAGAGGTCATATTGGTTGGTTAATTGCTTGGTGGGGGTGACTGCAATCTTGCCCGGCTTGGGGAAGCGGTGATAGTAGAGGGCCGATTCTCGCAGCCGTTGCGTGTTGTTTTTTGCAGAATTGCCGCTATCGTTTTGATTTTTATCGATTTTGTCGCTCACCGCACTATCTCCCCGGAGTTTTTTCTTTGGTGAAAGCATACGCCGACTTTCTTAGCTGTGCATGAAGTGCGATAATTACAGTCTTATATGAGAGATGCGCCTTTGCGCACCGGACATTCACCACAAGAAGACTGGTCAGCACGCTTCAGCTAACGCAATCCAGCGGACAGCAACAAGGACATACAGGAGAAACCATGGTCGCCATCAACGCCCCTGAATACGTTAAGAACACCCGCCTGAAGGCCTGGGTTGAAGAAATTGCTCAACTGACAGAACCTGATCAGGTGGTCTGGTGTGATGGCTCGCAGGAAGAATACGATCGCCTGTGCGCACAAATGGTCGCTTCGGGCACGCTAATTAAACTGAATGAAGCCAAGCGTCCTAACTCTTACCTGGCATTCTCCGATCCGTCAGACGTCGCCCGCGTTGAAGACCGCACCTACATCTGCTCGAAAAAGCAGATTGATGCCGGCCCGACCAACAACTGGGAAGAGCCTGCCAAAATGCGCGCCACGCTCAACGGCCTGTTCAAGGGCTGTATGCATGGTCGCACGATGTACGTGATTCCATTCTCGATGGGCCCACTGGGTTCTCCGATCGCTCACATCGGTATCGAAATTTCCGATTCGCCTTACGTCGTTACCAACATGCGCACTATGACCCGCATGGGCAAAGCTGTTGTTGAACTGCTGGGCACGGATGGCGAATTCGTTCCTTGCGTCCATACCGTTGGCGCACCGCTGGCTAAAGGCGAGAAAGATTCGGCCTGGCCTTGCAACCCCGATACCAAGTACATTGTTCACTACCCTGAAACCCGTGAAATCTGGTCTTATGGCTCGGGTTACGGTGGCAATGCGCTGCTCGGCAAGAAGTGTTTCGCCCTGCGCATCGCTTCGAGCATGGCCCGCGATGAAGGCTGGCTGGCCGAGCACATGCTGATTCTCGGCGTTGAATCGCCAGAAGGTGAAAAGTCTTACGTTGCAGCGGCGTTCCCGTCGGCCTGCGGCAAGACCAACTTTGCCATGCTGATTCCACCCCAGAGCTTTAACGGCTGGAAGATCACCACCATTGGTGATGACATCGCCTGGATCAAACCACGCAAAGATAAAGATGGCGTCACCCGTTTCTACGCCATCAATCCGGAAGCCGGTTTCTTCGGCGTTGCACCGGGCACCAGCGAAAAAACCAACTACAACGCCCTGGCAACACTAAAAGAAAACATCATCTTCACTAACGTCGCGCTGACCGATGATGGCGATGTCTGGTGGGAAGGCCTGACCAAAGAAGCGCCTGCGCACCTGATCGACTGGCAAGGCAAAGACTGGACGCCAGAAATGGCCAAGGAATCCGGTCGTAAAGCCGCCCACCCGAACTCGCGTTTCACCGCACCGGCCAACCAGTGTCCGTCTGTGGATAGCGCCTGGGAAGATCCTGCTGGCGTACCGATCTCGGCATTCATCTTCGGTGGTCGTCGTGCAACGACTGTGCCACTGGTTTACGAAGCCTTTAACTGGAACTACGGTGTCTACCTGGCATCGACCTTGGGTTCGGAAACGACTGCAGCAGCTTTCGGTGCTCAAGGCGTTGTTCGCCGTGACCCATTCGCCATGCTGCCGTTCTGTGGCTACAACATGGGCGACTATTTCCGCCACTGGTTGAAGATGGGCAACACGGTCGACAACCCACCGGGCATCTTCTGTGTGAACTGGTTCCGTGTTGACGAAGATGGCAAGTTCATGTGGCCAGGTTTTGGCGACAACATGCGCGTTCTCAAGTGGATCGTTGATCGCGTCAAGGGTCGTGTCAATGCCAAGGAAACCGCTCTGGGCTGGACACCGAACTACGAAGATATCGACTGGACCGGTCTGGACATGACGCGTGAAGACTTCAATAAACTGACCAAGCTGGATGCAGCGGGTTGGGAGAAGGAACTCGAGTCGCACAAAGAATGGTTCGACAAACTGGCCGATCGTCTGCCACAGGAGCTTGAGTTGATTCGCCAGCTCAGCACCCTGTCGATGGCCGAAGCCAACAAGCAAGTTGCCTAAGCCAAAAGGCTGCTCTGAGACAAAGGCCACCTGCGGGTGGCCTTTGTTTTAGCCTGCTTACTTGCCGCCATGCCACCCATCCAGAGGATTCTGCACGCCCTGTTATCTGCAGGAGTCCTGCTTCTGTGTGCCAGCGCGCAGACGGCATGGGCAGAGACAGTTGGCTCGCTTCCTCGGCTAACGTCCGAAGAGCTTCTTCCAACCAAATCTGATGTGACCACAGCGAGCACGCTATTCGGCGATTGGGGTGGGTTACGTCCGCTCCTGGACAACTACGGAGTCAGTTTTACGTTGAATCAAACGAGTGACTACCTGGGTAATACGCGCGGCGGCATCAAACAGGGTTTTATGTACGATGGCCTGCTCGATCTTGAACTAGATGTTGACCTCAACAAACTCATGGGTTGGCGCGGTGGAAAAATTCACGTCACCGGTTACGGTATTCAGGGACAGAATCTCTCCACACAGAATATCGGCAACCTCATGACCGTGAGCAATGTCGAATCAGAACCGGCCCTGGCCAAAGTGGGCGAGTTCTGGCTAGAGCAGAAACTGATGGAAGACCGACTTCGCATACGCGGCGGTTTACTTGAAGCCGACCGCTACTACATGATGAGTCCCACAGCCACCGTGTTTGTGAATTCCACGTTTGGCTTTCCCGATAGCTGGGAGGCCAACATGCCCGGTAGTGGCCCGGGCTACCCCAATGCAGCACCGGGGGGTCTGGCCAGCTTCGACTTCAACGATGACTGGAGGCTCACAGCATCCGTCATGAATGGCACCCCCGTTGGCCCCTCGACCTCGTCAACCTCCTACGTCACTGATTTCCCCGTAGGTGACGGCGTACTCTCCTGGGTTGAAGCCGCCTACACACCGGAACTGCGATTTGGCGATAAGACCTTACCTGGCAATTACAAACTGGGGGGCTGGTACAACTCTGCAGTCATCGACAACGTCACGCAATCCAGTAGCGGTCGCACCTTCAGCAACCCGGTTAACACCACTTACCGTGGCGAATATGCAATATACGGC
>JACCDQ010107477.1_pt1 | contig 10824 bp, 11 predicted proteins | sample 7446031 | NCBI WGS metagenome assembly JACCDQ01 (sample SAMN15323442, study PRJNA562643) | freshwater metagenome | isolation source: river surface water | place: USA:Blue River Watershed | collected 2017-08-17
CGTACGAGCAGGCGATCAACGGTTCGCCCAGGACGTTTAAAGCGCTTGTGTTCATAAAGGTCAGGATTCAAAGTTCAATGGATTCGGTGCGCTCATGGCTGTTCAAGGTCAATGCCTTCGTGCTCAGCCACCATCTCTAACGCCCGCTCGAACAGGACCCGGGCTGTCCCCGATATCGCACTGAGCTGAGCGTGCAGCTGGGCGTCCTCCTGGCTGTTGTTGAGGCACTCCTGGCTGTACTGCTCAAAATTGGCCAGTTGGGCAATCAACTCTGCCACGTGTCTCGGGCATTCACAAAGGACATTGGTCGAAATGCCTGCAACCTGCATCAAGGTCTGATCTGAATATTTGCGCGGCGCAATCATCACGCCAGGTTGCGCAAAATCATGGGCCTGTCTGGGATCGATCAACAAAACCGCATTGATCAAATCGGCAAAATCACGGTCCGTGATGGGCTCCCTGCGCACGATCATCCCGGCCATCTTCATCGCTTCAACGACGCGCTCTTGCCCGTAGCTGTAGAGCACGATCACCTGGGGGATGGCGTATTGATCGATCAAGCGGCGCAGGGCCGCGTGGGCGGCCATGTGAAGCGAATTGACGCGAACCAACAAAATGTCCGGACGGCCACTCCATGGCTGCTCCAGCGCCACGTCCAGATCAACCAGGCTGTCTGTCACCTGGAAATTCACGCCTGCAATGCCTTGCACAAGCAAATTGGACTGGAACCTGGCAGCCAGTGCCAGCCCAATCACAGCCACACCGACTGACCGGAACGGCTGCTCACCGAGCACTTTTTTGCCCTTGGATTGCCTTTGCTGGTTGAGCAGCGCACCCAAGTCAGCCGCGCCCAGGTTTGCCACCGTGCTGATGGCATGCCCATTGGCGGTCAGCTGTCGCAACAAGCTGGCGCGCAGCACATCTTCGTCGTTGTAAAGGCGGTGACTTCCACCCGGTTTGGACGGGCAAAAGGCGCCGTATCGGGTCTCCCAAACGCGCAGTGTGGGCACGGGTACACCGCTGAGACTGGAAACAGCCCCAATTCTGTGCAGATGATGATTGGCTTTGCTCATGATCTATTGAGTAGATATTGAATGGATATTTACGGAATATTTTCTTTTAATTGTATTCAATCAGCCAATTCGTCGTAGATTTAAAGAAATCAACCTTAACAAGAGTATGCCCATGTTCAGCAAAAGAACGCAGCTATGCATCGATCTACTGGTGACTATCGGCTCCGCCGCGCAGGGTGCCTCGGTGACCACCCAGGCCTTGGCGCAAAAGATGTCCATGTCCATTTCGTACATAGAAAGCATCATGCGATTACTCAGAGAAGCTGGCTTTGTGCGGTCCGCGCGTGGACCCGGAGGTGGGTACTTCTTGACGCGCCAGCCTGACCGGATCTCAATTTGGTCGGTAGTCAGTGCAGTTGGAGGGCTGGATGAATCGGAAAAGCCCTCGCCATCCCAAACCGGTCTGACCGATTCGCTCGAATACGGGCTTCACTGCGAAATCCAGAGTTTTCTTTCGAACAAGACCATTGGTGAATTCGTCAAGACAGACCACGCATGGCATGTTCGCCCACCGCCCATCCGGTTCGGCTTCGGCCTGGGACCTAAACCGGCCACTCTGATGCCGGTGGCACCCAATTCCGTGTTCGAGCTGTCGTCCTTCTTGCAAAGCGCTGCAGCTTAAAAAGCAATCTGCCGCTGAATCGATTGACCGCGTGCGGTCATCGATTGCCTGCCGATCTTGCAAAGCCAAGCTTGCCCATCACAGTGGACGGGCTGGAGGCATGGCGAGGCGCTGAGTTTCACACGATCACCCGCATAAAGCGAAAGGTTTCTCGCACCCATGTCCAGACCTTCAGGATTGACGGTGACCGCACGAGTGCAGTTTTCTGGTTTTCAAATCTCTGCACCCCCAGCGAGCATGTATGAACTTGTTTGACACTTTCGCCCCCACACGCCAGGAGGCTCTGGCTCGGATCAGTGCTGTGAGCCCCAACGAATATGCTCGCAGCCGAAACTCCCTCACAGGCGCAGTCACTGGCCTGTCGCCATACATCACCCACGGCATAGTTCGCCCGACCGAAGTGTTGTCCAGCGTAGCTGCCCGGCACGCATTGAATATTCAGCACAAGTTTGTTTTTGAATTGGGCTGGCGCGAGTATTTTCGCCATGTTTGGCACGCCAGAGGAACAGAAATCCTGAGCTCACTCCATCAGGGTCCCTTGCCAGAGGCAAGCTACAGTCGCAGCCTGCCCAAAGACATTCGTGAGGCCGCGACGGATGTACCGGTCATCGACATGGCGGTTCGAACACTTTACGCCACCGGCTACTTGCACAATCACGCTCGCATGTGGCTGGCCAGCTATGTGGTGCATATTCGCAAGGTGCATTGGCGCGTGGCAGCAGACTGGCTCTACGCACACTTGCTGGATGGAGACCTCGCCAGCAACCACCTCAGCTGGCAATGGGTGGCGGGTACCGGCAGCAGCAAACCTTATCTCTTCAACGCAGACAATGTGGCCCGCTACGCACCGCCTGCCTGGCATAGCCCGGGCAGCGTGATAGACCAATCCTATGACGCACTCGATCGCATAGCTCGGCGCTCCGCCAAAGTTCAGTCGCTGGCCCGCGATTTTGACGCTGTGAAGATCGAGCCGCCGCTGAGCTCAGCTCCAGCGATGGAATTTGGTTGCACCCGCCCAGACGCTGCAGCTGTAGCAGGCCAAGATGTGTGGCTGGTGCATCCCTGGAATCTCGGTGAGCTGCCTTCTACGCTGCCAAAGAATGCGGTGACAGTCGGTATCTTTGTGACTGACTTTCACCGCGCCTGGCCCTGGAGCGAAAAGCGTTGGCGTTTCGTCTGCAGCCGAATGGCGGAAATCACCAACGTCCGCTGGATGGCAGATGCAGCAAGTATCGGTGCGGCACTGCAAAGCGCCCGCCATGTGCGCAGCATTGACGAACCCCACCTGCGCGGCTGGATAGAGCGCTGGGCTCAATGCGAATCGCCGCCTGCGCTTTTTCCTGCGATCGACAGGCGCTGCGATTCGTTTTCGCAGTGGTGGAGCCGGACTTCAAGCGGACTGCACTCGGCTTCGCAACTGCTGCGCACCCACCCCATGCACGAAGGATGATCAAACGGTTGGCCAAGTGGCTAATACCCATCGGGGCAGAGCAAGCTTGTGCGCTGCCAAAGCATCCCCAGCAGGGCCCCAGTGCTCGTCAGCTGCGCAGAAACGGCAAAGGCACGTCAGCCGGGATCGGGCATTGGTAAGGCTTGCCCTGGCGGCGCTGCGAAAGCTCAGACTTGGCCTTCGCGATCAATTCGGGCCTCTCGACCAACTCGATGGCTGTGGCCGTGAGCACGCGCGCAGCCCGCACCATGCCCGCATGCGCCAGACTCGACTGCCCCTGAGACACCATCTGCCACGAGTGCATGGGCGTGCCGAAGGCATAGCAGGCCACCCAGGCCTGGGCGGTAGGAGCAATCCAGCTCACATCGGCCACGTCGGTGGAGCCGTACAGGATGTCTTGCGCGTTTGCATCGTAGGGAGCAACAGATTCGAACACCTGCGGGACTTGGCCGCGCAACACGCTGGCCAGCGGCCGACTGACCGCTTCAATCTCCTCGCTGCTGAGGGTGGCCTGGAAAGCCCCCGATCTGGCCTGGGTGCCCGCATCAACACTCAAAGGCCCTTCGGCCAACAATTTCGCGTGCAACACCTGGTTCAGGGTGCTGTTTTGCAACAGGTTGGAACACGCCTTGTCAAACACAATGTCGACCTTGCAGTCGGTCATGAGGGCTGCACCGCGTGCCACGTTCTGCACGCGCTGGTAAAGGTCGGCGGCCTCGTCGTTGTAGGCCGCACGTATCAAGTAAAGCACCTCGGCTCGGGCCTGAACCACATTGGGTGACATCCCGCCCGCATCGGTGATGGCGTAATGCACACGTGCGTTGGGCGGCATGTGTTCTCGCAGGTAATTGACACCCACATTCATCAATTCCACTGCGTCCAAAGCACTGCGCCCCAAATGTGGCGAATGTGCCGCGTGCGAAGCCTTGCCATGAAAAATGAACTTGGCCTGCACATTGGCCAACGTGCTTTGACTGAACACGCCGGTAAAGCTGGCCGGGTGCCAGGTGAGCGCGACATCCACATCGTCAAACAAGCCCGCTCGGGCCATGAAAGTTTTGCCCGAGCCCCCCTCTTCGGCCGGGCAACCGTAGTAACGGATACGGGCATTTTGACCACTGGCCTTCAGATGCGTTTGCAGCGCAATGGCAGCAAAGTGCGCCGAAGTGCCCAACAGGTGGTGGCCACAGCCGTGACCTGCGATGCCCGGACTGTCAACGGAAGGCGTGCACGTGAGTGCACCACTTTGCTGGTTGAGGCCCGACAGCGCATCGTATTCACCCAAAAAGGCTATGACCGGACTGCTCTCATCCCCATCGTGGCTCCACTCGGCCATGAAAGCGGTGGGCATGCCAGCCAAATCACGCGAGATGCGAAAACCCCAGTTGGCCAACGCATCCATGTGCAGCTGGGCCGATGCTTTTTCGGCGTAACGCAATTCAGCCAGCGACCAGATTTTGTCGGCCAGCGCCGTCATGCGCGGCGTCTCGCGGTTAAAAAATTCCTGCAATTGACCCATGACCGCTCCTGCTCACTCAGGCTTCACGCCGACCTTGTCCAGCAGCGCCTTGTTGCGCTGTGATTCCCGAGCGATCTGATGAGCAAACGACTGGGCGTCCGTGAGGGCCGCATGGGCACCCACGGTTTTCAGACGCTGTTGCACCTCGGGCAACTGCATGGCCTTGGCCGCTGCCTCCTGCAAGCGCTTCAGGACGGGCGCGGGTGTATTTTTGGGCACCACAATGCCAAACCAGCTGTTGGCAAGCTGGTTCAGCTGCTCATGGCCCAACTCCTTGAAGGTCGGCACTTTGGGCAGATCTGGTGAACGCAGCTCGGAACCTTGCACCAAGGGAATGAGCTTGCCACTCTTGATGTGTGGCATCGCGGAGGGGAGCTGGTCGGGCATGAGCTGAACCGTGCCCGACAGAGCGTCGGTCAGCGCCGGACCGGAACCACGGTAGGGCACGATCTGGATGTCGGTCTTGAGCGTCTCATTGAAAGAGGCGAGCAGCAAATGACCCAGCGTGCCCAGCCCTGGCACGGCCCCACTGATTTTTCCTGGCTCGGCCTTGGCCTTGGCCACAAAAGCCTCGAAGGTGGTCACACCCAAATTGGGGTGCACCATGTACACACTCGGCATGGTGACCAGATTGGCTACCGGGACAAGCTTGGCAGTTAAGCCCTCGGCGCGCGTGTACAAGTGAGGGTTGATGGTCATGGTGCTGACCGTGGCCATGCCGATGGTGTAACCGTCGGCTGCCGCTTGGGCCACCGCCTCGGTGCCGATCACCCCACCCGCCCCCGCCTTGTTGTCCACCACCACAGGCTGACCGAGGGTGCTGCGCAGACCATCGGCCACGATGCGCGCCACGATGTCGGTCGAGCCACCGGCTGCAAACGGCACCACCAGTTTCACTGGCTTGTTCGGGTAGTGGTCCTGGCCTTGGGCCTGTGCCGAGTGCATTGCAGCGCAGGACGTGAGGGTGACCATGGCGATGGCCTTCAGGCCCAAGCGGCGACTGGCATTGACGTGGTGTGGGGTGTTCATGGAGGCTTTCATTTAAATGTCCCGCAAGCTGCGGCAAGGGATGTCAGGGTGCAGGGCTCATCTGACAGGCTCAAGCTTGTGACTGTAGAAAAAATCCGCAAATTTGGCTTGTGGAATTGTCTACCAGGTATAAGCTAAGCCGATTGCTTTATGCTCAGGCCCACCCGGACAGCACCCATGGCGTCATGAATGAATTCAATGGTTTTCCCGAGAGCAGACGGCTCTTTTCCCGCTTGGTGCGCCATGCGCGCCTGCGCCAGTTGCAATTGCTGTTGGCACTGCAGCACAGCGGCTCGGTGGTCAAGGCGGCACAACATCTGGACATGAGTCAGTCCGCCGCCACGCAGGCGCTGGCCGAATTGGAACGTGTGCTGGAATTGCGCCTTTTTGAACGCCATTCACGTGGCATGCGAGCCACACAGGCGGGGCAAGCGCTGATCGATGTGGCACGCGGGGTGATGAACGAACTGCAAGACGCGGCAGAAACCCTGGCCGCCATTCGCCTGGGAGCCAACACGAGTCTGCGCTTGGGGGCCATCCCCGCAGCAGCGCACGCCATCCTTGGGCCACTGCTGGGTCGGTTCTATGCCCTGCAGGGCCAAGTTCACGTCGATGTGCAAGAGGGCGAAGGCAAACAGCTCTTGCCTTTGCTGATGGCAGACAGACTTGATGCGGTGTTTTGCCGTTCGCCCGCGATGCTGCCTGACAGCCATGTCTTCACCCCCTTGCTTGATGACGAGGCGGTTTTTATCGCTGGCCCAGACCACCCCTTGGCTAACGCCGCCCAGGTAAACCTGACGCAAATGGCGGAAGCTCGCTGGGTGTTGCCCACGGCCAGCATCAATGTGCGCGACATCTTCGAGCGCGTCGTGCTTGCACATCTGCCCCACGCGCGGTGGTTCTCCGTGTCCACGGTGTCGTTGGCAGTGCTGGAGGGTTTGCTGGCACAACCGCAAGCTGTGACGGTGGTGCCACGAAGCATCCTGCCCGGACTGCACCCAAGCGGCACATCAGCGCGGGTCTGTGTGCTGGATGTGGTCATGGCTGATCAAGAAATGGCATTACCACCGCTGGGCGTGGTGCACGCCAAAGTAGCCATGCCAGCACTGCTGCGGCAGATGCTGGGGCTGTGGACAGCCGACGTGCAATCAGAATGAAAAATGCCCGCTTTCGCTGACTCTTCTCAATCATCGGGGATGCGTCAACAGTGGCTTCGACGGGAACTCGACAAAGACACTGCAACGCCGAGCAGACCCGCCTTCACCTGACAGATGCTTATTTGATTGTGGACAGCAATTTGTCGTTGACCACCAAATTGCGGACACCATGCGCATGGTCTTCGTTGAAGGCATTGCCTTTGCACCACTGGCCAACAGACGCGGCATTGACCTTCAGCACCCGAGGACGAACGCTCCATGACACCTGCAAAGGTGACCCCTTCTCGTTGTACGCAGGCCCTGTCGTAGACCCTGCGTATTGAATCGGCTTGCCCGCATTCTTGGGAATGTGCAGCGCCTGGTGATAGCCACCGACCTCTCCGACTTTGGTCAACTCATTGAAGTCAACCGCCTTGTCATCATTGACCAACACAAAAACCTGTGCCTCCACACGCAACTGCGGATTGCTGTCTGACTCGCTCAGGCATGCACCCAAGGTCGGGCCAGGCACGACCTGCGCAGAGCTGTGCACATAGTGAAGCTCAACGGTATCACCCACTTGCAAGCCCCCATGTTTGCTGTCGCAAACCTCGGCATCCAACGGCCTTGACTCGCTCGCACTCAGTTTGCCGCTGTACTTGTAGCCTGTTTGATACCCATGACCATCGCCATGGCCAGCAAACGTCGTGAATTCACCGCCCTTGTGCTCCGCGTTCTTATGGAAGTGGATATTGCACAAATTCATCTGCTGAAAAGCAGGTGCAGACGTGAAGAGCCTCTTGTTCGCACCTTTTTTAACGCCAAGATCTCTGGGAGACTGAGGGCCAAAACCTTTTCCTTCAGTGTTTTTTTCCAAAGTCGCGTTTTGTATGGCAACGGAAGACGCATCACCATGATGCCCCGCATCACGAGCATGAACCGCACCGGCCACAACAAGCGGCAGTACCGCGAGAGCAAACATTTTTATCATGTACGAAATCTTTTAATTGATGAAAAACATCAATCTAGACTTATTGACAGAGGTTTTCCAAATTACCCCAAATCCATAACCCCAGGCGTTACAACGACCTTCCCGCACGTTGATTCGATACAGGTGCCAGAGACACTTTCTGTGGTGCAGCGATGTGACCGTGGGGTTGTCGATGGATTGTCCCGCTGCAGTCCAGACACATCGCCTAATCCGCCGGATCGACAAACCACAACACAGTCGGTTCCCAGACATTCAACGCCTTACGCCCCCTGGCATGAGGCCGACTGCACGCTGCTGACACTGCCCGCCGTGGCCACTGTGATGCTGCCCAAGGCCGAGTTGGTGCACGAGGTGCAAGCTCTGGCCCAACGCCTTCGCGAAGACCAACACCTGCTGCCACTGATCGAGACCGTAGAGGGCGTTGCCAACGCACAGTCGATCGCGCAAGTCGCGCGTGTACAGCGCCTGGCCTTTGGCACGGTGGACTTCATGTCCGACTCAGGTCTGCAAGGCGAAGCCTCGCTTGACCCGGTGCGGGTCATGCTGGCCTTGGCCTCGCGACGTGCCCGCAGACTGGCCCCGGTGGACGGTGTGTCACTGGCCATCAACGACGATGCACAAGTGCAATCCGATGCCCGCCACGCACGCGAATGGGGATTCGCCGCCAAACTTTGCATCCACCCGCGTCAGATACAGCCTGTGCACCGTGCTTTTGCACCCACCGAAGCCGCGTTGGTGTGGGCTCAGCGCGTGGTCGACGCCATGGCCGGTGGCGTGCTGGGTGCCGTGGCAGTTGATGGCAAGTTGGTTGACAAGCCCGTGCTGCTGCGAGCTCAGGACATCCTGGCGCAACGCTAAAAGATGCGAAGACCCCTGCCACCACCAGAACTGAACGGCTTAAATTCAAGTTGTGACATTTGAAGCCACAACTTGAATCACCCCTCACCTGGTCGCAAAAATAGCCGATCCATATGCGCGGTCATTGGTCACCACCGCCACAATCAATTGACGGCTGCCGCCGGTCAGCAGCGATGTGAGCGCCACACCCCGGCCAACCAGGCCCGAAGCAATGCCACACGCAGCATCTGTGTTGTTCGTCAAAGCGACATCGAACACGTTTTTGCCCGAGGCTCGGGGTGTCAAAGTTCCACTGAATCCACACCCATACTGATTCACCCCCGAAAACGTTCCGTTGGATGCGATGGTGTAGGTGGATGTCACGCCACTCATGTTGGTCCCACTCCAAGCACCCGTGATGCTGGAAATCGTGGCAGCCGTGTTGTAGTTGTATGCGGAGCTGTTTGCCGCTGGGGCTGCGCCCGAGAAACTGACGGAGCGCCCGGATGAGCTCACTGTTCCCACGAAGGATGTTCCTGGGGTGTACGTTGCACTGAGCGAGCCGCTCGCGGTTGTGCCATCGTAGTAATAGTCTTTCAAGTTGCTCGAGCTGAAGCTGCCACTGCTGGCTGCACCCTGCCCCTGAATCAGGCCATACACGCGCAATTCACCCCCAGAGCCTTCTAAGCCATAGAGCGTCCAGAACTCATCGTTGTCCAGGATCAGTGCATTGAACTTTCCCGGATTGAATGCGACAGAGGAAAAGCTGCCCGAATACACACCCTGGGCTTGACCGGGTGTGCTGGCAGCAGAGGAAGCATCAGAGCCGCCACCACCACACGCCACCAATGCCGTCGTGCACACGATTGACAGCACGAATTTCGATTTGACTTGCATCGTTCATCTCCAAAATGTTAAACATCTACGTAATACGTAGAGACATGATACAGTCAAACCTACGAAAATCGAAGTGTGTCAAAAGTACGCTCTTCGCCATTCATCAACCCGTCTGTGTTTGCCACACGACTGAGGGAAGCAAGGCTGCGTATGGGAATAGCACAAGACAAGCTGGGCGTCTTGATTGGTCTGGATGAGCACACGGCCAGTGCGCGCATCAGCAGATACGAGGGCGGCATTCACGAGCCGCCCCTCAAAACAGCCCGAGCCATTGCAGAGGCGCTGAACGTTCCGATGGGCTATCTCTACTGCGACGATGACCGACTGGCCGAGATCATCCTGGCCGCAAGCGAGCTGCCCGCGCACGACCAGGAACACCTGCTCAACTCACTCAAAGAGCGCTTGGCGCAGATCAAGTCAACTGAGCGCAGCAAATGACGCATGCCACAGTGACCAATGGTCACGGCCAGTGAATCTGCAAACCCGCGTGCGAACTTCTGCCAAGTGACCTGTGGGCATCCTGCCTGGCCTCTTGGCCCAGATGTCGTACTGCCTGGCAAACGCCTGCATGCACGACAGCAAACCCTCGTCTGGCAAGCGGTTGTAGGACTTGCGCAGGTCCTGCAGCTCCCATGAACCGAGGATCATGTTCATCCCCCGGTCACCGCGCTCGGGCGAGCGCCAAGACAGCTCCAACGTGGCCACACTGCGCCCTGCCCGCCTGATGCTGAAAAACCGGCTGGGCTTGAGCGCTTCGCATTCAAAGCGCAGCTTGTACAGGCAGTTGCCTTGGCTCCGACCTTCAAGCCACAGCTGAGAAGGCTTGCAGATCGGCTCGATCCTGTAGCCCCGCCAGTCCAGGCCTCGGCAAAAGAAATGCCAAGGCTCCTGCTCCTCCTCCATCAGGCTCTGCTCTTGCTCGTGCCAGAACCTTCTGGCACGAACAACCAATACGCCCCAGCTGTTTCGCGCCGAGATGGCAATGCCTGCCTGGTTGACCCAGTTGGCGACCGATGCGATGTCACCGGTCTTGAGGACAGGCGAGCGGGCCGCGACGCGGATCAGGTCATAGTCATCCCCTTCAGGGATGCGGCAGGATAAGCTGAAGTAAAGCCTGCGCTGGTTCACAAAGAAGTGGAGAAACACGGCCGGAGGGGCCGCCACGAAGCTGCGCTTGACCAACTGCTCGCATTAATGCACCAGGCTGTGCAGATTCAACTCGCGGTTGCGCAGGATCGGCAAGAAGTCTTTTCTGGCGCTGCGACACAAC
>JACCDQ010387905.1_pt1 | contig 10822 bp, 7 predicted proteins | sample 7446031 | NCBI WGS metagenome assembly JACCDQ01 (sample SAMN15323442, study PRJNA562643) | freshwater metagenome | isolation source: river surface water | place: USA:Blue River Watershed | collected 2017-08-17
CAACGTTGCCTTGTAGGTGAAAGCCTTAAATGTGATCGAGAGAGAATCATCGGAAAAGATGGAAAATGCCATTGGATTCGTTGGGAAATTGCCCCTTGGCTTCACCAAGACCAATCGGTTGGCGGGTTGCTTCTCTACCTTGAAGGGCTGACGGACTTTGAAAATAAAGCCGCAGAACTTGATGCCGCACTTTCCGCTGGAAACGTCGGTCTTTGGAGTCGTGATCTTTTAGAAAACAGGATCACATGGTCGCCAGAAACTGAAAAAATTTGGGGATTTAAACCGGGAGAGTTTGACGGAAGGATTGAAACGTTCGATTCCCTAATCCACCCCGATGATTTGATGGATGTGAAAGAGGGCATTCAGCAATCCGTTCTCAATAAGACCCGCTTTCAAAAAGAATTCCGAATTCTATGGAAGGATGGTTCCGTTCACTGGATTCGCGGTCAAGGGCACTGTGAATATGATGCCACGGGAAAGCCTTTGAAGCTTTTGGGTGCCTCTGTGGATGTTACCGCGCTTAAAACCGCACGAAGCGAATTACACGAAGAAAGGGATCGCCTGCATGATCTTCTCGAAATCACTCGAGAGGCAGAAAAGATCGCGCAAATCGGCACTTGGTCGCTGAATCTCAAGACGGGTGAAACAGCCTGGTCAGAGGGGGTTTACCGAATTTTTGATCTTGAACCATCAAACTCCCCACCATGCTTTAACGAACTTTGCGAGAAGTGGTTTTATCCCGATGATATTCCGCTCATTGAGGAGGTCCTTTTACATCCACAAACCCGCTTAGAGCCCTGGGATATCAAGCATCGAATATTTAGAAATGATGGACGTATCCGATGGGTGCGGGCCTTCGGAAAGGTGTATCCGAATGAGGCGGGCGTTATAGAGCGATGGGTTGGCGTAGTGCAGGACATCACCGACAGCGAAGCGCTGTGTATCGAAAATCAGGCCCTCGTACAAGGACTCGAAATGAAGGTGACTGAGCGAACCCGTGATTTGAAACTAGCGACTGAAGCCAAATCCCGGTTTTTGGCCAATATGAGTCACGAAATCAGAAATCCTTTAAATTCCGTCACCATCCTTGCCAATCTTTTGGGCCAAAGCGGTGTCAAGGAAGAGGACCGTCTTAAATTTGTCAAACGAATCAATACGGCCATAAAAACAGTCACCGACATTCTGGATGAAATCCTTGATTTCTCGAAGATGGAGGCGGGACAGATCACTCTTGATGAGCAGCCCTTTAGGGTCAATGACATTTTGTCAGACCTCAGAGCGCTTTTTATCGAGGGCGCAGAATCAAAGGGAATCACGTTAGAAATAATCGATGGTTACCTTGATTTTGAGGTGGTGGGTGACGCGAAACGGCTGCGTCAGATCTTGATCAATTTGCTTTCAAATGCCATCAAATTCACTGAATCAGGGGCAATTACGGTTACTCATCAGGTACAGGAATTGGAGAACGATTCGTTGCTACTGAGCATCGATGTCATCGATACGGGAATTGGAATCGAAAACGGGGCTTTGGCGACCATATTTGACCCCTTCACCCAGGCCGACAACGGTGTTACTCGCAAATATGGGGGGACAGGGCTTGGGCTATCCATCACCAAAACCCTGATTGAAATGATGAATGGAGAGATTGAGGTCAAGAGCACGCCTGGGTTAGGATCAAGATTCAGCTTCTTTGTCCGAGTCAAAGCGAAAAACGAAGCGGGTCCACTTCGCTCTGAAACCGTCTCATCTTCCGAGCGAACCTTGATGTCTTGCCATACGCTGATAGTGGATGATGATGAGACGAATTTAGATTCTATGAAGGAGCTTTTGAGTTCCCTGGGGGCCGTTGTCCTCACTGCCAACAACGGAAAAGCGGCCGTTGATTATCTTCGTCATCCTGATAATCGCTGTGATCTGATTCTCATGGATATCCAGATGCCGGTCATGGACGGGATTACCGCCACCCGGATTATTCGAGGGGAACTTCATCGGGATCAGGTGCCCATTCTTGCGGTCACGGGAGGACTTCTTCCGAATCAACAAAAAGAAGCTCTTGAAGCGGGAATGACGGCACTCCTTCGAAAACCTGTAGAGACCGATGTTCTGATACGTCAAATCTTGAGCTGTTGCACTGACGATTGCAAACGTCACTGTGTCGCAACGCGGCAATGACAAGCTTCTGTCAGAAGACGTCTCATCGGGTTTTAAAAGGGAAGCCTCAAAGCCTTAAGCCGATCTATTCCTGTTGGATCAACTTGAATGACCCTAAGGTCCGCGATCTCATCATCATTGAGCCAATCCTGATTGCTCTAGCGATATTCAGCGATTTTGTCTTCTCCCTCCTCTTTGAACGCCACGATATAGAAGATGCCCGCATCATCCGTTGAAAATCCGTAGATGGATCATATGCCTAGCCATTGGCATCGATCAGGGGGCCGAAGTATTTGTTCTCCCAGATCAAGAGTTTGACGCTTCCTGGGGTCGAATGACCCGACCGGCATCTGCCTTGGGTGCTTCTTACGAAGCCCTTGTTGTGGAAGGCGTCGTGGTCATTTTGATCTTTCTTCTGACCACTAATCCCCTTTATCTCCTCTTCTTTGCTCCGATTCTCGGTGTCCGGGTGTTGGCCAGTGCCCAGAATCCTGAGTCGCTCGACGAGAATGATCGCCCAGGTGTCCTGTCATTGAGGGGTCAATCCCAACAAAACCCCCTGCCACAGCGCCGGATAGTTTCCTCTTTACCCATCTAAAAGCGACGCAGTGAGAGTGCGGCAGAGGTCTATAGGGATTTATTCTGATAGACGTCCCAGTGACACTCACAGGAATATCTCCAGAATAAACTCTGGGTTCGTTTCTTTAAATTCGCCTCAGAGTACTTTTCCTTAAATCCGGATAAAGGGGGCTGGATGAACAAAGAGGCGACGAGACTGAACGAGGAGAAATCGGGTACCCGGCCCTGGAAAAAGTGGGGTCCTTATCTGAGTGAGCGCCAATGGGGCACGGTTCGTGAAGATATGAGTCTTTCGGGCGATGCCTGGAATCACTTCACGCATGATCAAGCCAGGTCTCGAGCCTATCAGTGGGGCGAGGATGGGATGGCGGGATTATCCGACGATCAGCAGATTCTCTGCTTCTCGATTGCATTATGGAATGGAAATGATCCCATTATTAAAGAGCGACTCTTTGGTTTAACAAACGCGGAGGGCAATCATGGCGAGGATGTGAAGGAGTATTACTTCTATCTCGACAATACACCAACGCACTCGTACATGAGATATCTCTATAAGTATCCGCAAAGGACCTATCCATATGAACGTCTGATAACCAATAATCGCCTTGCCGGCAGGCAAGGTTTCGAATATGAGCTCATTGATACCGGAGTTTTTGAAGGCGATCGCTACTTTGATGTCTTTGTCGAATATGCGAAACATTCTCCGGAAGCCATTCTGGTAAACCTGACCATTCACAACCGAGGCCCAGATGAGGCTCATCTCGATGTATTGCCACATCTCTGGTTTAGACAGCAGGCGCGTTGGCAGGAAATTTCTGGACGGCCCCAGATAGAGGAGATTTCTCGCTCCGAGGATGGAATGCTGATTCGAGCTATCGACCCCATCCTGGGTGAGTATGTTCTTTGGGGAGAGGGTGCGAGAGAGTCTCTGTTCGTAGAAAACGAAACAAATGAAGAAAGGCTCTGGGGAAGGCCCAATCGCTATCCTTTCGTCAAGGACGGCATCAATGATTACATCGTCTGCAACAAGGCGGAAGCGGTAAACGCACAAAAAGCAGGGACAAAAGCTGCGCTTCATTATTCCCTGGACATACCTTCAGGAGCGAACCGTTCCATACGGTTGATCCTTGCCGGGCAATCGCAGGACTTAAAGCCGATACCTGAGCTGATGCAAGCGTTTGATTCAATTTTTCATGCACGAACAACTGAGGCTGATACGTTTTATAGAGACCTGACGCCTGACAAGTTATCTGCCGATGAAGCCCTTGTGATGCGACAAGCACTCGCGGGCATGCTCTGGAGCAAACAATTCTACTTCTACGATGTGGATCGATGGCTGGAGCTGCGGGAGAAAACCCTCTCGGAAAGCTCGTCTCGATTGATGTCGAGAAATCGAAATTGGCATCACATGTACAACGGTGACGTCCTCTCCATGCCGGATAAATGGGAGTATCCGTGGTATGCCGCCTGGGATCTTGCCTTTCATGTCATCGCTCTGACTCTGGTTGATCCGCAGTTCGGAAAAGACCAACTGAATCTGATATTGCAGGAACGCTACATCCATCCGAATGGCCAGATTCCAGCCTATGAGTGGAACTTTGGTGACGTCAATCCGCCCGTTCAGGCATGGTCGACTATTTTTACGTATCGGCTTGAGAGCGCTCAGACTGGGAGAGGAGACCTTGAGTGGCTCAAGATCTCATTCCACAAATTGCTGCTGAATTTCACCTGGTGGGTAAATCGAAAGGATTTACAGGATCGAAATGTTTTCGAGGGTGGATTTTTAGGTCTCGACAATATTGGTGTTTTTGATCGCAATCAGCGCCTCCCAGATGGAACCCGTCTGGAGCAGGCGGATGGAACCGCGTGGATGGCCCTTTTCTGCCAGAACATGCTGGAGATCTCTGTAGAGCTCGCCACCCATGACGATGCCTACACGGATATGGTCCTGAAATTTACCGAGCATTTCCTCTGGATAGCCGGAGCAATCACCGATGTTTCTGACGGAACCGGCATGTGGGATGAGGCGGATGGCTTTTTCTATGACATGTTGCGTCTCCCTGATGGCACCTCGCAACGACTGAAAGTCCGATCTATTGTCGGTTTGTTGCCATTCTGTGCCGCCACTGTTTTTGAGGGCGAGATTATTGCCCGACATCCCAAGCTTTGGGAGCAGTTCCAGTGGTTTCTCGATTCGAGACCTGAATTGCTTGCCACTATCCATGATCCAAGAATCCAAGGGGAAGGAGGGCGGAGGCTCGCGTCAATCATGGATGAGCATAAACTGAGGCGAGTGCTCACACGAATGCTGGACGAAGACGAATTCTTGAGTCCCTTTGGGATCAGATCTCTTTCCCGCCATCATGCAGATCACCCCTATGCCGTTCAACTCGGCAAAGAGGAATATCGAATCGGTTATTTACCGGCAGAATCCGATTCCGGCATGTTTGGCGGCAACTCCAACTGGCGCGGACCTGTCTGGATGCCGATCAATGCGCTCATCATCAGAGCGTTAGTCCAGTACTACGGCTATTACGGAGAAAACTTCAAAATAGAGTGCCCTTCAGGCTCCGGGACCATGATGTCGCTATACGAAGTTGCTGAAGAGATTTCTCATCGGCTAGCCAAAATCTTTCTCAAAAACGCAGAAGGTAAGCGTCCTGTATTTGGGGGGGCGGAGAAGTTCCAGACGGATCCGTACTGGAAAGATTACCTGCTCTTTTACGAATATTTTCATGGTGACAATGGGGCAGGAATAGGTGCTAGTCATCAAACGGGATGGACAGGCCTTATTGCACGAACGCTTCACCTCTTTGGCACGATGACGCCTGAAATCATGCTGGCGGGTGGCAAGAAAGCCTATTCGGAGCAATCTTCCACTCAACTGAAGCGGGGTCAAGTGATCTGATCATCACGCGTTCTTAAGGAGGATCGAGCGTGACTATCTCAGGTCGAATGTGTTCGAGGGTCATACAAGGCACCGCCTCGGCTTTACTCACAACCCTCCTTGGCGGTTGCAATGGCCTTGGGCCGAATTATCTATCCGAGGATCGCATCAATTACAGCGAAGCAATCTCGGACTCATGGAAGGAGGAAATGCTGCTCAATCTCGTCAAGCTTCGGTTTGGCGATGCACCGGTATTTCTTGAAGTCGCCTCGGTCATCAGTCAGTACCAGGTCCAAGGGGTTGTGAGTCTCAACGGATCATGGTTCAACACCCCCTCGCCGGTATATCCCGCTCAGATGCTGGGCGGAGTAGGCAGTTACGCTGATCGGCCAACGGTGACGTTCAGCCCCGTCATGGGACAGCGATTTGCCAGAAGTCTGATGAATCCCATACCTCCGGCGGCCGTCATCTCGCTTATACAGGCCGGTTATCCAGCCGACCAGGTCTTGCGGTTACTGGTTCACTCGATCAACGGTCTTGTAAATCGATATGGCGGGCAAGGACGCGCAAGGACGGGTGATCCTCTCTTTTATCGTTTGATTGATCTGATGCGGAAAGCCCAACTCTCTAACGCCATCGGTTTGAGGACGATCAAAATCAACGATAAACAATCAACGCTCTTCATCATCCGTTCGGATATGGCACAAGAGGTCTCGATCATTTCAGAGGAAATCAGAGGGCTTTTGAAGCTTGCCCCATCGACATCAGCGCTTAATATCACCTACGGATCGGTATCGGGAAGTGATCATGAGATCGCCATTCTGACTAGGTCAGTAATGGATGTCTTAATCGAACTTTCATCCTATCTGGATGTTTCTCCAAATGATGTTGCGGAGAACCGGGTCAATCAAACCCCAGCAATCGAGCAATTCAAGGGTACGGATTTGAGGCCATTAATACGAATCCATTGCTCCTCGTGGAAGCCCCATGAGGCATTCATCAAGATCAAATACAGGAATCAGTGGTTTTGGATAGATGACCGGGACATCGCTTCGAAGCGAATGTTGTCTTTCATCATGCTCATATTCTCCTTGGTCGAAACAGATGAGAAAGCAGCGTCACCCGTGTTGACGATACCGACGGGCTGAGCCGAGTCATCCAAGGTATTAAGGCGGCCACTTTATGGCGAACAATGTGCCTGGCCGCAGGGCGCGAAGTTCAGTGACTAAGTCAAAGTGTAAGTCTCATATTTTGCGGACGGGGTAGTAGGTGTTCTTGCGGATAGGGAAATGCGCAGGAGCCCAATAGGATTCATCTCCGGTGTGAGCAAGTAAGCCGACCTGCTTGTTCTTTTGGTGCGAATGGGGAGTTTGAATGCCTAGCCTTCAATTGATTGTGCCCTCTTTGTTGAGAGGGCTTCCTGTGGTTTCGGCCGTATTGTCGATGGGTGCACTGCCCACCATTACAGAGTCTTCAGAAATCCATATAACAGCCAATGGCTCTGATCAGGCTGATATCCATCCCCATAGCCATCTGAGGAATGGGGAATTGCAACGGACTTGCGATATAGAAACCGAGGCTAAATTTGAGAAGGCCAAGCGCCTCAGTTGGGCCCATCGCTACGATGATTCACTTAAGGTCTATAACGAGCTCGTGACAAGTTGCCCATGGAACTCTGATTTTCTTCTCGGCATGGGTGATGTCGCCTTTTGGTCGGATGATGCCGATGCTGCTTTGGACCTCTATCGCCGGGCCTTGTTGATTTCCCCGGACCGGATGGATGCGCATCAGGCTCTGGCCAAGGCGCTTAAAAAGAAAGGGGATCAGCGCGCGCTGGACAGCACCCTTCGCCAAGCCAAGAACGTCATGAACGACCAGCAACATGCAACTTTGGTGAGCTACGTAGCAGGCCTTGATTACTCCAGAGAACCTGCAACCCTGGATAAAAGCAAAGAATGGGAGGCTGAAGTTGGAGGTGGGTATGAATACCTCAATCATGGCTACAAAGATTGGAGCAGTAGCTTTGTCGGTCTCCAAAAGAAAGGGCCTGACCAAACCATTTATGGCCGTGTGGCTGAATTGAACCGCTTTGGGCTCACGGATGCTGCACTGACTGCCGGCGTGACCCAGAAGTTTCTGGGAGATTGGGTCGGGACGATTGAGACCTATGACAGCCCAACGGGGCACTTCATTCCGCAATGGTCCATGTTGGGCAGCATTCGATATCAGACCGATTGGCCGGTTGGCATTGAGTTTGGCTTTCGACATGCCAGCTACCGGACCATTAACAATGAAATCGGCACAGTCACTCTGGATGGGTATATCGATCAGCTCCGATTGGCAGGAACGCTGTATATGAGCGATCTACAAGGTGCGGGAGGACTCAAGTTCAGTGGATTACTAGATGCCTCCTGGTACTACGATGATAGGGATTATGTCGGGGTGATGCTGGGTTACGGAACGCAACCAGTCATTGTGAGCCCAGGTGTTTATCGAAATGATCAGGTTCAGACCTATCTGCTGCGCGGCTTACAGGAAATCGCAGGCCCCTTTTCACTCTATTACGATGCGGGAGTCATCGTTCAAGGCGCGAGCTATACGCGTGCTGGAGCAAATCTAGCCCTGAAGTACAGCTTTTGACGACGATGAGCCTTACCTATCTTTGGTTCCAAATTGATCAGTTACCTCTTTTTTCAAAGGTCGTGGGGGCGGCAGGTTTTCTTGGAATCCTTCTATGGGCATTGTCATTTCCTCTGCTGTTGTTTAGCCGCTTCATTCACCGGCTCGAGAGTTTGAAATGCAACTACAGGGAAAAGCTTGCTATCAAAGTAAATGAACTGCGAGCGGCGAATCACAAGGGTTCCTTGTTTGCGTATGGCCTGTTACAGGATTTCGATGGGCGAGCGGAATCATACATATTGGCGCAGTGCACCACGGGGTCTTTCAACCCCCTTATCTCCCCAGAAGAAAGAGATCAATTAGGCCAGGACGCCCTCTTAAAGCTCAGGGGATCGCCTTCCTCAAGAACGCGTATTTATGCCTTCAAGATTTTGGCCTTAGTTAAGCCGCAAGGGGCATGGAGGGCTGTGTCCCCCTATTTAAAAAATCCAGAAAGACTCGAATTTGTCCCGGCTGCGAAGGCCTTACTTCAGATCGAAATGCAGAAGGCGCTTCGCGTCATCTTGCGGCTCGGGATGCGGCATCAGGCACTGAATCGACATGTTCTCGGGCAACTCCTCGAGGATGTGCCACCGATCGACGTCGAAGCGGCCTTTATAGAACTGTTGCTTGAAGAGGGGTTTGGTCGTGAAGCAAAACTCATCGCACTCATGCCCTACCTGGGTGAGGGGGGGCGGTTAATGCCGCTTAGAACATTTCTTCCCATTCAAAGTCGGACGGATTGGCTCACGATGGCGATCCGGCTGGTGAATTGTTCATCCCAATTGCCACTCGTCAGGCCATATCTCGAACACCCGGAATCGGCAGTCCGCTTTTATGCAGCCCGAGCCATTGGACGGCATGGTGGGCCCTCTGATCTTCCCGCCCTAAAGCGAATGATGTTTCGAGAAAGCCCCTCCGTTCGGAGCGCAGCAAAGAGTGCCTATGTCTCGATCATGGGGCAAATTGCAGCCCTCTCAGCCCTTGAACAGGAGCCCACTGCGCCATGAATTACGTCCACAGCTTTATTGCGGGGTATCAGTATTTCTTTGGGGTCTACACCCTATTGATGCTGTTTTTTGCGCTAACGCTTTTACTGGCATCGTTTCGGTGGTTCAGAGGTGGTTCTTCTGTTGAGTTGTCGCTGGGACCGCAGGCGGTAAGACCCTTTGAGCCAGGCATTACGATTATCTCCCCGGCTTTCAATGAAGCGGCGACGATCATGCGATCTATCACCTCGCTTCTGTCATTGAATTATCCGGAGCGTGAAATTGTCGTTGTAAATGATGGATCCACCGATCGTACCGTCGAGGTGCTCTTCGATGCGTTGGATCTTTACGCCGTCAATGAGCCTCTTGATACGTCATTACCTACGCAACCCATTCGCGCAGTTTATCGTTCCCGACTTTACCCTAACTTTCGCCTTATCGATAAGGCGAATGGCGGTAAGGCGGATGCGCTCAATGCTGGTATTAATGCGGCGCATTTCTCGCTGGTTTGTACTCTCGACGCCGATACGATTCTGCCTACGGAGGCATTGACACGCCTCGTGCGACCTTTTGGGGAGATTCCCGGGCTGGTTGCAGCCGGAGGCATGGTGCGGTTGGTGAATGGGTGTGAGTGTAAGGACGGCAAAGTTCTTAATATCGGACTTCCCCGGAATCCATTGGCCCTATTCCAGGCCATCGAATATCTCCGGGCGTTCATGTACGGACGGATTGGCTGGCGATCCTTTGGTGCGCTACTGATCATCTCAGGCGCCTTCGGGCTTTTCAAAAAAGATGCGCTCATCGCGATTGGCGGTTATCAGACCGACACGATTGGTGAGGACATGGAGTTGATTGTCAGGATGCACCGAATTTATTCGGAGAGGCGTGAGGCCTACCGCATCGAATTTGTTCCTGATGCCATTTGTTGGACTGAAGCGCCCGAGGATATTCGTTCGCTGCGCAATCAGAGAATTCGCTGGCAACGCGGTCTTGGTGAGAGTCTATTTAAAAACAGATCACTTCTGTTTTCGATGAACGGAGGCATTGCAGGCTGGGTAGCCTGTCCGTTTTACCTGGTCTTTGAGCTCCTCGGCCCTCTCATTGAATTGATGGGGATCCTCATCGTCATTGTGGCCTATCTTCTCGGCGTCACTGATGCTGTTGGTGTGGCCGCTTTCCTTGTCATGATCCTTGGCGTTTCACTCTTCATTTCCACGTTGGCCTTCCTGATGGACGATGCCGTCCTTCAAAGGCGGAGACAGTCCCCGCTTCATGTTTTGGTTTTTCTCCTTTTGATGCTTCCTGAAACGCTTTTCTATCGCATCCCGGTGAATTACTGGCGAACCATCGGGCTACTGACCTGGGTTACTGGAAAAAAAGGGGGGTGGGGTGAAATCCGTCGCCTTGCTGCAGGATGAGAGGGAAGCTCATGGGTTCTTTATTTCGAAGATCCGCAGAATTAATTCTACTGGGTGTTTTCCTCTCCGGATTTCTGATTACCGTGGGGCTCTTGGGGGACTTTGGCCGCTCCTTTTCTAATGGGTTATCAAGAGAACCG
>JACCDQ010781871.1_pt1 | contig 10822 bp, 10 predicted proteins | sample 7446031 | NCBI WGS metagenome assembly JACCDQ01 (sample SAMN15323442, study PRJNA562643) | freshwater metagenome | isolation source: river surface water | place: USA:Blue River Watershed | collected 2017-08-17
CCTGGGATCTTCGTGCCATAGAGCTCTCCAAGCTCGCTTGCGACTTCTCTGGTGCCTTTCTCAATATCGGCGCCGACCGGTCGCAGAAGGTGACGCATCCCATAGGCTTGGCCGTAGTCGTCTTTTTCGCCCTGTTGGACCAGGCGGATAATGTTATCCGCCTCATCAGACTTTTTTGGGTCCTTACCCGCAGGCGCGGCCTCCTTGATGATGCCATGCACCTCTGAAATCAGCTCAATGCGGCTTGCCGTTTTCTCGAGCAGGCGCTCGGCTTGCCAGTCTCCTTCCGGGAGATGAGCGGCGGCCTGCTTGGCCTTGCCCAGCGCGTCCATCAACTGGCTGTGCGTGGCAGCGGCCAGTTTCAAATAATTGAGCGACTCCTGCACTTGCGGCCAGTGGCCAGTGCGGTCCCGGCTCAGCACCACCGGCGGGGCCTTCTTCCAGTCATTGTCTTCCACTGCGACCCCGTGAGCGCGGAAGGCGTTCGCCAGTTTCGTGGCGAGAGAGTCAGCTTCGTAATCCGAGGCCAGGCCACGCACGTCAGCGATCAACGTCGCGAGTTTGATGACCGGCTGCTCTTCCTTGAGCAAATTCATTGCCAGCGCCTGCACGCTGTTTGCGTATTTCGAAAGGTCGGTCACGACCTCCTCAACCGCGCGCTCCGAAACTTCGCAAGCAAGCTCCAAGGTCTGACGCCAGCCGCGAGAATTGTCGGCCGCTTCCTTCGGGATCGAAGGCAGCGAAATGTCCTGCTGGTTCCAGAGATTCGGAACCTCACCGCTCTGCGCAGTATCCACTTGCTCTGCCTTGTCTTCCGGAGCCTCGGCAGTAGTTGCCAGAAACGATGCGCGCTTGAGTCGCCCAGTGCTCTGAACGTAACTCGAAACAAGGGCCGGGACATCCATCAGGGGCGGGGCGGCGTTGCGGTCTTTCTCGAGCGTGGCCAGCGTGGTCGCCGTATTGAACACGTTGCCCAGCCTTTCAACCTGTGCCGCAGACAATTTGCGGGCGGCCGCATACTTCTCAATGACGGCTTCAGGCGCCTCCTGCTTCATGCGCGGGAGAAGCGAGTAAATAATGTCGACAGCCTCGGTCTGCTTCATGCGGGGCACTTTACCCAAGGTTGCCCTTCCAAGCAATCTAAATGTCTGATGATTACCGGCCCTTACGAGTTACGCCCATATGGGTCTTTGGCGATGTCATTCCAGAATTGCCGAGGCGACGGGTTGTATGGAGGCAGTCCTTTGTGCGGGTTGTACATGCCGGAAATCGTATCATCGGTCATGGCCTGCCATTCATCCCTCTTTTGCTGCTCGCGCTGCGCCGCTTGATAAGCCTTGAGCCACTCTGGCAGCTTCGAATATCCATAGCCTCCAAGACCACCGACACCAGCTCCGATCAGGGCGTTGCGCAGCACTGAGCCCGGCTGGTCTGAAAATAGACCGCTGACGCCGCCGACAAGACCACCGCCAAGCGCGCCCAGGGCCCACGGATTTTCTGAAATGTATTTTCCGGCCGATCCAACGAAGCCCCCAAGGGTACTGCCCCAATCACTGCCCCCGCCAGCGTCAGCGGCCTGCTTATGGATGGCGGTGCAGTTTCTGCGAAATTCGACGAAGGCGTTGGCAGCGGTGCTCATGAATGATCGATAGCACAAACTGAGCGTTTGGCTCAAGCCAAATTACCCGCTATGCCCGCGTTTTCTCCAACGCGCTGCTGTAGGGCAGCAGAATCCTTGTATAGGAGATCCATGGCAGCCTCTCCGAAAGCCGAGTTGCTTTCCACCTCGCCGCGGTCCTGCCCCCCAATCAACCGGGACTGGACGATAGCCTTGGCGCTCATGATCGACGGGTGCTGCTTTGAGAAGTTCAGGAACCCGTGCTCGGCCAGCATCCACCCCTGCATCATGACCGCCCGGTTGAACAGCCCAGAGGCCATGGGTTCGTCCATGCCGTTCAGGATCTCCGTCCTAAACCCGGCAAAGTGTAAAGCCGGCAGCAGACCCTTGTTGTAGCCGATCCTCTTGAGCTGCACGCAGACGTTGCCTTTGGTCAGGTATTCCTCAAGCTGCTCCTCGAGCCTGGTAAATGGGTAGACCAGCTCCCTCAGAAACATGTGGTCTGCCTTGCGGTCGGTCACGTTGTAGAATAGCGCGTCATAGGCCTCGACGGTCTGACCGTTCATGCCCAGGACGGCTCCCAGGTCATGGGGCTTCATCTCATAGGTAAGCAGGGCCGATTCCACGATCTGCCGCTTCACGTATGAGTCCTCGCGCTGAAACAAGTCAATGGCTTCCTTGATCGCTTCGAACTCCGGATCATTCCGGTAGCGATGAGGCATCAACTGCAGCAAGAACGTCTTGTACACCCAGTTCATGGACCGGGAGTTGACCTGGATAGGGAAGCGGCGGCGACCGGCCCGGACCAGCATGGAGGCTGCGACGTATCCGAACGATGCCGTGTTGTAGGCCAGGTGGAACTTGCGGTGCTCGGAGGCCGAAATGTATTTTGAGGCCTTGACGCTCCAGACAGTTTCATCGCGGCTTGCCGGCGGCGGAAGGCCATCCGGCAGCATCGTGTTCAGTTGCTTAATCTCTTGAAAGTCCAGAAGCGTCGTCCTGTTGTTCGTCCTCGTTTTGCAGGAAAGCCGCTACCTGGTCAAGGGCATTCGCCTTGAACAGCCAGCACTCGGCGTCGACAGCCGCCACCAGATCCCGGTGCCGCATGAAGAGCAGTAACCTCTCTGCCTTATCCAGCCAGTGCTGCGGTTCGTGTCGTGGTTGGGCGCCTGACATTCAGATCCTGCAGCTCTGTCGTTTCAGGAGTCGTCGGATCCGGCACTTTGCCTGAGCTCAAGGACAAGGTCCCCGTAAGCCAGGAACACGCCTGTGAGCTTGTTCTCGAGGTTGGGCAGGTCATCACTGCCGAAGACGTCTGCGAAGTCCTTGGGACGCCAGTAGAGCATGAACAGCAGGCGGGCCAGGTAATCGAGTGATCCCTCCAGCTTGTCCACATATTGGCGGATGAACGGAGCGGCGTCGAAGATCTTGGTCATGGAACCAATGGCACCGTGATCCAAGAGCGACTTGAGACCCAGCTGCTGACCGATCTCGGTCATCTCCCGGATGGGGTCGGCCATCGACAGGATATCTTCATCCTCGATGTGAGTGATCGGACCGCCACCGTGCTGCTTGTTGCGGGGACCGCCGTAGCCCATGGCATCGAGGTAGCGAGGCTGATCCGACACCTGTTGGTGACGACGGAACTGGACGATGGCCTGATTGTCCTCGGGATAGTAGATCGGGGCGTCCATGTCCTGATCGTAGTTGTTGTCCGGGAACTCAGCCTCAGGATCGATGTCGCGCTCGTAGTAGGCGGCGGCCAGCTTGATCTTCTGCCTGGGGCTCACGAGGCTGAACTTCACAGGCTCACGGGAGCCACGCTCAGAAAGCTCCATGGCTTCCTCGATCGACAGGCCTAAGGCGCCCGCCAGCTTGAAGGCCAGCAGCGGCCGGCTCAGGTCCTCGGCCCGCCGGCGGCCGTTGAGCACGATGTCCGTGCGGCCGTGGCCGACGGGGATCAGTTGGACCGAAGCGGTCTTGGTCTTGAGCAGGGCATCACCCAGGCGGCCGACGGTGATCGGCAGGAACTCGGTCGGCGGCGTGGTGCGCATCCAGCTGATGTTGGCCGGGGTCTTGGCGCCATCCCGGTATTCGAACGAGGCCTGGACCTCGATGAACACCGCGTCCTTGCCCAGGATCGTGGCCGCGCCATCCAAGCGTTCGTCGGACAGGTCCGTGGTTTCAAGCTCGTCGTTGATCACGATCCGCGGGCCGCTGTAGCTGGCGGCCTCGAAGTTGATCTTGGTCACGTTGTCCGAGGTCTTGATCGAGCCCACGGCGAACGGACGGATCATACGACCGCAGCTCGGGATCCAGATGGCGTAGGCCTTACCGGCCACCGGCTTCTTGCCGCTCAGGCTTTCACCGGCGACTTCCGCAGGCTTCTCGACGGTCGAGTCGACGACGAATGCCGGCAGCTCGGTCTCTGGAGTGGAGCTGTAGTAATGACGGAAGGCACCCTTGGCCGGGCCGTCCAGGAACAGTAGGCCGTAGTCAGAGCCGAGCTGGGGGCGGCGTCCGCCGACCACATCAGGCTGCGGGCAATCGTTGTAGGTATCGGACACCGGTGCCCACAGGACCTTGGCCGTGTTGCCGGCCGCATCCTTCACCTCGTGCACGCCGGGCGTGTCGAGCGAGGACCAGGCTTGGCTGAAGTCGCTTTCTTCGTAGGCCTCGGAAAGCCCCTTCATGTCACGGGAATCCATGAGCGCAAAGCCCTGCTTGTAGAAGGCCTCGAGCTGCGGCTCGGTCCAGCCCGGTTGGGGTTCCAGATACAGGGTAACGGTCGACTGCTTTTCCTTTGGAAGATTGGCCGCTGGGTTGGGCGGAGGCGCAACATCCTTGGCCGGAGCTTCAGACCCGCCAGAGTTGTTCATGGCCGGATTCTTGTCGCCGGCTCGCTGCATCCCCATGTCCTTCATCACGCTCGCAACAGAATCGTCCAGCTCTTTCTTGTAGGCCTCGCGCTCTGCCGGTGGCGTCGGAACAAGCTTCACCAGCGGCGTGGCTGCCGATGCTCCCTTGCTCAGATCCTCTTCGAACGGGTTCGCCCCGCCCATCGGGGGTAGGTTGAGCTGCGGCATTTCGGCGAACGGCTTACCGGCGACCAGCGCGTAGTTCGAAGCCGCAGCTTCTCCACCGGCCAACTGCTGGCGATCCGCAAAAGCGGAGGACAGAGGGTCAGCCTCGCCCCAGGCCTCTTTCTCCAGGGCCCCGGAGAGCTCGACCATCTCCGCCCACTCAGGCAGCCGCTTGGCCAGCTCACAGGCCTGCTTCTCGAAATCCACTTCGAACATGACCCGGGCCATGATGGGTTCGGGTTGCTCCGCCTTCCAATCAGCCAGCGCCTTCTTCCAGAGCCCAGCGATCGGACCTTGGCCGATATCGGCAATGTTCTGCGGCTTTGAGCACGCTTCCTTGATCTTTTCGGCGAGCTCCTCGACCAGTTCTTCGGTCTCCGATTCTTCACCTTCTTCGCGCTCCCCCTCTTCACCTTCCTCGCCCTCCGAGGCGGCCTTCAAGCGGCTGCCACCAATCTGGGCCAGATCCAGATGGATCCTGGCGTTCGAACGTTGACGGTCGACGGGCTTGCCCTCGTCAACTTCGCTCTGGCTCTTGAGGTAGGACACCCACTTGTCGGTGTTCGGCACGAAGCGGTTCACGCCCTTGCGATACAGCAGGTCCTGTCCCTTGATCTGACCGTTCTGATAAAACACCGGGGCCAGCAGGATTTCACCGCCCAGGCGGAAGGCAAAGACGCCAACGAGCCGAGTGTTCTCCTCATTCTTGCTCACGATTTCGAACCCGAGCATGTAGGGGTCCTTCATGATCTCGCGATCGCGATTGCCGATCGCAGTGTATGCCTGCTGCGCAAAAGCCTCGGTGATGGCCTTGTCGTCTTGAGATACGGAAGCCGCCAGTTTCTGACGCGCTTGAGTCTTCCAGTTGGTGTTCATGTGCGGTGAGTTTAGTATGGCTGCCCCAGCAGCAAGTTGAAGTAGTCTTTGTAGGTGAACGGGTTGCCTTCGCCATTGAGCCAAGGTGTTTCATCAGCACCATATTGTTCGAGATCGTAGAAACGATCGGCAATCGCTTGGCCGTTCGGTCGCTTGGCTAGCGCATCTCGAATCATGTCAGGAGACCCGAAAGCAATACCCAGCCCATTGCGAATACGATCCCAGGTGTCTCCCTGCCGTAGCTGGTGCATGGCATGCGCCGCGCCCATTTGCCCAGCGGCTTCCATGCGACGCGGGGTGTTGACCACGTTATCAGCGGCCAGCATCGGAAAACCACCATAGAGCATGCCCTTTCCAGCCATGCGGGCCAGAGAACTATCGTTGGCGTATCTCCTGGCCGTCCCAGGTATACGGATATTCTTGAGAGTGCTGACAGGCGCCCGCCAAGACCAACTCGGACGTAATCCCCGGTTGAACTGCTCTATAGATGGCTTGCCCCAGAAGCGATTGCCACTGCCAAACTGTCGAACCGGGGTCTGAGTCCACTCATAGCCGGCCCTCGGATCTGGCATCCGAAAAGTCGTGCCAGCTCCCTCGGCTGCTCCTGCGGCACGGCCCGCGGCGCCCTCAGCTGCTCCTGCGGCACGGCCCGCGGCACTCTCAGCCGCACCAGCAGCACGCCCGGCAGCACCTTCGGCAGCGCCTGCCACCCCCTTACCACGACGGAAAAGCCCAAGGGCCTTGGGGCCCAAGCCTTTGACCGCGGTCCAGATATTCTTCACGGTTCCAGCTTGCTTTTCAATCGGAAGCGACCGCGTAGCAAGCAGATTGGCGGCCAAGAGCATCTGGTGGGAGTTCATCGGTTGGAGATATTTACCAGACTCAGGGGCACATGACAGCAAAAAAAATGGCGGAAAGCAACCTACTGTCGGGTTTGGTGACTGTCCTCGTCTTCCAGCCTTATAGCCAGCACCCTGATCTTGTATTGTTGGCCGGTCTCCAGATCGATGAGCAGCTGCGCCTGCCTGGACCAGGCGGCCAGAACAGGCGCCACCGCCCCTGAGGCCAGGGCCGCATCGATTGCGGCCATGGCCAGGGCGTCCTCAAAGGTCTTGGGATCCTTGCCGGTCACAGGCGGCAACGGTATCGGATTATTTTCCGATAGTCATGCCGAATGTGCCGGTTAGCTCGTTTTGAGTGCCGTGCGAACGGCATCAATCGACACCCTGTAGCGGTCGTTGCCATGCGCTGCGCGCAACAGCATCGGCCTTTTCCGCTGCCCGGGGTAGTAGCCGACGACGTAGTAGACCACGCCGTCCAGCGTCACCGGCCGCCCCAGGTCTTCCGCGCTCATCCCGATCAGCGGGGCATAGCGGATGAAGTTCTCGGCGTCAGCATCCCTTGGGATGTGCAGGGCCTCACGAGCCGTGATCGCGATCGTGACGGTCGCCGCCGACTTTTCGCCGAGCGCCGAAACCGCCTTGATGTCGATCCCCAGCTCATCGGCGACCGGCATGATGGCGCCGGTGATTCGCTCGGTGATCTCGTTGAGCTTTTTTTGAGTGATGATCTTCATTTCACTTTGAGCGCTTCTGATACTCGATCTGCTCACGGCAGGCGTCAAGCACCTCGACATGGACCAGCAGGAAAATCCGGGCTGGATCCGACTTGGGCCTGATCCGCACTTCGTGGTTCGGCAACATGACATTCTGCCCGCGCACGATGAACAGCGCGCTCCCTGGCGACGAAAGGTCCTCTTGGACCCAGGCGACGAATCGCCCGGGATCCTTGAGGTAGACTTCGCCAGAGACCGCAGGGCCGCCCTCATTCACCGAGGCCTTGCCGCCCACGTCCTGTGCCAGGCGCTGCATGAACGCGCGCCCGGCCTTGAGGAACTTGGCCTTGACCTCGAGATCACCGCCGATGCGGGTCCCGAGGCTTTTGATGAGTGCCTTGGCTTCGTCTTCTGGTCGGTGTTTCATTCGGGTGGTTTCTGCTTTCAGCTTTTGGCCTTCTTCCTGGTCTTTGGCAAGGATTCAAAACCCTCGCCATAGTTTTTGACCATCACTTCGACCGCAGCCTGCAGCTCCACGGCCTTATGATACTCACGCACGATAGCCTCGGGCTGGCGCTTCATCTGCCGATGCATTAGCGCGCAGAACTGCACGTAGCCATTTCGGGCGGCGTCGGGGATGGATCGCGACTGATCATGATAGCGTTCGTAGAACTCGAACCCGTGCTTGTGCGTCGCCTGGTCCGGTCCGTCATGGCACAGCTCGTGCAGCAGCAGCTGGGTCAGCGCCACCCATCCGCGCTCCTGATCGGTGCGCAGCCTGTTCAGGAACTTGCGGTCGATCGCGATGTAGGACTTGCCGTCAGTCCAACCGTCGGCCGTATCCGAGATTCCAACCCACAATGTGCGAGCCTGTCTATTGCTCCATCCGTTCATCCAAACGTCCAGCGTGCGCAAGACAGTCTCCGCGGCATTCAGGATCAGTTTTTCCTTGGGCGTGCACTTCTTCAGGTCCACCAGGTCAAAGCGATCTCCTGAGATGTCGGCACCCAGCTTTTCCATCGGCACATAGACGAGCTTGGCATGATCCAGGCCCTTCTGGATCTTGGCCAGCGCCTGCTTCTCGTTCTCACAACCCAGGTTATCGATGACCGAGTCATCGAACACCATAGCCCGGTTCATCTGCATAATCCGGTCCGCAACCTTGGAGCCGGCGCGATCGAATGACACGATCAGGTCCGAGCCTTTGGGGTTCATCGGCGTTCCACGACCGTGATGCTTATACTTGATCTTGACATCGATGTGATCCAGCGACACGAACTTGCCATTGGTCAGCTGGAAGCAACTCAGCTTGTAGACCTCGGAGGCATCGAGCTCTCCGTGGCCCAGGCGGCCCAGCATGTTGGCAGCCTCATAGCTGTTGAGCCGGCCGTTGCGCTTGGCTCTGGTGATGCCCAGCGACTTGAGGACCTCGGTGATCTTGCGCCAGCGGGGGCAGTTGCGCAGAATCTCGTTGCGCGCCGTGTTGAGCTTCACCTTGTCCTTAATCACGATCGTGCCTTCCAGTCCGTAAATCCGGGCCTGGATGGTTTCGACGAAGATCCCCTGCTGATACACGTCCAGCCCGTGGTCCTTTCGGTAATCTTCAGACGACTTGAAGTCGATGTAGGCGAGCTCGTCTTCGTAGTGCCACTTCTTGTTGGCAGCACTCACCGACACCTTCTTGCCATTGATCCGCAGGTCATGACGGATGTACTTGGCGGCACGGACCACGGCCTCGACGGCCTCCGAAATCTCACGGATGTTCAGCGACTGATACAGCTCAACCTCAACCGTGCAACCCGGGCTGTTGGTCAGGCCGGTGTTGAGCGTGTACTTGAGGCCCCGGTTGTCGATGTCGGTCAGCATCTCGAACGTATTGGTCCGCCACCGGTTCTTGCCGAAGGCGAACAGCTGCCCTCGGCCGATGCGGAAGGTTCCGAACTCGGCATCAACCGAGTAGCCTTCAGCGTCCCGCTCGTGCGGCAGGCCCAGGCACTCGAAGACCTCCTTGATCGATTCCTCGGATTTGAAGCCGCGACCGTTGTCGATGATCACGACCTTGTCGCTCTGGATCGTGACGTCAATGATCGTGGACTTGGCGTCGATGGAGTTCATGACCCCTTCGAGGATCGCCTTGCTCAGCGTTCCACATTGTTCCTTGATCGTGATCATCACGAGGTTCTCGTGACTGCGGATGGTGCGTTCCTGGGTATTAGTCTTGCTCATGGTTATTGATGATTGCGTCTGAGAGTGTATCCAACATTTCCTTGGCCAGCATTGGCCCACTAAGTTTTGAGGTAGCGGCGGCCACAAGCAGTGACTCTGCCACGTCATGCTCCTCCCTGCTCAGCCCCATATCGAGGCCCATGATCATGGCCTTGTCGCCGTTCAGGATCAGCTCGGCGCCGTATCCCAGCTTGAACACGTTCTCCTGCTTGAACTTGCGATGGTAATCGATCAGGGCGTCCAAGCACTCGGACGACACATCGCACTCGGCAGGAATGTTGTGGTCGATGATGTCGAGGCCGTCGAAGTGGATCGCGATCTCCTGGCATGGTAGACCGGAATTACGCCAGGTCCTGGCGAACTCCATGACCGTCTCCTCCGGGATGGTTAATGATTCTGTAATTGGCATGTAGCGCTGTCTTTGAATTTCTTATTCAGCTTCTCAGCAGCGGCCTGGGCCAGCTGCTCAAACTTTCCGTCTGGATCCAGAACCTTACGTGAGATGTGCGGACACAGCAGGCATTGACCTGTGCGCCTCGTCTTGTTCGGGAACTGTCGATCAATCTCCTGCATCAGCAGGACTCTACGAGCCAGAAGCAAGAACCCCTCACTGGCATGGCCACCCTTTGACGGACCGCCGTTGCAGCAGAAGTCATGGATCATGGCCCCAGGTCCGAACGTGAACTTGATCTGATCCTCGTCCCAACCGCAGCTGCCGGATTCTGGAGTCAGCTGGAACTGAGCGGCACGGCCGTTGGCCGAGAGCCCGCTACGAGTCTGCTGGTCCACGTAGATTCGGCGGTCACCGTCAGAATCGTCTCCCAGCTGCAGTAAGGCCTGATACAGATCGTGACGAGGTCCGCGACAGTAGTAGAAGTCCGGGTGCTCAGCGTCGCATGACGGACACGTGCTCTCTCCGGCCTCCACCTGGCGCTCGCATGCAGGGCACTCCCAGTCCTCCGCCTTGATCAGCTTGTCGATCGAACTGATGTCGCTGAGGAATGCCTGGAATGACGCAGTAGATTTCAGAATCCTCTTCGCCCGGTCTGATCGATAGGCGTCGTGATACGGCGAACTACTGATCCGGGCGCTGAAGTATGCAAACCTCATGGCCGCCTCGCGGTATACCGCAGCAAACTCCACGATGTTGTGAGCCTTCTCAATCCACCAGCCATTGGTCGTCATCTCGACGTCCATGATGTCGTGGTAGTCCACCCGGCGCAGAAGGGCCTTGAGCTTGTTCATATTCAGCGTCGGTTCGCCGCCCACGAAGTTAACCTTGATCGACCGATCACCCTTGACCAGGTTAGCAAACTCCAGGATCTGGTCAATGTCGTCGGGCGTCATCCAGCCTCCTGGGGCGTGCGTTCCAGAGTCCATCATGCAGTGATCGCACCTGAAGTTACACTTCTCAGTGACCAGCAGATTGATCAGCAAGCTATCACGGTTCTGCTCCAAGACCGA
>JACCDQ010010056.1_pt1 | contig 10820 bp, 5 predicted proteins | sample 7446031 | NCBI WGS metagenome assembly JACCDQ01 (sample SAMN15323442, study PRJNA562643) | freshwater metagenome | isolation source: river surface water | place: USA:Blue River Watershed | collected 2017-08-17
AATAACCCAATTGATCTTTACCATAGGAATTCAACTTATTTGGGCATGAGGCGCTTGATGTTAAATCAAATAGTTCCTTCACATTTGAAGATGTAAATTTAAATGGTGAATATCTTGAATCAGATGTTGGATCAAGTGTTATATAATTCATAAAGCTACCAAGATTATTAATATTATAATTTAAAATCGGACTGGAATTACCGAATTTATTTTGTGCAGCGACAAACGCCGTACCAGTCGTTATTTGCTGGAACGGAGCTATACCTAGTTGGCCACTAGATGCTGGGGATTTAGCATCATTTCTTATGTCCAAATCATTCCAATTATTGTTAAAATCATTACATTTAAAATATAAACCGTTGATTAAATCAGTAGCTGATCTGTTTGCCGATAAAGATTGTGAGCCAAGTTTTAGACTAGTAAAATTGCTTCGATAAAATGTGTTGGTGAGGGGAGTGACCGAACATGTGTTCCTTATTACTAGCCCAGCACCTCCTCCTTGAGCTACGTTCTGAGTTCCCGTGACACCTTCAAATTTATTGCCCTCTATATTGAAGCCGTTACAGCCATCTAGGTAAAGACCAAACGGATAAAGTGTTAAATCTAAAACTACATTATCATGGGGTATTTCGAAGTTATTGGCAGTAATAAATGAATTATTAGTTGATTTAAAAAAGGCGCCTTTATAACACTTGAATGTTGTGCTTTGCACAGAGATTATTCCCTTTGAACCATTACCAGAAGTGATTATACCATTTTTCAACTTAATAAATGATGAATGCACAGGACTACATGGATATTGATTTGGAGCACAAAAATCCCCAACCATATAGTTCCCTTCGATAGTATGTATTCCATCTCTTCCAAATGTTTTTATATTTGAATATGTAATTAAAGTTCGCTGGTCTTCGAAATTACATCCAGATATTCGAATTCCGCTTACATCGTACATTGTAATATGCGCTTCAAGTTGGCTATTGGGAATAATATTTTCATCATTCGTGATAAAGTTGCAGTGGTTGAAGTATGATTTGTTAAATACTTCATGGCCACCTACTTTTGGGTGGTAACTCATGAATTCAACATCTCGTCTATTATTACGAAAGGTTGAATTATTAGCCGTTACAATACCTCCTGTCTTATGCCAATTAAGCGTTCCATCTGTATTTAATCCAATTAAACTCACTGCCTCATAAGCATTTTCAATAATTCCACTATTTTTTATATCAACCCAGCCTTGATATGCCAAATTGTTTTGGTTCTGATTCCATGTGCCCTCTACCCTAACTCCTTTCCATGGTAAATCACATGTGCTGGTGATTTTTCCTCCATTTATCAAGAGTTTACCGCCTGGTTTTATAGTAATACTTCTATCAGAAGCCATTTTTAAGGTACCCTCAACAATCATTGTTTTTCCCGCTGGTATTGTAATATCAGAATAGAATATTTGTGTTTCGCCAGATTCAATATCAAGCAAATAGTTATTGGAATTGGATATTTCGTAATTTTTATTCGATGATTCCGCCAAATCCGATTCCCACATTCCTCTACCATAAAAGGATGCAAGGATTTTTCTTTGACAATAATCAATCCTAAGTTTTGTAACTACTCCTATCGGTAAATTATTGTTAAAACATACCCATGATTCATCAACATTGGTTGGATCTGAATTATAAAATATTCCAACATCCGTACCGATGTAAAGCCCTCCAGTAGCTTCATCCAAAGCCATAGTATTGACATTAAATAGTACTGGATGTCCGTCGCTTAATTCTAAGTCCTTGTTCATACAAATCCAAGAAGTACCACCGTTGGGCGAATAATAAATTCGATCTGCAGTTGATGAAGTAGGAGAAAGAAATACACTTCCGCGACAAACCCAAACTTTATTCGGAGTTTGAGGATCTACCTTAATGTCCGTGATACCATTATAATTTGCCGGAAAAGCTGACGAAATATCGGACCAAGTTGATGTGCCACTTAGTGCATTTGTGGTTTTGAATAATTTGTTTGAACATGATCCTCCAGACCATGTTGGTTCATCAAAACCCACGTAAATAACATTCGGATCACTTTTTGAAATTCCAATTGAAATCTTATGTGTTGCTCCGGTGAATTCTTTTACTAGGGTCCATGAGGAGATTCCGTAACTTCTTCTATATAATTTATTACCGCATCCCATATACAAATTCCCTTTGGAATCAAATTCCATAGAATAATTTCCCGATCCGAACCCATCTGGTAATGAAACCACACTAACAGTAGTCGGAGGAGTGAATGTGTACATTCCACTAGTCATTTGGAAATAAAACTTTCCTTGATTACTATATGGATCGAAAATAGCTCCATACCCGTCACCATGCCAATCAAACAATAGTCCCCAAGTCCCATTATCATATGAGTATTGACCCAAATCTTGACAACCCATGACATATCGGTCTTTGTATAAGTCTATATCAAAGCCATATATTTCACTAATTTGAAGACCAACTCCTGTTTTCTTAACCCATGTTGATCCGCTATTAAAAGACGCCGAAACGCCCCCATCAGTAGCAACGAATATGACATCATTTCCAAGGCCATCATCAAATAATGTCAAATCTCGAATATCCGGATGAACCTCAGATTCATTATAATCATATGATGCAATTATTGTTTGGCCTCCATTTGTAGACTTTCCTGCTTGTGAACCACCAACATAGTAAATCTCATCATTATTGTTAGATATTTCAAAATCTTGATACCAGAATCCAGCGCCATTTTGGAAATTAGATAAGGTAACATTATTCTTAGACCAACTGGAACCCAAGTTAGTTGTCCTGCAAGTATAACTTATATTCTGGTTGACCGAAACTAAAGCAGCGATCAAATCCGTATTGGCTTTAGAAACTGCTAAGTCAATTCTGTCAGACCCTGATATTCCTGTAGGTGTTATGTCCGACCAATTTGCCCCCGCATCTGTGCTTACTTTAATTAATGCACCCCATCCGCTAATAACAATTGTATTATTGTCTGAAGGTAGAAATACGAAATCATTGAACGCTATTGAAGAACTTAGGATTAAGCTAAAGTTTGTACCACCATTTGTTGTTTTCCATAATTCAGTATTATTTTTTATTACATAAAAAATGTCATTATCCGTTGGATCAACAAAAATACCTTGCGTAGTAATTAACTGATTAGGATTACTTATAGTAAATGATACATTACTGTTAACACTATTCCAAGTTGTACCTCCATCAGTTGATCGCAATAAACCCATACCGAAATAAGTTGAACCATAAACTACCGGTTTACTCATATCCGTGGAGATAATTATATTAGCATCGTTATTAGGATCTACCCAAATACCATTTACACCGATGCCAGGATATCTGCTTGCATCCGTCAAACTAGTCCAAGTTGGATTGTTAGACTGAGCATTTGTTGTTCGCCAGAGACCTCCCTTTTGGCTACCAATATAGATTGTATTTAGAGTCGGATCATTGTTCTGATCTACAAAGATTTTTATTACAATTCCTTGTCCTGTGCCCCCTGAATGTGAACTGGTGCTAGTATGACCGACGTATTGCCAATCTTCATTAAAGGTTCCACCTGTGCAAATTGAATTTGAATTTATATCACCCATTAATTGGGAATGAGCAAAGAAAATGGATTGAAATGATCCAATGTTGGTTACATTTCCAACCCTAGATTGCCAAAAATCTTTCCATCTAACGTATGACTTATAGCCATGTCCCGGGACTGTATCATAGCCATTAGTGCCAAAGTAACTTTCGGCATTGTTAATGATCGAATAAAAGTTGGAATCGAGAGAGGGTAAATTCAACCAGTTTGGTGATTGGGAGTATAGAAAACTACTTTGACACATAGCATAAATAAACAAACTAAATGCAATAATTTTTGTTTTCACATTGCATTTTACAAATTTATAATTTTTGAAATGCAAGAATTCTTTAGTGGTTTTCATAATGCTATATTTTAAAATAGAGTTTTCCCTAATTACTAGTACACACTAAATTACCATTTAGTGCGATTTAACAATTCGCTAAATTTATGTAACATAGATGTTATATCAAGCTTAACATTCTATGACTTAAATTTCGGTGACGTATTTTAATTTTAACAGAAGGCGAAAGTTCCAGAGGGTTTAGAGAATTTAGAGAATTAATTACTCCGACCATCTCTTTAACGAAATTAATAAAAAATATCAACTGTGCAATAGTTTGAAGATTTTTTAACATTAACTTGATTTAATTGATATTGTTGTAAGCTTCCCAGAAAAGAGTACGTTCAAAAACAGAAAATAACTAACTTTCTATCATTGAAAAATCCTCCACACTTGTGGAAAATCAACTTCTGCAATCCAGAAAACTTAATATAATTGACCAACCATGTTGACTTAGACGTTTCAACAACCATAAGTACCTAGAAGGAACGGAGGAATTGACCTTTATGTTGAAAAAACAACATTTGAAAATCAGAACATTTTCAAATTACTTCCGAGAACGCTACTCGCTTCAAAATTTCGATGACAATTTACACCTAACTGTTGCCGGCAATTGCTAAGAAAAAGCTGAAAATTTGACTATATTTCTAAAGTTTTCTACATGTAATTAGCATTTCGCATTTCAACAAAAAATAAATATCCATTAGTTAACAAAAGCTATTCACACATTAAAGATCCAAATTATTCAAAGCAATTACTTACCTTCTAATTACAACGAGCCAGCACTTTTATCAGCTATTAATTAATTGATTTTTTTCATGTGCAATAAAATTAATCAATCCTAATACGACCAAAAAAATTGATTCTGCCTCCTGTCTAGTAAATCCCTTAAAATCCCCGGAGTGATGAGTCTTTGAAGAAATTGCATGAGTTGAACCACAAACACAATTAATCCAGTCGAATGAACATTTTGAAATTTTACTCAGCCATGTGTAGGACGATTCTGACGGCTCACCCTTCTTGACTTTATTGAGATTTCGATTTAATTCATCTAACACATGGCGACAATGTGCAATACACTTGTTATAATCTTTTTTATTAAAGTAATCTTCTGCCTTGTCAAACTCGCTTATTATATCTAAATATTCATCTTTTAATTGTTTATGAGTCTTCGGTATTTCAATTAATCTTATGTTATTATATCTTAAACTTGGCAATAGATTCTCAATCCAGGTTGATTTGGGAATATGAAAATCAATTTGAGAATTTAAATTCTGAACCAAATTTGATGACCAAATAATTTTTTTTGAAACAGTTTCAATTTTATTTTTAATAACAATTAAAAAATTCAATTTTATTGTAAATCTCAAATCAGACTGCCGATTTTTTTCAATTTGACTGATTACATCTTTTGTTAAATTAAATTTTAAAAATATAGGGAATTCTGAAAAATCAAAATAAGTGTATCCTAAATATTTACTCAATTTAGAACAGAACATTTGATTTTCACCAAACAATAAAGTCGATTCACAACCCAAAAAGTCAATTGCCATATTTGGCTGTGGAAGTCGAAATGTAACATGAACTGGTATAGTTAAATAAGAATTCAAAGCATCCGATGATGCCAAGATCTCTTGTTCTTTAACTTCAACATCCTGAACAGTTGAAATAATTGAAAACGTCCCTTTCCCCATTATTTCTTTTTCTTATTTTTTTCGGGCTTCGAACTTGATGAGTATTTAAGCTTTTTTACCTCTTTCTCAAAATCACTGACAAAGTTTTGATCTTGAACAACCCTAAATTTCTCAAATTCCTTTTCGGCCAATTTCATTGCTACATCATGACTTACTTTCCCTGCATCTTTTAAAATATTGTATTCATTAAATTGAAGGAAAGCATCCAAACGAGACACCCAGTCGGCCATTTTCATTGGAATCTGTCTTTCAGCTTGCAATTCAGCAAAATCAAGGTACATTGTAACAATTCTCTCCAACTCCTTTATTTCCTTTTCCTGCATATAGTTTTTGGCAGTACCAATATCACTTTTAAGAATTTTACCCTGTGGCGCATTCTTCCAGGTTGTCAAACCCATATTAGGCTGTGTTCCATCTGCCCGATCAGCAATTAATTCAGCAGCTGTTTTTCCTGTAATAGCCCAATGCAACTTATTCTGAACAGTTTTAAAGAACTTTTGGGTTATTTCTGCATCCTTGTTATAGTCTATACTACATTGCTCGTAAATGTCAGTTATTTTGAGGTAGAAACGCCTTTCACTTGCACGTATCTCACGGATGCGCTCCAAAAGTTCATCAAAGTAGTCTTTACCGAAGCGCCTGCCCTGCTTTAGTCGCTCATCGTCAAGCACAAAACCCTTGATAATGAACTCTCTAAGGGTTTTGGTAGCCCAAATCCGGAATTGGGTAGCCTGATTGCTGTTTACCCTGTAGCCCACGGCTATTATGGCATCAAGATTGTAAAACTCTACATTCCTCTTTACCACCCGGGTACCTTCCTGCTGAACTGTTTCCAAAATGGAAATAGTTGCCTTTTCCTCTAATTCGCCTGTTTCATATATATTACTCAGATGTTTGTTGATAGCAGGAACTTCCACACCAAACAATTCTGCCATCCGCTTTTGAGTAAGCCAAAAGGTTTCGTCATTAAAAATCACTTCGATCTTCACATCACCATCTGGGGTGTTGTAAAATATGATTTCGTTATTTTGATTTTTTTCTGCCATAATAATTATATATCATCAAATTGTTGAATGATGTCTTGTGCTGAAATGCTTGTACCTAAACTTATAATTGTATCAACCACCTCAGACAATGTTTTTTGGTCTTTGATACGATAAGCTAATAAGTGCAGTAATGCATCTGAACTTAAAAGAACAAATCTTTTAATGTCTGTTTTCCAAGTGATGTCGTTAATGTATTCTTCAAAAGTTGATTTAAAGGCATTGCTTACAATAATGAAACCTATTCTTTGTATGCCTTCTTTTTTTAGTTTGGGGCAGTAGTGGTTGATGTATTCTTTTATTGCTCTTTCATCAGATGCTCCCATCATATAACCATTCGCATATGCTTTAGCATCTACAATAAAAGCTACATTCTCCTCTTTATGAATGGCAATTAAATCGGGTTCCCTGCCAGTGCCTTGCCCTAATTGCTGCACTGTAAAACCTAATTGCTTAAATACTTCACAAACCGCCTTTTCGTATTTACTACCTTTTGCGGAACTTGATGTTTCTGTCTCATTTCCTAATTCAATAAGATTTGACACTACTCTTGGCACATAATCATAAATATCAAAACTGGCTTCGGCTAATGCAGAGATAGGTGTTTCCTTAGTTGTCTCTACTAGCTTTTTTTCTTTAGGCTTACTTTCTTTTTTTGGATAAGCTGTTATTTTTCTGAAATTCCAAAAGCTATGTTCTGCCTCCCAATTTGTAATACTTCTTCCTGTATGCTTAGCTAAAACTTGCTTTATTTCTTCATTAAGATTAAAAAAGTTTTCGTAACCTTCTTTTTGTGATCTTGGCTCTTGCCATAAACCAATTTCGGTAAATGAAACAATCATTGAGCTATACATTATTTGCCATACCTGGTTATTATGTATTTGCCAGAAGTAAGAAAGGAAGTAGCAAACAGAACCCGGATTTGGTGCTTTTCTTTTATCAGGTGCTTTATTGAATATAGCTGAAACGTATTTATCTAATGCTTCTATTTGATTGAGTGCATCGGGTAAGTCTTTTGGCTCTGCCACACATTGCTTTAGGAGTTTAGTTAGTTTTTGGGTTTGTTCATCTGTATCGCTTGTTTTAAGTAGCAGATTGAAAAACATTTGCCCTTTTATGGAAGTGAAACCCCATAAATTGTTTTGTTTGTTGAAGCTATCAATATCTGTCTTAAACTCGGCAATATCTATTGCTCCAGTAATGAAATCTTGAACAATAATTTTGAGATTTTCAATAGCGTCTAAACGTTTGCTGTCAATGTCTTGCAAATCATTCCCCTTTGTATCTACTACCTTCTTGTTACCGGCAATGTACTTATCCCAAATGGATGTGATTTGACTTTGTATATTTTGTGGTATCATCTTAAAAGCTACTTTTTGTATATTCTAATTAAAATATTTGACAACAGCATATTCTGCCATACTTTTAAAACCTAGCATTTCTATATCAACTAAAATCTCTTTATTCATTCTGCCCCCATCCTTCAAACTTTGAATTGCATAAAATAATCCATGTCTTTTACTTATCAGGGTAGTATGATTGAGATTAAAAATTGATATTGTATTCTCAGCTTTTTTGAAATTATTTTCACTCAAATTTTCTAAAGGATGAATTTTACCATCAGTAGTATAACGGAAAAAATCCTGAGCTCTATCAATTACTGGATTAAAAATTAGACTATACTCTAATAAACTCTTAATTCCGTTAGGGCCATCTTTGTATTTCGCTCCAAAATCATCATCGTTAACTGCCACTATAAAATTATTCCAATCATAACATTTTTTATTATCCAGAGACCTTTTAATATAGTGATCTAAATGGCAATAATTGTCGTCTATGTATAATTCTGTATAACCACATAAAAGATTCTGTTCTTCTAATAAAATAAAATCCTTGGTTTCTCTTCTAATGTCATTATCAAACTCATCCCAAGTTGTGGGATTTACATTTTTAAGAAAATCAATAAATTGTTGAATTGGATTAAGCTTGTCAATTTTTCTCATTTGCCTTCTTCAATTCAAGATTTAATAATAGAAGTTGATTGTCTCCTTTTCCAACAATATTTTCCAATTCATTATACTTTTCTTTGAACACTTGAGTATTGTACTCTTTTTTCTCTATCATATCATACAAAGAAGCAAACAAATTAGTGCTTTTGATGTTCCTTGTGCTTTCTAAGCCAAAATAGTCTATTAGTAATTTTTCAAATTTTTGACCATATGTTTTCAATGATTTGTAAACTACCTTTCCATTACGAAATAGAAAAACTTGTTCGCTTTTAACATCAGAAACTAAAGTTGGATTATGGGTCGTTAGTATTGCAAAAGAATTCATTAAATACTCTTGAATAAATGGTATGTACTGACGCTGCCACTTAGGGTGAAGAAATACATCTGGCTCATCGTATAAAAATAGTTTATTGGGTTTGTCTTTCCATAGTAATCCAAGCCCACCTGTAACGATAAATTGACGTTTTCCTTCACTTAGCCTCTCGGAGCTAACAATATCCCCACTTAGTAGTTTAAAATTGATATTCACAGAAGACAGTATGCCATTAAAAAGCAGTGCATCTAGTAATATGAATGAAAAGTCTGTATCATTTGAAAACTCTTTAAACAACGGAATAAAATCAATTGTGCCGTAGAAGGTATAGCTAATTTGTTCATTAGTTTCATCGTTTTCAACATAGTTTGCTTTTTTATTTAATTCATTAACAAACTGTTCAACCAATTTAGAGTTAATGCCCCAAAGATTATAATTCCGTTTATTTGCCCATTGTGGTTTTTTAAGTACAATTCTTATTTCTGCACTTTTCTCATCTACCTCGCCAAGTAAATTTTTAATAAAATGGCTAATACTTTCATCATTATCAATGTTAGCTAGAAGTGAACCTAAAATTAAACCTAGATGCTCACTCTTTAAATAGTAAAATGGTCGTTCATTAGGTAGTAAAAGAGGGGATAATGAATAAGGGTTTTTGTCTTTAATTATTTCATCAATAAATTTCTTTTCAAAATGCTCACTTAACGTTCGTAAATATTTTGCTTCACCAGCATAGTAAACACCAATTCTTGACGGCAAAAAATTTTTAAACCCACCAAATTGTTCTTCTAATGCTGCAATAGATATTTCTTCATTATTAATCTTTATTATTGGTTTGAAAGTATTTGTTTTTTGATTTACGTAACCGCTTTTTATGTAAACTTCATAATCAGTATCGTTTAAAGTAGAATCAAATGTTATTTCATAACCATCGATAAAGTCGGCTGTTTTATCTCCAAGCACAAAATATTTGTGAAGGTGACCGAAGATATAGGCAATAACTTCTAGCAAAGAGGATTTGCCACTTCCATTATCACCAATAATTACAACAAGATTATTCTGGTTGTTAAATGTGATTTCAAAATCTTTTAAAATTAGAAAGTCAGGTATATATATGCTTTTTAATATCATAGCAATCAGTTAAATATTTGTTTTTCTAATTCTTGTTGAGCCAAACGATTAAACTCATTTATACTTTCATTTATCAGTTTTATTTCATTACGTTTTGCAAAAATTGTACTAATGATTCTTTGCTGTTCAGCAATTGGAGGAATTACTACATTGTAGTCTTTAATCATCTGTGCATTTAAGTTAGGTTGATTATTACCGCTTGCCAACTCTCTTAATCTGTGATATTCACCTTGTAAGTAAATCCAAAGAAAATCTGTCAACACCTTGGAATTGTCAATTTCAGATAGTACAGCACAAGCCTGGTTTGTGGAGGCATTAATACCTAATTTGGCAGTTCTGCCTCTTGTTAATCCTTGCCCATACATTGCAATAATTAAACTTCCTTTAGGGTATAATTTTGCACTACTATTTGCAATAGCTTCTTCTGTAATTTTTTCTTCGGTGTCATAAATAACATCATTTACAACTTCGCCTGTTTTTATCCACGGAATTCTTCCGTTGTAATATTCTTTTCTATCTCTGCTCGGAGTCCCTCCACTGCTTACTTTACATAAAGCACTTATCTTCTCAACTCTATAAGCTTTAGTTAATTCTAACTTAATTGAATTATTTTGGTCAATTCCCCATTTGTCTAAACGATTGTAGTCAATTAATTTTAAAATTTTCCCTATGGCTTCTGCC
>JACCDQ010416047.1_pt1 | contig 10820 bp, 10 predicted proteins | sample 7446031 | NCBI WGS metagenome assembly JACCDQ01 (sample SAMN15323442, study PRJNA562643) | freshwater metagenome | isolation source: river surface water | place: USA:Blue River Watershed | collected 2017-08-17
TCTATATCATTTCATTTTGGTCTAATAAATCAATTATTATATAAAAGAAAATTAAAAATAAACCAATAGCAAAATAACCTCTAGATGTAACAACACCCATTTCTAAATCGTAACAATTTTCATCTATTCGATACAACACTGTTTCATTAAATGAATCAGTGTTTAAAACAATATATGCTATATATAATAAAAAAGCTATTTTTAAATTTACACTTGAGCATACATTATATATTAAATCAGTGATATCATTTTCTTCTGTATGCATTTTAAATTTTTATACAAAGTATATTTTATTTTAGAATTTTTTTTTGATAAATATATATTAAAAAAAATATGGATAAGAATAAAATTTTTATAGGAATTATAATTTTATTATTTATAACGGTATTTGTAATATTTTCAACAAAAAAATATAAAAAGAATAAAAAATGTCATAATAAATTACAAGAAGTAATTAATAAATTTAAAAAATATCAATCAGAATATTTAACATCACAAAATAAAAATGATGATGATAGTGATGAAGAAAGCGATGATGATAGTGATAATGAATAAATATAAAATTTTTACAAAAAAAAATACATTTTTTTTTTATTTATTTTTATATGTTTATGTTGTGTTTTATTATCATTTTTAATGTATTACTCTGTTTATGGTGCACCTGCTGATAGTACACCTAATGCTGCAATTTTACGTCCAGCATTGACGTTAGTACTTAAACTTGTTCGTGGTCTACTTTCGATACTACCATCGAAATTATCAATTTGTAAAAAACCAGAAGGACGGAAAGTTGATGTTACAGCTTGCTCCCCTTGAATGATTTTAGTATTGTTTGGTTTATTGATCATTCGTGATGCATAAGCATTATCTAATGATTCCATATTAATATATTATATATTAAAAAAAATAAATATTAAAATGTAATATATTTATTATATAATTTTAAGCACTACACATTAAACATTCATCTTCTTGTTTATTATTCGTATTTTTATTTGTATTTTTTTTAACTTTATCTAAAATAGATTTATCAATCGTAAATTTAATAGCATTTACATTTGTCTTTGTTCTAATATAATATGATAATGTTTTTAAACCTTGTTTCCAGGCATATAAATACATAGATGTTATTTTTGATGGATTGAAATCAGCGATAAATCTATTACTAGACATTGATTGACATACAAAACAACATCTATCTCTATCCATATCAATTAAATCTTTTAATTTATATTCATATGCTGTTTTATATATTTCTTTAATATCATTTGGAATTTCGTCAATATTTTGAACTGACCCATTGTCAGCAATAATACGTTGGCGCATTGTATCATTCCAAATATTTAAACGTTTTAAATCATTGATTAAATATTTATTAACAACTTGAAAATCTCCAGATAATAATGATCTATTGTAGATATTACTAGTGATAGGTTCAAAGTTTTCACTATTATCTAAAATAGCTGCAGTTGATGCAGTTGGCATTAATGCAACTAATAATGAGTTATATAAACCATATTGTTTAATATCATTTCTTAATTGAATCCATGATTTATTCCAAAGTAAATCATTTTGGTTAATATTCCACAAATCGAATTGTAAAATATTATTTGCAATCATTGATGTTGGGTAATTTTCATAATAACCATATTTAATAGCTAAATCTTTGGAAGCTGTTAAAGCTGCAATATATATAGTTTCAAATATATTTTTGTTAATTTTTTTAGCTTTTGTAGAAGTGAACGAACATTTCATAGCCATAAACACATCAGCTAATCCTTGTACACCAATACCAATTGGTCTATTTTTCATATCACTATTTTTTGCTTTTTCTAATGGATAAACATTATTATCAATAACTTTATTTAAATTAATTGTAACATCATATGCTACATCAAATAATAAATCATAATTATATGTATCTTTATCTAATACAAATTTTGGTAAACAAATACTTGCTAAATTGCATACACCAATATTATTCTCATCGGTGTATATTAAAATTTCACTACAATTACCAGTTAATATTCCATTGAATACACCCATATGATTTTTTGGTTCATTAAAACAATATGTATCGTGTAAACCATCAACCTCTATAATATTTTTAATATAAACATTATTTTCAAATACAAATAATGGATCTTTATTTTTATTTAGTTGTGATCTTGCACCATATAATGATACTGTTTGTAGATTCAATTTAACCATTAAATTATATGATTCAATATTGTTGAAAAATAAACATTTACGTTCAACTAATGAATCTTCAATTATAACTGGTTTTAAACCTAATGTATTACATAATAATTTAATTTTATATAATACACGATAATCATTATTAGATAATGTAATATGATTATGATTTAATAATTCTAATTGTGTATTTTTATATTCATAATCAATATATCCAGCTAACCATGATAATTTATTTTTTAAATTATAGTTTATTGGAATAACATTATATTCTTTATTATTTAAAATTGTATTTGTAATAAAATTATATCCTTTATTATACATTATTTCATGTTCATAATATTTAGATGTTTTAATATCATTAATATCATTATTATTATCAAAAATTAAATTTTTAAAATTATTATCAATTTTTGGAAAATTACAAGTTAATAATTTCATACCTCGTTTTAAATCTTTAGCTTCAACAATATATGCATTTTTTTTATTATTTTTTTTATTTTTATCAACAACATAAAATTTATGATATTCTGTACATTTTAAGAAACAACCATCACTAGTTGTAATTTGTAAAAGCTTTTTATTCTCACCAGTTTTAATAACTGTTGTTTTTGAAAACTCTTCACCATTCCAAACATTAACTTCTTTACCAACTAAATTTTTAATAGTATAATAACCTTTATCAGTCAAGATAACTGTTTGACCATGTACGCATAAATTAGATGATTTAATAATACCAAGATTATTTTGATTACATTTCATATTACATGCAGATTTAGATAAAATATATAATTTACCAGCTTCCTCTAAAACTTTTAAAATTTTATTCCAAATTTCTAAAATATTAATCTGTTTTACATATAACTGTTCAGCTTCATATGTTTCATATAACTTACTAAATTCATCACCATATGTATCTGTTAATCCAATCATATTTTTAAATCTATCAGTTTTTACAATATTTGGACAAAATAATGACCATTTAACATATTTATCAGGATTTAAAATAGCATATTCTAAACGTTGCCAGAATATATCATTAGTCCAAGCAGCATAAAATAAATCACGAGGACAATTACTTTCATCTAATGAATTAATCGGTAATATAGATTCTAATACATCCATTACATCCATATGCCACAATTCAAAATATACAGCTATAGAACCTTTACGTTTGCCACCACCTTGTGACATATGTTTTGCCATATCATCATATACTTTTAACATTGGAATTAATCCTTCAGAAACACCATTGGATGATACAATTCTACTATTTTTACCTCTAACTTTTTGAATATTTATTCCAATACCACCAGCACTTTTGCTAATCATAGCTGATTCAGCTAATGTATTGTAAATACCCATAGTTGTATCTTCAACATCTAATAAAAAACATGAAGATAAAGAACCAACATGATTTCCAGAATTAAATAAAGTTGGAGTTGCATGTGTATAATATCCATCAGATAAATATTTATATAATTTATAAACATCTTTAAAAGTATATGTTTGTAAATTACCATATTTATCCATATCATTTAAATGTAAATTAATAGCAACTCTCATATACATTTGTTGTGGCGACTCTAAAGTAATTGATTTATTATTGATTAAATATGATTTTTTTAAAATACTAACACCAATATATTGTAATTGATAATCTTTCATAAAATCAATAGATTTATTAATTTCATTTTTATAATTTTTAATAAATAACAAAAATTTATCAACAAAATAATTATTTAGTTTTTCATTAATATTTAAAGCATATAAAAGATAATCATTCATAAAACACGTTTTATGAATTCTATTAATAATAATTCTAGCAGCTAATGTACTATAATCTAAATTTACAGATGTTAAATTTGCAGCTAGTTTTGATGAAATATAATCAATATCGTTAGATGTAATATTATCAGCTAATTCATTAATAACTTTAGTTACTAAAATATCACCGGTAATAGATAATTTTGGTTCTTTATTAATCAACATATCAATTTTATCTTTTACAGCTTGAATATTTAGTTCTTGTTTAGTACCATCATTATGAATAACATAAATTTGGTCATTTTTAATAGTATTTTTAACATTTGGTTTAATTCTTTTAATATTTTTAATTTTTTCATTTCTATCTTGCAAAATACGTAATGATAATTCACTATAATCTTCATTAACTGATATTAATGAAGATGAAATTTTTGAAGAAATAAAATCTATATCTTCTGTATTCATCCCATTTTTTAAATGAGTGATAATTTTAACAATTAGTAAAGAACCAGTAATAGATAATTTTGGCTCTTTATTAATTAACATATTGATTTTATTTTGAACTGCATTAATATTCAATTTTTCACGGTGACCATCAAGATGAGTAATATAAATATCATCTTTAAAATCAATAATATTATTATTGTTAAAATCTTCAGAATTAAATGAACTCATTGTTTAATAATGATCAGTAATGTCAATTTTGAATTATTATTTACTATTAAATAATAATTCAAAATTAAAATGGCATCATCTAAATTAGATATGACTAATTTTTTAAATTTTGAAAGTTTCCCTTTTAAAATAAAAGATGGTGATATCATATTTGGTCCAATATATAACTTACAAGCTAATAATAAAATTAGATTATGGAAAGTTAAAATTACATTATATAATCAAAATGATATTGAAATGTCTATTACTAAATCTTTAATTAATAAAATAAAAAATAATGAAAAAAATTCATATTATACAACAATAAAAAAAATTACATATAATATGGATAATAAAGATGCGATACAAGATATATTATCTGATGTTATAAATGAAGGTAAAAATATTGGTAAAAAAAATGAAACAAATATTTTACAACAATCATTAATTATAGCTCGTGGTTATTATTTAAAAAAATTAAGAGCTGGATTTATTATTGATTTAAATTCTATTAATGATAGTAACACAACTAATAATATCCCATTTCCAATGGCTGTTAATAATTATTCAGATCATTATAAAAAAGTAATATATCCATATGCTTTACAACCAAAATTAGATGGTATTAGAGCTTTAATTTTTAAAGATAAACAAACTAATGAATTAAAAATTATATCAAGAAGACATAAAACTATTTATGGTTTTGAACATATTTTAGATGAATTAAAAAATTTAGATTTATTAAATGATAAATCTAAATCTATATATTTAGATGGTGAATTATATAATCACGATTATTCATTACAAGAAATATCTGGAATAGTTCGAAAAGAAGTATCTGATGATAAAAAAAAATTATATTTTTATATGTTTGATATTTTTGATACAAATAATAGTTCATTAAATTTTAAACAACGAATGGATATTATGAAAGAAATTAAAGAAATTAAAAATAATAATTTTCAATATATTAAAATACTAGAAACAACTATTTGTAATACTGAAATAGAAGCTGAAGATTTATTGTCTAAATATTTAGATTTAAAATATGAAGGTGTTATCTATAAACCATTAGATAGAGAATATGAATTTAGTTTTAATAAAGAAAAAAGAAGTAATTATTATTTAAAAAGAAAACCATTTTACGATGAAGAGTTTAAAATTATTAATTATGAAATGGATAAAAATGGATGTATTATATTTATAATGGTTACAGAAGATGGTTTAGAATTTAAATCAGTTCCAATGTGGACTGTTGAAAAAAGACAATCTATTACAAAAAAAGAATTTAATAAATATTTTTTAAATAAAATGGCAACCATTAGATATGATGATTTATCTAAAGATAATATACCAGTAAGAAGTCGTTTTATTACTGTAAGAGATTACGAATAAATAAAAAAATAATGTTGTGTATTTGTTATAATATGATATTATTATATCATTTATTATATCATTTATTATATCATTTATTATATAATAACATTACACATTTTTAATAATTAAAATTGAACTCTCTTAATTTTTGATGCATTTGTTCATACATATATGGAAAATAATTATTTATATCTTTTCCAGTATTGTATATTTTTTTTGATAAATTTATATCTTTATATAAGCCAACATAATCTATGTTATATGAATTTATAGTATCGTATTTTTTATTATATTTTACATAATACTTTAATAAATTTATTATAAACGTATTATTGTTTTGAACATAAATTAATAAATTTATAATATTTAATATCATAAATTTGTTAAATAAAAAAACATGTGGCATTTTATATTTATTTTTAATATTATAACAAGGAATTATTTCATATGATGTATTATTATATACATTTGTTATTAAATATGCATGTTTATTATAATGTGCATATATACTTGTTTTAACCATTCTAAAATCATCAATATACATATTATCATAAGTTTTATAACTAAATGATATTTTTTTTGTAGAACATTTGCTGTTTATGATATTTAAAATATGATTATATGATCTATATATAATATTTATTGGATAACTATAACTTTTCTTTTTTTTATATTTATAAGCATAATAATCTAAAAATATAATATCAGTTATATTTTTTAATTTAGAAAATGTTAGTTTTCTTATTATTTTTTCAATATTATTTATTTTTATTTTATTTTTTGATATATCTTTAAAATAAATTAAAGGTGCATTATAAAACATGTCATATTTTTCAGATTTTTCTAATTTATAATTTTTTGGTTTGTATAAATCTGAAAAATATAAAATTGAATAAATAATTTTTGGATATGTGTTTATTGAAATATTATTATATTTTATTATTTCATCAAATAAAATTTTCTTAAATAAATTTTCATCTTTATTAATTATTGTTTTTACAATAACTAGTTGATTATATATATCAAAAATACAAAATTCCTGTTTGTATATAAATGTTGCTAATTTAATATGTTTTTTAATTTTATATAACTTATTACATAAATTATTTGCATCAATTAAAGGGTTAAAACTATATAATGTATATGAATTAAATGTGTAATTATTATCTAATAAAACATTATTATTATTACAATATTCGAAAATAATATTTTTTATATTTATATTGTCATTAGTATTTTCATAAATAACTACTTTTTTATCACATAAATCTATTAATTTATCTATATTTTGGTTATCTAAAAAAATATTATTTATAATACCATTTGTTGGTATTTTTGGCATAGTAATAATACTGGTATTGATATTATTTTTATCTATATCAACCATTTTATTATATATTTAAATATTATATTTAAATATATTTATATCTTTTGTAGAATAAAAAAAATATAAAAATATAATGATATTTTTATATTTTTATAAAATATTACATGGATTATCCAATATTATTCATAACATTCATTATTTTATTTGTAATTTCTGGAATTCTATTTTTTTTATTAATTGATAATTGGTTATTAAATGGATTTGATCTATTTACATAATCACCAGTAAATCTGTGGGTTTTTTCACCTTTACCCTTAATTTTTTTTAATTTTTTTGATTTATTAGAAATATCTTCGTCAGACAACTCATCATTCGATTTATTTGATTTTGTAGATGCGTCACTCAAATCTTCATCGCTTAAATCTTCATCACTCAATTCATCGTCTGAATCTGAATGTATATCAAAATCGGATGAAAAATAATCAGAACCGTATAATTCTGATCCATCAATACTTTTATCAATATCATAATCACTGCATGAACAATCAGAGTTTGAACATGAACAATTAGAATTTTTTGATTTATTATCTGAATCTTGTTTATTATGTTTATTATGTTTATTATGTTTATTTTTGTTATTTACACTATTTACACCTTTACCTATTTTACTAAAAATAAAATCATCATTTGGTATGTCATGTTTAGTTTGTAAATCACGGATTATATCTGATATATCATTATCTTCAACATCATTTTTGGTAATATCACTATTATTATCAACATTAACATTAATATTATCGATATCATTATTAACATCATCAACATTAATATCATCAATATCAACATTATTTGAATTCATTAATAAATCATTTAAATTTAGTGATTTACCATCATTATTATTTTTTGGAGACTTTAATAGATTCATGTTACTTTTTTTTTGTATTTATTATATTATTAATAATATCAAAAATAATTTGAATATGTTCATCCTTAATAATATTCATATCAAAACGTATACCATCATTACAATATTTAATATATTTTTCATATTGATATACATATAATATAACTACTATTTTTTTTTTCCAAACTTTTGATAATTGGTTAATATTATCAACAATAACCTTTTTTTTCATATACATAATTGGGGATAATAATATTAATAATAGTTTGTATATTTAATATTATATAAAAATGAAAATAATTTTATATTATACATTCATAATATTATTGATAATATTTTTACTATATAAGTTTAATATTAAGTTCTCATTAAATTTTAATAAAATAAAAAATAAATATATAGATTTAAATGATATTTTATATTATAAAGCATTAAATGAAATTAATAAAAATGATAGTAATAATAAAAAAAATGAAGAAACTAATAATATGTCAAAATCTAATAATATAGATTTAAATGATTATATATTAAACAACTTAGATTCTAATTTTTCAAAAAATTTAATAAATGTATATACACCATTATTTAATATAAATGAATTAATTGTAAAAAATAAATACCAAGAAGAGATAGAATTAATAAACGAAATTAATAATAATATAAAAATTATTAATGATTATTTAGATGAAGAAGAAAAAATAAAAAATATTGATAATAATGATGTTGATAATGGTGATAATGGTGATATAACAAATGATACAATTATTACAATAGATAATACTTTAAATGATAATAATTTAAATAATAATAATTTAAATAATAATAATACTTTAAATGATGAGTTAGATGATAATGTTTTAATACAATTAAATAATTTAAATCAAAATGTACATGATTCTTTAGTTCAAAATAAAACTAAAGATAATTATAATTTATTAACAACAGATAATTCAAATAATTTAGATAATAATATAATTTCAATTGAAATTATAAGTTTTGCAAATTCTAATTTATATAATCAAAAATTAGAATTATTTAATAAAACAATAGAAGAAATATCATTACGCAATTCTATAATAATGAATTTAAATAATAAAACTGAAATAGAAGTAATTAATGATGTTTGGAATTCTATTGATAAAAATTTAAATGATGATGAAATATATGATAAAAAAATGTATTTTATAAATAGTATTTTAGATTGTGTAGAAAATGATATGTTAGTTTGTCCATCTGGTGTAACTGTTCGTGTTATAAACTATGATTTATCAAAAAATAATTTAATTTCTAAAGATTTATTAAGAGTTGAAATGATGAATACTGCATCTAATTTAATGCAAAATTTAACAGAAGATGAAGAATTTTTAAATAAATCAAGTTCAACACAAAAAAAAATATTTAAAAGTAAATTAATTGAAATATTTAAAAAAGATTATAAAAATTTAGATTTTGAAATTGTAAAAAAAGAATATGAATCTTGGATTGATCATATATAATATTTATTTAACACTCAATGAAAAAACTACAAAGCATATAAGAAATACAAATATACAAATATATAATATTGTAAGTAATAAATATTGTTTATCTATTTTTTCAAGAAAAGAATTTCGTTGTAATATTGGTAAGTTTACACTATCTTCACGATTGATTGTTAATGTATAATTTGTTTGGTTACTATCTAAAGAATTATCTAAAGAATTGTTAGATGCGTCATCTATTATGCGATCATCAATAATAGAAGTTTTTGTAGAAGAATTGAAAGACATTTTTAATAATATAAAATCAATAGTTAAAATTAATTAAATATTTTTATTTTTTTATTTATTATCTATATCATTAAAAAATATCTTTCTTATTTGAGTCATTATATCATCATTAATTTTAAATACTTTTATATTAAAATCTGTATATGGAACACCCATTAATCTAGAATAAATATAAAATAAACTATAAACACCACAATTTCCAGTCGATGGTGCTTGATGTTGTATATTTGTAATTTGTATAAATGTACATACTTTATTTAATTCTGTACTTATTTTTAAAGCTAAATCATTAAAAAGTGTATTTAATTTTGATGATATTTTTGTACCAGCAGAATTAAAATATTCTATAGTATATGGATGTTGTATTGAACCACTGGTATTAAAATCCATAAAAATAGCAAACCAATGTTGACCAGATTTATTAGATGTATCAGTATTAAATATAACACCATAATATTTAAAATTTTTATTATTTTTTAATAAATCAATAAAATCCATATCATTAATATCTAAAATTTCAGAATCTACAAATTTAGAATTATAATTATCAAACATTACAACATCACTCATATGTATATAACTATAATAATATCCTTTAAAATATCGTTTAAAATGTTCTTGTACTTGATCTAATTGAGAATTGTTTAACCAACTAAATTTATCAACTTTAGCTTCAGGTTTTAAATTATTAAATTTGATAGACTCAATTAATTCATGATTATTTAAATTTTTTAATAAATCATAAGGATTGTTATATTTATTTTCTAATTCTTTTATATTGGATATTTTTTGTGATAAATGTTCATTTATATTTTTAATATCGTCA
>JACCDQ010445026.1_pt1 | contig 10820 bp, 15 predicted proteins | sample 7446031 | NCBI WGS metagenome assembly JACCDQ01 (sample SAMN15323442, study PRJNA562643) | freshwater metagenome | isolation source: river surface water | place: USA:Blue River Watershed | collected 2017-08-17
CGGCCACCTTCATGATCATGGGCGACAAGTGCACCCGCCGCTGCCCGTTTTGCGACGTGGGCCACGGTCGGCCCGACCCGCTGGACACGCAAGAACCCGAGAACCTGGCGCAGACGATTGCCCAACTCAAACTCAACTACGTGGTGATCACCAGCGTGGACCGCGACGACCTGCGCGACGGCGGCGCCGAGCACTACGTGCAGTGCATCAGCCGCACCCGCGAACTCTCGCCCAAGACGCAGATCGAAGTGCTGGTGCCCGACTTCCGTGGCCGCCTGGACAAAGCGCTGGACATCATGGCCGCAGGCCTGCCGGACGTGATGAACCACAACCTCGAGACCGTGCCGCGCCTGTACAAGGAAGCTCGTCCGGGCGCCGACTACGCGCATTCGCTGAAATTGCTCAAGGACTTCAAGACCCGCTTTCCCAACATCCCCACCAAGAGCGGCTTGATGGTCGGCCTGGGCGAGACCGACGAAGAGATTCTGGAAGTCATGCGCGACATGCGCGCGCACGACATCGACATGCTCACGATTGGCCAATACCTGGCCCCGAGCAACAGCCACCTGCCAGTGCGCCGCTACGTGCACCCCGACACCTTCAAGATGTTCGAAGCCAAGGCTTACGAGATGGGCTTCACGCATGCAGCGGTGGGCGCGATGGTGCGCAGCTCTTACCACGCTGACCAACAGGCCCATGGGGTGCTCAATCCGGTCAGCGGCGGCTGAGTTCCTCGGCCATCTTCTTGGTCATTTTCGGACTGGGCCCGGGAATGCTCTCGCTCAGCGCGAGAACTTCTTGTCACCGTAGGGGCAGTACCCCGGTTTGGGCCCCACCTGCGGGTGCTTGCGGCAAGTGTCAGGCCGTTCTTCATAAACCGTGCAGCGGCGTGTCTGCGGATGCAGGTAACTGCAGTCGCCATTGGCGCGACGGGCCAGCGTGAAGATGCTGTTTCTGAAATTGAAATGGTCGATCAAGCCCGCCTTTTCAAGCCGTTTGGCAATCTGTTTGGGCGTGTCGTGCTCGGCCTCAAACATCTCCACCAATCCCAGCCGCACCAGGTCAGGCAAGCGCACCTCCACAGGCATGGTGCAGCAATTGGCAGCGCAGCTGTCACACAGACCACTGCGGTAACGGGTCCAGGTGTCGCAGCGATCGACGTCAACAACGGCTATGGGGGATCTCACGGTCAGCCCATGTTGTCCCAGGCATGCAGGGCTTCGGAGCAGTACATGAGGGCCGGACCACCACCCATGTAGACACAGACGGTCAGCATCTCTTCGAGCTCGGCCTTGGTGGCCCCCAGGCGCTTGAGCGCCTTGACATGAAAGCCGATACAGCCTGAACAGTGCTGAGTGATGCCGATCGCCAGTGCAATCAATTCCTTGTGTTTTTCGCTGAGCGCACCGTCGGCCAGCGAAGCCTTGGCCAGTTGACCAAAGCCCTGCATGGCTTCACTCTGCGACTTGCGAAACGGCGCCAGGTTGCTGTTGATGTTCTGAATCAGGGTGCTGTGGTCAAAGGTGCTCATGTGTTGCTCCATCAAAAACCATCACTGTCACTGCACGACGCCTTTGGGCCCTTGATTTTTATCAGCGGCGCTGGGATTCAGCGCGTCATCAGGGTGGCCGGGTCGTCACTCTCGAGAATCTGATCTGCCCAAGGCTTGAGCTTGTCGGTGCTCGACAGCAGGATGCGCTGCTTGACCGCGAGCACCTGCGAGGGGTGCATGGAGAAACTGCGCAAGCCCAGCCCCAGCAGCAACTTGGTCATGGTGACGTCACCGGCCATTTCGCCACACACCGAGACGCCCTTGCCCTGAGCCCGACACGCCGCAATGGTGTCGGCCACCAGGCGCAGCACCGCCGGGTGCAGCGGGTCATAGAGGTGGGCCACCGATTCGTCTGCACGGTCAATCGCCAGGGTGTACTGGATCAAATCGTTGGTGCCGATCGACAAGAAATCGAAGTGCTTGAGGAACAGCCGCAGGGACAGTGCTGCAGCCGGGATCTCGATCATGGCCCCCATGCGCACTGGGCCATGCACCATGCCCTTGCGGTCAAGGTCATGCCGCGCCTGCTCGACAAGTTGCAGGGTCTGGCGGATTTCGCTGGCATGGGTCAGCATCGGGATCAACAAATGGACCTTGCCATGTGCCGCTGCGCGCAAGATGGCACGCAACTGCGTGAGGAACATGGAGGGATCGGCCAGGCTCCAGCGGATGGCGCGCAGGCCCAAGGCAGGGTTGAGGTGGGCCGCATCGTGCCGCGTGTCATCCAGCGGTTTGTCGGCACCCACGTCGATGGTGCGGATGGTCACTGGCAGGCCATTCATGCCCTCGACCGCACGCCGGTAGGCCTGGTACTGCTCTTCTTCATCGGGCAAATTGCCCTGGCGCCCCATGAACAAAAATTCGGAACGGAACAAGCCCACACCCACCACACCCGTGGCCAGCGCAGCGGCGGTGTCTTCTGGCATCTCGATGTTCGCCAGCAGTTCGATTTTCTCGCCGTCCAGGGTGACCGCCGGGGTGTGGCGCAGGCGCGCCAGGCGCTCACGTTCAACCTGACCCTGGCGCTGCTTGAAGCTGTACTCGGACAAGATGATCGGTGAGGGATCGACGATGACCACACCGGCATCACCGTCGATGATGACCCAGTCGTCCTGCTTGACCAGTTGGCTGCCCGTGCGCGCACCCACCACCGCCGGGATGTCCAGGCTGCGCGCCACGATGGCGGTGTGCGAAGTCTTGCCCCCCACATCCGTCACGAAACCGGCAAACACGCTCTGCTTGAACTGCAGCATGTCGGCGGGCGACAGGTCATGGGCCACCAGCACCAGCGGCACATCGGTGTCTTCCAGGTGCAGCTCCTGCTGCGGGCGCTGGGGTTTGGGCGCCTGCACCATGGCCGAGCCTGTGCCCTTGAGGCTTTGCAGCACCCGCTCAGCGACCTGCTCCATGTCGGCTTTGCGCTCGCGCAGGTAAGGGTCTTCCATCTCATCGAATTGGCGCCCGATGATTTCAAGCTGGCTGGTCAGCGCCCACTCAGCGTTGTACAGACGCTCTTCGATCCAGTGGCGCACACCGGCCGTCAGCTCCTCGTCCTGCAGCAACATGAGGTGCACATCCAGGAGAGCACCCAGTTCGTGGGGTGCGTCCTTGGGCAAGTCTTTCTGCAGGCGCTGAAGTTCTTCAATCACTTCGTCACGGGCGCGGCGCAGGCGACCGATTTCGGTGCGAACCTGTTCGGGTGAGATGAAGTAATGCGCCACATCCACCCGGCTGGAAGCGACCAGCACGGCACGGCCGATCGCGATACCGCGCGCGACCGCCAGTCCGTGGATGCTGAAAGTCATTTATTCACCCTCGCCAAACTTGTCGGCCATGAGTGCCAGCAGGGCCTCTAATGCCTCTTGATCCCGCTCGCCAGAGGTCTCCAGTGTCACTTCGCTGCCCAGACCTGCGGCCAACATCATCACGCCCATGATGCTTTTGGCGTTGACACGGCGCTCACCCTTGCTCAACCAGACGTCGCACGGAAAGCTGCCGGCGAGCTTGGTGAACTTGGCCGAAGCACGGGCATGCAGCCCGAGCTTATTGCTGATGGTCGTGGTGGCCTGGGGCATGTTGTCTCTTTCCTGTCTGGTTCTGGGGGGCGGTGCAGCCCACCGGCATGATGCCCTGGGCGCCACCAGCCTGAGCGCGACTGGCCAAAGCGTCCAGGCTCTCGTGGCGGTAGCAAACGCTGCGCAGCAACATGGGCAGGTTGGCGCCGGCCACCAGCCGGGTGCTGACGCCATCGCCAAGCTTCTGAGCCACATTGCAAGGCGTGGCGCCAAACACGTCACTGAGGACCAGCACCTGCTCGGTGCCGAGGCGATGCATGGCCTGCTGCGCCCGCGTGAAGCTGACCTCGGGATCCTCGTCAGGCAGCACATCGACCGCCTGCACACCAGCGGCACAGTCTGGAAACACGTGCAAGGCGCAATCACGCAGTGCACTGGCCAGCGGCGCGTGGGCGATGATGAGGATACCGTTCATGTCAGGACCCATTATCTGCGCGGAACAGCAGGAAGAAGAGCCAGGAGAGCAGGGAACAGATGCCAAACGCACCGAAAGCGGCCTGGTAAGCGGCGACCGGGTCCAGGCCCAGGCTGCGCGCCAGATCAACCCCCAGCCCGATGCCCCACTGCACCACAAAAATGCCGGCGAAGATGACCAGGTTGTAGGCCGAGAGGGCGCGGCCTGCCAGGTGCGGCGGAAAGGCCATGCCCACGGCCGGCTGCGACAGCGAGACAAAGGTGCTGCCCACACAAAAGGCCGCCAAAAGGGCTGCGGCCGCCATGCCCGCAGAAGGCCCCATGAACACCAACGCCGAAAGCATCACCAGGCTCAACGGGAAACCCCAGGTGATCAGCCCATCGGCATGGATGCCACGGCGTGCCAGACCCGGTGTGATCCAGCCCCACAACCAGAAGCTGGTGAGCATGGACAGGTTGATGGCGAACAGCCCCGTGGCCGACTCCAACGCCGTCCAGCCGGCCACCTGGGTCATCCAGGGCCCTGCCCACAAAGTCTGAATGGCCACCATGCCGCCATAACTGAAAAAGCCAATCGGCGTCATGCGCCAGAAATACCGGCTGCGCCAGACAGCACCGTAGCCACCATCATCGGCCACCGCACCTGGCCCGGACGGTGCGCTGGCTTGCCAATCGGGCACCAGCCAACGAATCGCCAGCATCGACAAGGCGATGCACACCGCCATGGCCACGAAAAGTGCACGCCAACCCCAGATGGGCAGCAGCCACTGCACCGGCAAGGTGGCCGCGACCATGCCCAGCGAACCGGTCATCAGCATCCAGGAGTTGGTGCGCAGCTGGGTGCTGGCATTGAACCAACGGCGGTAACCTGTCAGCGGCGCCATCAGGCAGGCACTCACACCCACGCCGCACAGCACGCGCGCGAGCAACAGGCCACCAAAACTGTCCGCCTGGGCAAAAGCCACGCAGCCCAGCACAGCCACCGACAAAAAAGCCAAGATCACGCTGCGCGGACCGTAGCGGTCCAACCAACGACCCAGCGGCAGCTGGGTCAACGAAAAACCGAAGAAATAGCCCCCCGCCAGCAAGCCCAGGTCCCGGGCTTGCAAGCCCAGCTCCTGGGTGAGCACGGGGGAAAGCGTGGCGGTGATGGCACGCACCAGCGCCGAAAAGAAATACGCCAACGCAAAAGCCAAAAAGACGACCACCGCCATGCGGCGCGACAGGTGGTGTGCGCTCATGGCTGCACCCCGTCAAAGAGGCCTTGCGTGAGCTCGGGCGGAATCTTGTCGGCATAGACCACGGCATGCACCACACGCAGGTGGTCCCCCTCGGCCATGGCCCCCCAGACGGCCTGCGCGGCCACGGGCCGTCCATCCGCACGTTGCCCCTGCATCTGCATGCGCTGCGCCGCACCCAGCGGCAGCAGGCCAGGACGCTGCCAGGCTTCGGTGTGTGTGGCCGCTGGAACGCGCAGATTGGCCAACGTGGCTTGCTGCCAACCTGCGAGCACCGCCTGGGCATCGGCCCCCGGCACCAGCGGTGCAGTCATCACGGCCAACACAGCACCAGCGGACTCACAACCGGCCACCGCCAGCTGCACCGGCGCACCGCCCAAAGGCACCTCGCGCGTGGTTCGGTCGGGTTTGCAGGGCAACTGCACCTTCAGGGTGGTGCCTTCAAAACCAATCTGGCGCCAGTTCTGATCAGGGCTGCAGGCGGCCAGCAGGGCCGCAAGGGCCAGCATCAGGAAAATTCGCATCGGACCATTGTAGGAGCTTGCCCCGCAAGCGATGGGCAACGCTGACCCCCACGCTGGGCAGATGCCGACAAGTGAAGGCGCGTTTTTGGCGACAATGTCGCCATGAACACTCTCGACGGTATCCGCGTACTCGACCTGTCCCGCGTGCTGGCTGGCCCCTGGTGTACCCAGAACTTGGCCGACTTGGGGGCAGACGTGATCAAGATCGAACGCCCGGGCTCGGGCGACGACACCCGCGGCTGGGGCCCCCCCTTTCTGAAAGACGCCGAAGGCCACGACACGGCCGAAGCCGCGTACTACCTGGGTGCCAACCGCAACAAACGCTCACTGACCTGCGACATCGCGCTGCCTGAGGGCCAGCAACTGATCCGCGATCTGGTGAAACACTGCGATGTGTTCATCGAGAACTTCAAGGTCGGCGACATGGCGCGCTACGGTCTGGACTACGCCAGTCTGTCGGCCATCAACCCCAAGTTGGTTTACTGCAGCGTGACAGGTTTTGGCCAGACCGGCCCGTACAAAGACCGTGCCGGCTACGACTATGCGGTGCAGGGCATCGGGGGGTTGATGAGCGTCACCGGCGAACGCGACGACCTGGGCGGTGGCCCTCAAAAAGTGGGCGTGGCGGTGGCCGATCTCTTCACCGGCATGTACGCCACGGTGGGCATTCTCGCGGCCCTGCGCCATGCCGAGCGCACCGGCGAAGGTCAGCACCTGGACATGGCACTGCTGGACGTGCAGGTGGCGATGCTGGCGAACCTGGGCGCCAATTACCTGGTCAGCGGCAAGGTGCCCGGCCGCGCCGGCAACGCGCACCAGAACATCGTGCCCTACCAGGTGTTCGAGGTGAAGCCCCCTGAGGGCAGCGCCGAGGGCAGCCGTGACCACATCATCTTGGCCGTGGGCAACGATGGCCAGTTTGCCAAGTTCTGCGCCGTGGCTGGCGTGCCCGAACTGGCCAAAGACCCTCGCTATGCGATCAACCAGGACCGGGTGCGTCACCGCGGCGAGCTGGTGCCACTGCTTGAAGGCATTCTGAAAACACGCACCAAGGCCGAATGGCTGAGCGCACTCGAAGCCGCCAAGGTGCCGTGCGGCGCCATCAACAACCTGGCCGAAGTGTTTGCCGACGAACATGTGCATGCGCGCGCGATGGTCAGTGCCTGGGAGCACCCGGTCAAGCCCGACCTGAAATTGGTGGCCAGTCCGATCAAGATGAGCCGCACGCCTGTGCGTCAAGATTTGCCGCCTCCGCTTTTGGGACAGCACACCGCGGATGTGCTCTCCGATGTGCTCGGCTATGGCCCCGAACAACAGCGGTCACTGCGTGACAAAGGCGTGATCTGAGAAAATCCAGGCCATGAAACGCCTGTCCTTGCTCGCTTTGCTCTTCTCCGCTGCGCTGACCCTGCTGGGCTGCGGACAAGACCGGGCGCCCGAATCCTCGTTCGTGTTGCTCGACGGCAGCCAACTGCGCAGCGCGCAATTGTCGGGCAAGGTGACGCTGGTGAATTTCTGGGCCACCAGCTGCACCACCTGCGTGGCCGAGATGCCCGAGATCGTTGCGACGTACAACAAGTACAAGGACAAAGGCTACGAGACCCTCGCCGTGGCCATGAGCTACGACCCGCCCGCCTATGTGGTGAACTTCACCGAAACTCGCAAACTGCCCTTCAAGGTGGCCATTGACAACACCGGCGCCAACGCCAAGGCATGGGGCGATGTGAAGCTCACACCCACCACCTACCTGCTCAACAAGCGGGGGGAGATTGTCAAACGTTATGTGGGTGCGCCCGACTTTGCCGAGCTGCACCGTCTGATCGAGAAGCTGCTGGCCGAGGCCTGACCCATTGGCTTCGGCAGCAAGGATCAATCCTTGCGGAAGTTGTCGTGACAGGCCTTGCACGTGGGTGCAGCCGATCCAAACGCAGCCTTGAGGTTGTCCAGATTGCCGGTTTTGGCAGCTGCGGCCAATTTGGCCACTTCGGCCATGTTCTTGTCGGCCGCTTCTTTGAACTTGGCCGACTCCTTCCAGATTTCAGGCTTGGCGCGGGTTTCACCCTTGTCACTGCCTTCCACAAAAGCCGTGAAGGGCAGCTTGCTCACCACCGCCAGCACCTCTGCGCTCTCGGCGGCTGCTTTGGCATCGAACGGCACCTTGCCCTGCGCCATGGCACCCAGGCGACCGAAGTGTGCTGCCGTCAACGTGAAGCCCGCCTTGCGGTATTTGATCGCGTCTTCAGGTTTGGCGAACTGTGCCTGAGCTGGCACAACCATGGCGAAGCCAGCCAGCAGGCTTGCGAGGGCAATGATCTTTCTCATGTTTCTCTCCAGAATATGGTGGATGATCCGGACTTGAAGTCTCGCATGTTTTGTCTTTTTTTGTCTTGAGGAAAGCCCTGCCATGGCCACTGTCCGCATCTGGGATCTGCCCACACGCATTTTTCATTGGCTGCTGGTGGCCTGCGTGATCGGTTTGATCGTCACCGGCAACATCGGCGGCAATGCCATGGTGTGGCATTTCAGGCTGGGCCAAACGGTGCTCACGCTGTTGCTGTTTCGCTTGCTCTGGGGATTTTCAGGCGGCCACTGGTCGCGCTGGGCACAACTGCCGCTGGCCCCACAGCAACTGGTGGCTTATTGGCGTGGGCGGTCCAGCACGACGGTGTGGGCTGGTCACAACCCCATGGGCTCGTGGTCTGTGCTGCTGATGTTGCTGTGGCTATTGCTGCAAGTGGGCACGGGGCTGGTGAGCGATGACGAGATTGCCAACGCCGGCCCACTCACCACTCTGGCACCAGGCGCTGTGGTCAACGCGGCCACCGCCTGGCACAAGGGCATTGGCAAACTCGTGCTGATCGCACTGGTGCTCACGCATGTGGGCGCGATCGTTTGGTACCGCGTGCGCAAGGCACAGGCGCTGGTCCCACCCATGCTGCATGGCAACAAAACCCTGGCACAGGCGGCGCCGGCCTCGCGCGACGGCTTGCCCCAGCGCGCCCTGGCGTTGTTGCTCTTGCTAGCCTGTGCGCTCGCCGTGAACTGGCTCACTGGCTTGGGTGGGGCGTGAGTCACAAGGGCCCGTGGCGCTTGGCGCTACACTGGCCACTGGTTCACTCTTGACCCCGACCTTGGACACCCCCGAGACAGAACTGTTCACACCGACCACCGATTTCCAGGTGGTGCGTGACATCTTCAACGACTATGCCCGCACGCTGAGCGTGGACCTGGATTTCCAGGATTTCCATACCGAGCTGGCGACCCTGCCTGGCGACTACGCACCACCCCGCGGCGCCTTGCTGCTGGCCCGCGTGGGCGACGCGGTGGCGGGTTGTTGCGCCTTGCGCCCGATGGACAGCAGCGATTACCCCAACGCGGCCGAGATGAAACGGCTGTTTGTGCGCCAGGCATACCGAGGCTTCGGTCTGGGTCGCCAATTGACCGAAGCGATCCTGGATGAAGCCAGGCGTGCAGGTTACAGCTGCGTGCTGCTGGACACGCTCGACGAAATGGAAGCGGCCCGAGCCCTCTACGAGGACCTGGGCTTTGAAGAAATCCCGCCTTACTACCACAACCCCCACGCCGGGGCGCACTACCTCAAGGTCGATCTCGACTGAGGTTTGAGGCTCAGCCTTTGGCCTGTGCCAACATCGTGGCCGCGTCGCTGACTTCGAATTTGCCAGGGGCTTCGACGTTCAGCGTGGTCACTTTGCCATTCTTCACCAGCATGGAGTAACGGTTGCTGCGCAGACCCATGCCACGAGCCGTCAGGTCCAGTGTCAGACCGGTGGCTTTGGTGAAATCGGCACTGCCATCACCCAACATGCGCACCTTGGTACCGGTTTTCTGATCACGCGCCCAAGCGCCCATGACAAAAGCATCGTTGACGCTCACGCACCAGATCTCATCGACGCCTGCTGCACGCAGGGCATCGTACTGCTCGACATAGCCAGGGACATGCTTGGCCGAGCAGGTGGGGGTGAAAGCGCCAGGCAGAGCGAACAGGGCGATCGTCTTGCCTGCTGCGGCCTTGTGCACGTCCACGGGGTTGGGGCCGATGCTGCAGCCGTTGCCCTCGACTTCGGAATATTCCATCAAGGTGGCGGCAGGGATTTGGTCTCCGACTTTGATCATGTGTGTCTCCTGAAAATTGAAAAAGGATGGGCGAAAAAAAACGACCCACGCATTGTGGGTCGTTTTGGCGAAGCTTGCAGCGCTTGGGCTTTTTAGGCTTAAACGACTGCAGCTTTCTCAACCAAGCGGGTGGCCACCCAGTTCTTGGTTTTGGAGATCGGCTTGCTTTCAGTGATCTCGATGATGTCGCCCAGGTGGTACTCACCCTTTTCGTCGTGCGCGTGGTACTTGCTCGACTTGGCCACGATCTTGCCGTAGAGGGCGTGCTTCACACGGCGCTCCACCAGCACGGTCACGGTCTTGGCGCGCTTGTCGCTGACCACCTTGCCAATCAAGGTGCGCTTGAGGGATGTTTTGGCTTCCGTCATGGTCACTCCTTATTTGGCGGCTTGCTTTTCAGCAAGGATGGTCTTGGCACGGGCGATGGCGCGGCGGGTTTCACCCAGCGTGCCCGTGTTGCCGAGTTGTTGCGTGGCTTTTTGCATGCGCAGACCGAAGTGAGCCTTTTGCAGCTCCTTGATCTCGGCTTTCAGGCCATCAACGTCTTTTTGGCGCAGTTCAGCAGCTTTCATTTCTTCGTTCTCCTGAATCACTGGCCAATCATGCGGGCCACAAACGTGGTGCGCAGGGGCAATTTGGCCGCAGCCAGTTTGAAGGCTTCGCGAGCGAGCTCTTCGGGCACACCGACGATCTCGTACAGCACCTTGCCCGGCTGGATCTCAGCCACGTAGTACTCGGGGTTGCCCTTGCCGTTACCCATACGCACTTCTGCGGGTTTGGTGGAAATCGGCTTGTCGGGGAACACACGGATCCAGATGCGGCCACCGCGCTTGACGTGACGGGAAATGGCACGACGGGCGGATTCGATCTGGCGGGCCGTCAG
>JACCDQ010002493.1_pt1 | contig 10819 bp, 8 predicted proteins | sample 7446031 | NCBI WGS metagenome assembly JACCDQ01 (sample SAMN15323442, study PRJNA562643) | freshwater metagenome | isolation source: river surface water | place: USA:Blue River Watershed | collected 2017-08-17
CTTCCGATCTGATAGACACTCATAGGAACCGTTTCTTTATAATGCCAGATTTTAGAAGAACCTGTATGCTGAACAGACTGCAAAACTCCATTGCAGGCAGCAGTATAATTAGTATCTGTTTCTATGTACATTTCGAATGCCGATTTCATTGGAAATTCATCGACACAGGGCAACCAGGCTCTACCGAAAGTGTGGGGATACACGGCAAAACCGACTCCAAGATTAAAGGCATAATCGCCACTGAAATAGAAACCACCCCAACCACTCGGATCTGCTGCCGGAGTGCCATGATAATACACTGTTAAATCAGTAGAATCGCCAACAGAAAATGACTTATCTAATTGAATCAAAAGCGACTCACCTACATGCGTAAAACTAAGTTTAGAAGAAGTCAGTTTTACAGAATCTGTTGTTAATTGTTTAAGGTCTAATCTTACATAATTAGTCGCAACTTTAAACCTGACATGATGGGTAACAGAACCAGCTATGGATTTTCCGGCAAAATTTCTAACACTCAGGCGTATAGTTGAATGAGAGAGTGAAAATGAATCGACTCTCATAGCATAAGCATTAATCGAAGTGAAGAAAACCAAAACAAGCTTCAGGCAATAGCTGTAATTCATAGGTATTTGAAAAATTCAAATTTAATAGTATTTTTACACTTTTATTAAATTCTGATATGAATAAATACATACTCGTTATATTGATGACAGCAGCAGTAAAATTGGGTGCTCAGATCCAGATTACTCAGTCGCACATGCCATCAATCAACGACACCATCCGATATAGTTCTGCGATTGGCACCTCATTTAATTTTGTGCAGAAAGGGGCCAACTATAACTGGAATTACAGCAATCTTGGAATAACAGGTCAGGGACTCTACAAATACGAAGCCGTAACCAGTACCCCCTATTCAATCTTGCTTTTATCCAAATTACCATTTGGAGCTATTGGTTATAAGGTTGCTGACAGCATAGGCGCAGGGCAGTTTTCTTTCAAAAACCTGTACAATTTTTACGAAAAGAAGACCAATGTTTGGAGGGCCGTTGGCACTGGCTTTACCTTATCGGCCTTACCAGTTCCCACAGGAGGTATTTACAGCGATTTCGACGAGATATATACTTTACCATTGAACTACAACGACAGCGATTTCTCCACCTTCCAGGTTGTTACCCCTTTAGGTAACCAACTTATCACCCTGGGCTCTTACAAACAAAAAGGCACACGTACCAATAAAGTTGAAGGCTGGGGCACCATCACAACGCCATATGGCAGTAATATCAACTGCTTGAAGATAAAATCTGTAGTAACAGAAATAGATTCTATTAAAATCTCTACCCCAGCTGTTAACCTTGGGTTTCCGGCCGATAGAGTTGAATACAGATGGTTAAGCACCACCGAAAAAATTCCGGTACTGGAAGTTGTAGGCACCGAGATAGGTGGGATTTTTACACCAAACCAGGTTAGGTACCGCGACCGTTTCAGAAGTGCTGGTGCATCACCAACCGGACCGCGAATAAAGTTTGACGCAGACAAATACAGTGGGAAAGCCGGAAAAGACACTTTTTACTTTATCAACCAATCGCGTCCAAATATCGGCAATACCTATCAATGGAGTTTCAATCCAAACAAAGGTATTCGTTTCGTAGAAGGCACCTCTGCCACTTCGGGCACACCAATCGTGGTATTTGACAGTGCTGGCGTATACTCTGTAACATTAAAAGGCACTAATTTAGGTGGCAGCAACGATAGCACCGCTACCAACATGATTACCATACAAAGAGACGGCAACAATCAAAGTATTGGTCGTATTGCTCAAGACCAGATGTCGATTTATCCAAATCCAGTCTCAGGCAATTTATATTTGAGTCAACCTGAACTTATGGGATTCAGCGCTTACATTTTTGACTACAGCGGGAAATTAATTACACAAACCGTTATAGGTGATAAACTAACAATAACAACAAGCGATTTAAGCAAGGGCAATTACATATTAGTTCTGCGTTCAGAATCTGCTATATATTACACAACATTCATCAAAGAATAACATGAAAAAACTCCTACTAATTCTGGCATTTACAGGTTTCATATCTGTAAAAGCTCAAAACATCAAAGATTCGTCGTTCTTGGTCAGTGCCACTCACAACACAGCACTGAATGAAATCACCATTAACTGGACAACCACTGATGCTTCTTCATTTCAGATTCAGAGAAAATCGACTAATACCATTAACTGGGACAATCCGATTGGCACTGTAGCAGGATCTGTAAGTTCTTTTACAGACACCTCTGCAAAAAAAGGGGAATTGTATGAGTACCGTATTTTAAAAATTAAAGCAGGTCGCATACGAGCAGTTGGATATATTGCTGCAGGCATACAAGTCCCTTTAAGAGATTACAAACGCAACATCTTGATTCTTGTAGATTCCAGCACATACAATGGCATTGACAGTAATGCCTGGAAGGCTTTAAAAAACGATTATTACATGGATGGCTATGGTGTTGATTTGAAATTGATTTCTGAATATTCTAAGCCACCAGCAATTAAACTTGTCATCAACAGCTGGTACAGCATCAACAAAAGCCTGAACAATCAGGTATTATTGGTTGGCAGAGTACCTGTTGCCTATTCAGGCTCAATGTTGGCGAACACCATAGATTTACCACCAGATGCTCACCCAGATCACGGAGGAGCCTGGCCAACAGACTGCTATTATGCTGAAATGGATGGCAACTGGACGGACGTCAATACCATGGTAACGAATGTCACCAGAGCAGACAATAAAAATGTTCCTGGCGATGGCAAATTTGACCAACATTTCTTACCTGATGATTTAGACATCCAGATTGGTCGCGTCGACTTCAGAAACCTTCCCGCTCAGGGCAGCACAGATATTAAGCTGGTAGAGCAGTATTTAAGAAAACTTCACAATTACAAATCGGCTGGCGTTAAAGTACCAAGCAGAGGTTTCATCTCAGACAATTTTGGTTATTTAGGTGGAGAAATGCCTATGAGAAGTGGCTGGAATAATGCCTCAGCTATTGTTGGCAAAACCAGCATCAGAAACACCGGCAATTATTTCGACTCAGCTAAAGTCAATGCCTATTTATATGCCAATGTTATGGGAGGCGGCAGCTTCACCAATTGCAGTGGTGTTGGTAACTCATCACAGTTTAAAGACAGCATTTTATCTGTTTTCAATGTGATGTTTGGCAGTTATTTTGGCGACTGGAATACCACAGACAATCTTTTGAGAAGTTGTTTAGCCAGCAAAGGCTTAACTTTAACCAATGTGTGGGCACACCGTCCGCATTGGTATTTCCATCAAATGGCCATGGGTATGCAGATTGGTCACTCTGTAATTACCTCACAAAACAATCTAACAGATTTCAATTTAGCAAGTGGTTATATTGGAAGCTTTAGTGGCACATATCTGGACAGAAGAATCAGCATGAATTTACTTGGAGACCCAACTTTAAGATTAAGCTACCTAAACATGCCATCAAACCTAACTGCAAATAAAATCAACGGCAATTCAGATGTTACATTAACTTGGGATGCTTCAAATGAACCAGGTTTGTTAGGCTACAACATCTATCGCACCAATAAAAAAGGCGATGTTTATTATGGCATCAACAGCACACCAGTAACGGCATTAACCTTCACCGACAACAATCCATATGCAGGCACTAATTATTACATCGTAAAAGCTGTGAAGATGGAAACAGGCACTTGCGGCTCTTATATGAACAGTAGCTTAGGAATCATGACGCAAGTTGACAATGTAAATGGCACCAACACTGGCATTGAATCTATCGAAAAGAGTGTATTAAGTATCTATCCAAATCCAGCTACACAGAGTGTTAACATTAGTGGCGTTAAAGCATCTGAAGTTGAGGTATTAGATCTTAACGGAAGAATATTATTCAGTAGCAAGGTATCAGATGAGACTTTAACATTGAATGTTTCAGAATGGAGCAAAGGCATATACATCATTATAAGCAGACAAGATAATAAAATAGAAACAGGCAAACTTGTAATTCAATAAAAGGTCTTATTTTTGCACCCTATCACAACTTATGATATTAAAAGGAAAAAAAGGAATCATTTTCGGCGCATTAGACACTAAGTCTATCGCCTGGAAAGTAGCTGAGCTGGCACATGCCGAAGGCGCCGAGTTCATTTTAAGCAATGCACCAATCGCATTAAGAATGGGCACTATCAACGAATTGGCCGCTAAAACCAATTCAGAGGTAATTGCCTGCGATGTTAGTTTAGATGCAGACATGGACAATCTGATTGATGCAGCCATCGCTAAATTTGGCAAGCTTGATTTCGTATTGCACAGTATAGGAATGAGTTTAAACGTAAGAAAGAAAAACCCTTACAACGATCTTAACTACGATTTCATGCACAAGACATTTGATATCTCTGCTATTTCATTCCACAGACTGATGCAGACATTAATGAAGAAAGATGCCATGAATGAGTGGGGCAGCATAGTAGCATTAAGTTATATTGCAGCGCAACGTGTGTTCCCAGACTATAACGAAATGGCAGAATCAAAAGCATTATTGGAAAGTTTCGCAAGAAGTTTCGGTTACCATTTTGGAAAAGCTAAAAAAGTGCGTGTAAACACCATTTCTCAGAGTCCGACTATGACAACTGCAGGTAGCGGTGTTGGAGGATTTGATGCCTTCTTTACCTATGCCGACAAAATGAGTCCACTTGGCAACGCAAGTGCAGAAGCATGTGCCAATTATGTAGTTTCATTATTCAGTGATTATACCAAATATGTGACCATGCAGAACTTATTCCACGATGGCGGATTTAGTTACACAGGCATCAGTAGCGATTTAATGGAAATGGTTGGCAAAGCAGGCGCTGCCGAAGCTGGTCAATAAACGTTTTACAATATTTAAAGATGCCCCGGTACCACACTGGGGCATTTTTTTTGTCCGAAAAAATCAAAGTTTCGTCCTATTTTCGTGTTAGTACCCAACCCTTTCTTTCAGAGGTACGTCATTTGCTATAGAACAACAGGTTAAAGTTCCATGTCATTTACACCAGACATATCGATACAGTTAACTGAAAGCAGGCAGAAGACACTGTTACAAGATCCGGATCTTGTAGCGATGATAGATGCCTGTCTGGCAAACGACCGGTCGGCTCAGGCTCAGCTGTATAAAAAGTATTATGGTAAAATGATGTCACTGTGTATGCGGTATGTAAAAAACAGAGATGATGCCATGTCAGTGCTAAATTTCGGTTTTCTAAAAGTCTTTAAAAGCTTATCCGCATACCAGTACAACGGTTCATTCGATGGATGGATACATAGAATTGTTTACAACAGCATCATCGACCAGTTGAGAAGCAACATGAGAGAAATGAAAACCAGCGAACTTAACGAAGCAACAGACACCATTAGTGACAGTGGTTCCGGACTACAGAATCTGGTGGTTGAAGATCTTTACAAGTTACTGGATGCACTGCCAGACAGCACCAGAATTGTTTTTAACATGTTTGCCATCGAAGGCTACAAACACGAAGAAATTGCAGAAAGATTGAACATTTCCGCTGGCACCAGCAAGTGGCATGTCAACCAGGCAAGAACCATCCTGAAGTCACTTTTAAACAAACACCATCAAGCATCATGAAAGACTTAAACCAATTCCCCGACGATATTTTCAGATCTGGTTTCAGTCAGCATGAAGCCGCATTTGACCCTGCCGCGTGGGATCAAATGCAGACCTTGCTGGACAAAGAAGACGACCTGAAACCTGTTTTGTTCATCCCAGAAAACACCGGCAAAAAACGCAAACAATTAACCCTTTTAATCATTACAATTATGAGCATTTTAACGCTTTTGACTTTAGCAAGCAGCTTGCTATTCAACAATCATACGGTAGTTGACACTAAGAAGTCAACTAATAGTACTGTCAATAGTTCACAGACTGATAAATTTAATTCAGATAGAGCTACTGATAAAAATACAACATCAGACAATGTAACACCTTCGGAGTCTATCAAAAAAGAGCACAAAGACAATAAAAAAATTGGTAGTCAAAAAGAGAATACAAATTCATCGGTGCCAAATTCCATCAAAACCAACGAAAATATAGTGGGAGTTGAAACCAGCACTGAAGCAGCAAAGTCAGCAAAAACAGAAAGTGAACCAAATAATATGTCTGCAGTTGTTAAAGACACCTTTTTAACCGCCATTAAAAATGGAAAAACATACAAAGTACTCACCCGCACAACCTGGGTGCCAGAAGAGTACGATTGGGTAGTTGACAACAGCAACAAAACCATCTCAAACGGCTTTATCGGTATGCATTTCACTGCACAGAAGAACCGTGGTGGCGATAGCAGTCACGCAGGATTCAACTTACAATTCATGTCTGGCAACAGATTACAAAACGATTACTGGGGACTTCATGGAGGAATCGACTGGGGCATGCAATTTTATGGCAAGAGCAAAAAAAGCAATGTCGCTTTAAACAATTTAAGAAGCGATAGTGGTTTTGCCAGATTAAGAAGTCACTCAATGGACTTCCTGGGCAGAGGTCACTTAGAATATGCTAGATATGCCTTAATTCCTTATTTCAATGTTGTGGCTGGACCCCGCATTTACGCCACTAATCAGCAAGTATCGTCTTATGTTCCTTTAAAAGAAACAGAAAGTAGTGCAAGCAACAATGTTCACACATCTGTATCGATGTTATATGGTTTCGGAGCAGGATTGCGATTGAGAATATCTCCTGTAGTAAGTTTAGATGCCCGTTACGAATGGATTAATGGCAGCAAAGTAAAGCAGGTTGATCTGGGCAACAGCACCTTCAATGGTTTAAGTCACGAACTCAAATATTACACCAGCAAACCTCGTCAGGAGCAATTCAAATTCGGCATATTAATTGACCTTTCAGAAACTCAATACGAAAAGAAACTCATCAAAGAAGGCTACTATAAAGTCACCACCATAGATAGTCTTCAAATAGATGCTAAAGACAGCAATAAAATCTACCTGCCTTGCAATTGCGGTCCGTGCCCAGACAACGACCAGAAAGTAAGTTACCCAGGCTCTAAAGAAAGCAATGATGTGATTGTCTACCCGCGCACCCGCGAGTACCAACAAGAAGACAATAACACAGAGCCACGCACAAGAAACAACAGCAACAGTAGTGGTAACAAATCTGGTTCAAAAGGCGAATTTCCAGGCATTCGTCCACCAGCACCAAAACCAGTTACACCGAACTAAGAAAAAGGGACTAAAAAGTCCCTTTTTTTATTGAATATAACCATCTCAAATACAACAGAAAAAATAGTTGAAATACGCAATGGAACAAAATGTCAAAAAAAACATTTTACCAAAGACATCAATTTGCATAGATTTGCCTTATCAATAAATTTCAATTGTCCGGTTGCTTCATGTTTATCAATTGAAATAAACAGAAAACACTTATGTCAAAAACTTATCATTTATACATCAGTTATTCTTGGCTATGTCATCCGGATGCGTGCGAAAAGAAAATTAAATTCCTGGATAAAGAAGGCATACAATATAAATTTTTAGAGACTTTTAAAACAGATCACAATAGTGCTGAACCCATAGAAATCAGGATAGAAAAGGCCATCAAAAATTCAGATTGTTTATTGATGCTTGCTGGTGTTGGAGAAACATGTGATGCATGGTTGGAACACGAAATACAATACGCAAAAAAACATGGCAAACCAATTATTGCAATAGAACCCTGGCTGAGCAAAAAAACCAATGAAGTTTTAAAAGAAAACGCTCATCATATCGTTCAGTGGCATGGCAAATTAATAGCTGATGCCATCAGACAATCTGACCAATTGAATTAAAAAATATTTTTAGATTCACTCATCTAGTAGTCTAATAATCAAATAAATAGTTATCGTCGCTATTTTTTTGAATAATGCCCTTTATTTATTAAATTTGTAGTTTTATGGCTTACAACTGTTTAACATACGAATCGAATGGTGCTATCACTACCATTACCCTCAACAGACCAGATGTTTTCAATGCATTTAACGACGAACAGAGTTACGAATTACAAGATGCTTTTAAAGCTGCTAAAAAGGATGACAACTGCCGAGTAATAGTATTAACTGGGGCAGGGAAAGCATTCTGCAGTGGACAGGACCTTAAAGCTATAGCCGGAGCAGAGAAAAGATCTTTTATTGATTCATTACACAAACGTTATAATCCAATTATTCGCGAGATGCGCAACATGCCTAAGCCTATTATTTGCCGTTTAAACGGTGTAGCAGCTGGTGCAGGTTGTTCACTGGCACTGGCTTCAGATTTTATTGTTGCTTCAGAAAACGCCAGTTTAATAGAAGTTTTTATTAATGTTGGTTTGGTATTAGACAGTGGCTCCTCCTTTTTCCTTCCTCGTTTAGTTGGCAGTGCCAGAGCTTTCGAGTTAAGTACCATGGGAAGTAAAGTAAGTGCTAAACAGGCACTGGACTGGGGAATGATCAACCGTTGTGTACCTGCAGAGCAATTAGACGAAGCGACTGCCGAGATTGCCAACTACTACGCCTCCGCCCCTACAAAAGCTATTGGATTAATGAAGAAAATGCTGAACAAATCGTTTAACAGCGACCTTGAAACCATGCTTGAATACGAGGCCTACTGCCAGGAAGTGGCAGGAAGCAGCGCCGACAATAAAGAAGGCGTCGCAGCATTCAACGAAAAACGCAAACCTATTTTTACCGGTAAATAATTTATGAAAAATTTCATCATCTGTTTAAGCCTATTACTTTCTGTTTTTTCAATTAACGCACAGAACACCCCACACGAGATTTGTGGCTACCAACACGAGGTAGAGCGAATTCTCAAAAGTAAACCTAACTTTCTGAAGTGGCAGGAAGCCTGGTACAAAGATGCTCTTGACAAATACCAGGAATTACAAAGCTCAAAAAGAGGTGACATCGCTGCAGATACTTTATATTTTGAAATCCCAGTTGTATTTCATGTTTTGTATAACAACAACGCCGAGAATATTAACGATAGTTTAGTCCACAATCAAATGCGTGAACTTAACAGAGCTTTCAGAAAAATGACTCAGGACACCAGCAGAATACGTTCAATCTTCAAACCATTAGCAGCCGATGTGCGCATTCAGTTTAAACTGGCAACGGTTGATGAAAATGGCAATCCTACTAGCGGTATTACACGCACCTTTACCAGTCGCACCACCTTTGCAACGAACATATATGGCAGTTACTCAAACTTCATGAAAGTATCTGGCAGTGGAGGGAAAACAGCCTGGAATCCGGCCAAATACCTTAACATTTGGGTATGCGACATGGAGTTCCCGAATTACATCGGCATTGTCTATGGATTTGCAACCCCACCTACTGGCGCTCCTAACTGGGACAATTCAATCACTAAAGACACTAACGACTTAGAATCGGGTGTTGTTTTGCACTACAAAATCGTTGGTCGTAAAAGTCCGCTCTCTCCCTCTAAATACGTTGAGGGTAAAACAGCTGTTCACGAAGTTGGTCATTATCTAGGATTAAGACATATCTGGGGCGATGGCAATTCAACAACAGGATGTAGTGTTGACGATGGTATTTTTGATACCCCTAATGCCAGAGTAGCCAATGCTACTTGTGGCGGACAAAACACCTGTGTAGACGCAATGAACGACAAACCAGACATGACAGAAAACTACATGGATTACGCTCTTGATGGCTGTGCAGCTATGTATACCAATGAACAAGCCTTTGTGATGCGTTATGTTCTGAATAATTTAAGACCTGGCTTACCACACAGAGAGATTGAGTTTGATACAGCAGTGACGCAAGTTGAGGGTGTACTGGTAAGCGTTTACCCTAATCCAACTGCAGGTAGTAAAACATTAAAAATCAAAATTACAGAAGCATCTACACAGACCTATACATTAAACATCATCGACATGAGTGGCAAACAAGTCATTACACAGAACATACAGTCAAATGTCGTTACACCGATAGATGCAGCCGAGCTCGCAGATGCTGTTTATTATATTACTATCCGCAACAAATCCGGAGAGATGATTTACAAACAAGCAATCATCACCCAGTAGAACGATGTATCAGCCTGAGAAACTGAAACGCTGGCTTCCGGCAATCGTTTTTGTATGTTTTTCATGTGCCTACCTCTTTCAGTTACAGGACACCCTCAGTCGCTATCAACGCAGTGACAAAATCATTAATGAAGACGCCTTTGGTTATTATGCCATATTGCCGGCATACTTTCAATACGATGATCCTTCTTGGCAATTTCTGGATACAACAACTGCAAAACAGGAAGCCTTTAAAAACTACATTCCTCCTATCGTCAACACCATTGACGATTCTCTGAAAGTTTGTAAGTATTATTCAGGACCGGCGATGATGCAATTGCCGTTTTACGCCATTGCGGAGTGGACCAATAAATGGGATGATCCATTTGACCAGCACCATCAGTTTTACATATTATTATCCGTCATCTTTTATGTTTTAGCGGGTTTTTTAATACTATACCGACAATTATTAAATTGGCAATTTCATCCTTTAAGTGCAGGCGCGATGATTGCATTTGTATTGTTTGGCACTAATCTTTTTGTATACACGGCATACGACCCTGCCTACAGTCACGCCTACTCCTTCTTTGCCTTTGCTGCCTTTGCCGGCACTTTGCTTAGTATAAAAAGAGCAGCCAGCTTATACAAATTTGTTTTAGCCGGTTTGTTCTATGGATTAATAGTGATTATCCGTCCGCTCAATGCCATCGTGCTTTTCCTGGTTCCAATTATATTTTAC
>JACCDQ010955000.1_pt1 | contig 10818 bp, 8 predicted proteins | sample 7446031 | NCBI WGS metagenome assembly JACCDQ01 (sample SAMN15323442, study PRJNA562643) | freshwater metagenome | isolation source: river surface water | place: USA:Blue River Watershed | collected 2017-08-17
CACCTGTGTAAGCTGTTCCATTCGTATTACAAAAACTTCCACCTCCTTTAACGGTAACCGATGAATTGGACAAAACTGAAAGAGCAGGATTACCACCCGACAAACCATTTTCCAAAAAATTGACATTCTCCAGCAAAATTCCTGAACGCAAAACCCCTGCTCCGCCAATCGTTATTGCTTGTCCGCTATGCCCTGGAGTTTGAGTTCCATTGTTATCAAATTCGCGAATAGTCATGTTCTTTAAAACGACATTGCTCGCGTTGATATACATGAAGTATTCAGTTGGTGTTCCGTGGTGATTGTGATCAAAAATAGTTGTGTTCATGTTCGACCCCATGAATGTTAGTCCAGCAACTGTAATATTGAACCCTGCTTCGTCAATGCTGGCTCCGCCAGTTGCGCTATAGGTTCCCGCATCAATGTATATAACATCGCCACTTGTTAGCACATTCGTTCCTGATGGACCATAGGTCACCCATAAATTTTTCAATGTTAACTTTGGAGTTGAAGCACTAAGTCCGTTGTTGGAATTACTCCCAACAACAGAGCAGTACGTATCATTTGTAGTACTTGCATCATTTACGTAGTAGTTAGTAGCAGTAGCGTAAATTGAAAATGTACAAGAAAACAATACAACAAAAGCTGCCAAGTTTAACTTGGTCGAAACTTTTTTCGAAAATTTATTGAAGAGTGGTTTCAACATAATTTTTAAGGTTTGTAACTGTTAGCATTCTTGAAGCAAACATACAAGCTCTTAAAGTACTGTTAAAATTAACTACGCATATGGTTAACATACGCAGTGAAATGCAAAGATTTGGGGTGAATGGTTAGCTTAAAAAGATAAATGGTTAGACTTAGTTCTTTTCAATCAGCTTCTGTTCCAACAAATTAATGGAATACGAGCGAGATACTGGAATTAGACTTTCCAAGCCTTGTAATTCCAATTTATAAGCCTGAGCTTTACCAGAAATCGCAATTAAACGAGACGGATTGATTAAAAACGACTTATGAACGCGTTCAAACTTCGTATTTTCAAGCGATAAAATTTCTTCCATTTTTTTTAAAGAGAATCGCTCCATCATTTTCTTTACATTATTGCTTTTATCGAAGTAGTAAATAATAACATAATTATCATTCGCTTCAAAACAAATAAGTTGATCAATCGGCAGCTTTAAAAGTGTTTTACCCGTTTCACTTTCCAAACAAAAGAGCGGAACATACTCAATTTCTGATTTTTCTTCTACAAGGATCTCTTTCGTCGATATTTTTAGTTTGGCTTCATTGAAGATAAAATAAAGCACCACAATCATCGCAGGAAGAAGCGCACTGACCAAAAATGTTGTTATGAAAAGAAACCATGAACTTTCCTCTCCATGAAACATGAGCCAACAACAGCAGCTAGCTACCAACCCTGAAATGTGAAAAGAACTAACGAATAAACCTCTAAAATTCTTGCCTTTGAGCATTTGAACCCTCACTAATTCAAGGAGCACAAATTCAACTAAACTTACGAATCCGATTAAGGAAATATATCCAACAACTGATGCAGGTGCAGGATTTACGAACGAAAAGGAATCAAAGAAAAATACAATCAACGCCGAATAGATGCCATAACTGACAGCGATTAAACTTCGATTTTTCAGTGTTCCTAACATGTAGTTATTTTGTCAATTTTTTAATCCCAACAATCATCAATCCAATGAAAATGACAATTAAGCTGATTACAAACCAAATAATTTTTTGTGAATAGACGCGTAATTGCTTTTCGGAATTTTCATTTTGCTTCGCTAAATCACGTTCTTCCTGGACTAATTCTAATTCAAGATCTTTCTTCGTAATCTCATTCCTAAAACTCAAATCATCCAATTGATTTCGTATATGCAAACTGTTGATTTGATCATTTAAGCGCACATATTCCTCGTATTTCAACGTTGCTCCTTTCCAGTCTTGTTTTGCTTTTAAGACCTTAATTTCAGCCTTGTATAGTGCAAGCAATTGTGTCTTAACTCCCGTATTTTCAGCTATTCTTTCAGCACTAGCAAATGAATTCATCGCACCATCTAAATCACCTTGATTCAGTTTCAATTCACCCATCAATTTTGCATACATAATAGTTTCCTCAATGGCTTTTGAGGAAATTTTAGGATGCACTCTTTCCAATGTTATTAAAGCATCTGTGAAACGTTGTATGTGAATGTAGACATCTGAAATTCCTAATTCAGCGTAAACAATTCCTTCGATGTTCTTTGCCTTTTGTTCAATCAACAACGAATTATTGAAATAAGTCAAGGCTAAATCGAACTTGTTCAGCGCTTTGTAAGATTCTCCAATATTGTAATAACGAATGGATTGTTGCAAAGGATTTTTTAATTTTTTTTCAATGTCAAGACTTTGATTAAAGTAATTAATCGCTTGTTGATGCTTCTCTTGCAATTGAAAAACCATTCCAATGTTATTGTAACATGCAGATTTTCGGCCTTGGTCATGAATTAAATCAGAAGCATTCAACGCCTTCAAATAATAATCCAAAGCCGACAAATAAAATCCTTTATCCTTGTTTATAATTCCAAGAATGGTGTATGCATTAACGCGATAGACAGAAGGTTTTACTTTTAAGCTTGCCGAAAGCAAATTTTCAGCATCTCGTTGCGTATTTGGTGAATTATTCTCTAAGGAAGAAAATGCGATTGCATCCAATTTTTCCAGCTCAGAATTGTCCTTATCCTGCGCTAAAACGGTATAATCCGACAGAAAAATGAAGAGTAAAAAAACAATTGTTAATCGCATAGTTAAACACAAAGTAACAATTTTTTTCTAAAACGCTCGTCAAACTATTTTTTTTGCGGAGCGTTTAACCCTTAAATTCTTGAACGATATCCTTTTGAAAATGGATTTGGTGTTACAAATTTTAAGGCCAATTCAAAACCACCTCTAGACTTGTTCGCTGCGGATAATTTTGACATGGTAATATCATAACCCATGTAAACTGAAAAATTTCCATAATCAATTCCAAAAGATGCAATCAAAGCGTCTTTTACCCTGTAATTGACGCCTAATGAAACGGCAGAACTTTTCGTGAAACCAGTAAAATGGGAACCTTCACTCAATAAATATCGGAATGTATTTCCTAAAACAATCTCTCTTAAACTTCCCTGTTGCACGAATACCAGTTCAGGTATAAAAGTCAAATTTGTATTTTGTTTGCCAAATTCTCCTCGTCCATGAAAAACATACTTTGTTGTTAACTTTTCATCGGCTGAACCAATAAACGATGTTTTAGGTAGTCCAAAATGAAATGCCGATAACCCAATCGTTAATTTCATACCATTGTTTTGAGTAATGTAACCTTGATCTTTACCATATGACCAAGCAATACCAGCACCTGCATCCATGTATGAAAAACTTGAAGAACTCAAATTCTCACCAGTGCTATTTGCCGCATTGTATGAACCATTTTGATATTGATTTTCCCATCTCAAAGCTGAATAATTAACTGAACGTGTTCCGAAACCTCCCATTAAACCAACACTCAACTTACTGTTTTGGTCCAATTGCAACACACTTGAAATATTCAGATTTCCTTGATTCATTGTTAATCGTGCGTCACCTGATTGATCATTGATCAATTGAACTCCAATTCCTAAACTCGCTTTTCGGTATTTGTCCTTTGTAACATTTGCATCAAAAGAAAAACCACCTGTTTTGAATGGATTCGCAACACTTCTCCACTGTTGACGATAATTGATAATCGCTCGTAGATTATTGTTCAAGCCTGCATTCGCTGGATTTAACAGCAACGGTGAATTGTTGTATTGTGAAAAATGAGCATCTTGTGCAACAGCATACGTTGCAATAACACTTACAAAAAGTATAATAATATTCTTCATCGGTCGAATTATTTAATGAGTGTTAAATTTCCTTTGTAACGTTGACTTTCTTGTTCTCCAAGCAGTTGAATTTCTAATACATATACAAAGACAGCTGGATCCAACTCCTTCCCTTTGTATTTTCCATCCCAAGCATCTGATGGATTCGTGGTTTCAAACATGATTTCTCCCCAACGATCGAATACCTGCAACTGCATTGCTTGTATACAAGTTGGATTAATTTTGATTCTAAAAGCCGAATTGACAGCATCATTGTTTGGTGAAAAAGCGGTTGGTATAAACAAATCTCCACAACTTACAGCTAAAAATACGATCACCTCATCGGTACTTACACATCCGTTTGAATCTGTCAATGTCACTGTATAGCTTGTAGTAACTTGTGGACTTACAGATGTTTGTGCTGTGTCACCATTCTCCCAAATCATCAATCCATTTCCGGTTGCAGAAAGCACTGCCACTTGACCTTCATTAATTGTTTGATCTGGACCTGCATCAACAGGCTCCGGCGTTGGAATTGTATTGGTTGTCACATCGAACGCAGTTGAAACACATGATGTTGTATTGTCTTCAACATAGAACGAATAGGTTTGATTCGGATCTAAGTTTGAAAGCGTTGTTGTAGTTAATGGATATAAAACACCATTTTGTTCATACGAATACGAATAATTAGCACCAATTGGTGAAACAATAACTACTGAGGCAAACGGGTTTGTACAAGTGGGTTGATCAACAATATTCACTACAGGTGCTGCAGGAAGTGAAGGAATTGCATCTACAACTAACTGTGTTCCTATTGAAACACATCCTGTTGTTCCATCTGTCAAGGTAAGTGTGTAATTACCTGGCTGTAATCCAGTAAATTGTGGATTTGCTTGATAGTTTACTCCATCAATGCTATACGTATAATTAGACCCAAGTGGATTGGAAACATCTATCGTTCCAGTTTGCAAAACACATGTCGGTTGAACAGATACTGTTGCAATAGGTGCTGCTGGTGTTGCCGGTAAGGCATTAATCACAACCGTAGCTGAATTAGCAGATTGACAACCGTTGGCATCAACTACTGTAAATGTATATGTTGTACTAGCGGATAACTCAGTATAAGAAACTGATGTTCCACTGCCGTTTAAAGCGATTGTTGCTGGAATTGAATTTAGGGTCCACGCTCCACTTGCAGGTAAGCCATTCAATACAACAGAACCATCAGGCAATAAACATGTTGGTTGCGTAATTGTCCCGATTAAAGGCGCTGATGGGTTAGCTGGAATAGAAGCTACTGCAAAAGTGCCAGATAACGAGGTACATCCTTGATTGTTTGTAACTGTCATCGAATAGGAAGTTCCTGCCGTTAAATTGGTCAAACTATAGGTTGATCCTGTACCAGTTACTGCACTTCCAGGTGTAAGATTCAATGTCCAAGTTCCCGTTGCTGGCAATCCGCTTAAATTCGCTGTTCCTGTTGTTGTAACACATGTTGGATTCACCATCGATACAACTGTTGGAACTGTTGGGGTTACAGGTTGCGTATTGATTGATGCACTTGCCGATGCCGCTGAAAGACATCCCGCATTATCCGCAACTACAAACGTATAACTCGCTCCTGCTGGAAGACTTGAGAAACTAGTTGTTGTTCCCGTTCCTGATTGGGTGAATCCACCTGGTGTTGTTGTCAACGTCCAAGTTCCCGATGCTGGAAGTCCACTCAATGCAACTGTTCCCGTCGCCACTGAACAACTTGGTTGTGTGATTGAACCAACGATTGGTGCTGTCGGAGAATAAAGTGCAATTGCTGCAATTCCGGAAGAACCAGAAGTACATGACGTTGAAACATTAGTAACGGTAAACGTGTAGTTCGTATTTGCTGTTAAGCCTGTAAAAACTGCTGATGTACCAGAACCTGTCTGTGTTAAAGCACCGGGAGTAGAAGTAATTTGCCAGGTTCCCGTAGCTGGTAAACCACTTAATGCAACACTTCCTGTTGGGGTCGAACATGACGGTTGAGTAATTGCACCCACAATAGGCGCTGAAGGAGCTGTAGGAACTGAATTTATCGCAATTGCCGCTGAACTTGTAGATGTGCATGAAGAAGCATTTGTCACAGTAACTGTAAAAGTTGTTCCTGCAGTTAATCCTGACCAAGTGTAGCTTGTTCCTGTTCCAGTTGTTGTTCCTCCCAAAGAACTAGTCAGCGTCCATGTTCCAGAGCTTGGCAATCCACTCAATGCAACTGAACCTGTTGAAACAGCACAGGTTGGTTGTGTAATCGCACCAACAACTGGTGTCGATGGAGTTACAGGTTGTGCAACCAGAGCTGCATTCGACGATGTTGGAGAAACACAACCGCTTGCATTGGTGACCGTAAACGTGTAAGTTGCTCCTGCAGGTAAATTTGCAAAAACGGCTGAAGTCCCTGATCCAGTTTGTGTCAATCCACCTGGTGAGGCTGTTAGCGTCCAAGAACCTGTCGAAGGTAAACCACTCAATGCAACTGAACCTGTTGAAACAGCACAGGTTGGCTGTGTAATTGTACCTACAATTGGAGCGGTTGGTGTATAAACAGTTATTGCCGCATTTGAAGATGATCCGGATACACAGCCAGAAGCATTTGTTACGGTAAATGTATATGTTGTACTTGCCGAAAGACCTGTGAAATTAGCCGTTGTACCACTTCCCGTTTGAGTCAAACCACCCGGTGATGCTGTAATTGTCCAAGTGCCTGAAGCTGGTAACCCAGAAAGAGCAACTGTACCCGTAGGAGACAAACATGAAGGTTGTGTGATTGTACCAACAATTGGCGCAGAAGGATTGGCTGGAATGGCAGAAATTGCAGCGTTTGAAGATGCAACTGATGTACAACCTGCTGCATTTGTCACTGTAAACGAATACGTTGTTGAAGGTGATAAAGCGCTAAAATTAGCCGTTGTCCCTGAACCCGTTATCGTTGCTCCACCAGGACTTGCCGTCACTGTCCATGCTCCTGAAGAAGGTAAATTTGATAATGCTACTGTGCCAGTTGGTGTTGTACAAGTCGGTTGAGTTATTGCTCCAACAGTTGGTGCGGCTGGATTCGTACAAGCTAATGTAGTAAAACTTCCTGCTTCTAAATAAACTACAGCATCGTAAGCTGCATCACCCACATCCGTGATCATTAATTTAATGTGGTAGGTTTGCCCTGGTGTTAAACCAGTTTGCTCTGCCGTTAAAATATCTGTATTCCCATTTAGTTCTGTTCCATCAATCGTCCCTAAATATTCAGGAGTTGGAGAATTTTGTACCCAAGCAGGATTTGCAGCTAAACAATTCGCAGCAGAAGGAGCTCCACCGCTTGAACCAACTGTTCCTCCATTTACTGAGTTGATTGAAACTTCTGAACCATTTGCTAAACGTGCAATGTTGCGAGCGTTGTTTGTGAATCCTTGTCCTCCAGCGATTCCAGGTCCACTAATTAAGAAACCAAATTTATCGTTGTATGAAGAACATTGATAGTTGATGAAACCTGAATTATCTGTATATTCTTCCGAACCAAAAATATATCTGAATTGAACAACCGTTGAAACTGGAACGAAATCAAATTCCAAAATGGCAGCGTTGTAGTAGTTACTTCCACCAGCTAGAACATCGACATCGTTGATAATGTTAGCACATGATCCTGTTTGACGAATTTCCCCAGGCGTACAAGAAACGTAACCCGTACTCATTTGTCCTGCTGCTTGAGGATTTGAACCCAATGTCAATGGAATATCTGAAGTATTTCCAGTCGTTAATACCACCCCTGATGAGAAACCCATTTGTGCCAGAGTAGTTGTTGCTGTCGTAAAATAACCTACTTGATATTTACTCGAGTTATTGTAAACGCCAGAAAACGTAACATTTGAAATGGTTGTACCACTTCCTGTTGGTACAAGCACACCATTCACCAATTGATTGGTGGTATAAAGCGTATTGTTGATTGTGATTTGTGCGGACGCTTCCGAACAGAAAAAAGTTAAGGCAATTAACGCAAAAATTTGTTTCATAGTCAGCATGTTTAACTTCTTGTCATTCCACGAAAAGAAGTAAGCCGTAAAACTATAAAACCGTTAAGTAACTGTAAAATCTTTGTTACCTAAGGCTAAAAAAGAGCCGTGTAACGCTAGGTTTTGAGGTGAATGGTTAGAATATTAAAGTCAACCGTTAGAGGCTCTCCAAACTAATCACCGTACATCATTAAGTACGATTTCAAGAAAGGCATCAATTCTCCGTTTAAAACTTTGTCAGGATCGTTCACGGTATAATCTGTTCGGTGGTCTTTCACGCGACGATCATCGAGCACATAACTGCGAATTTGAGAACCCCATTCGATTTTCTTCTTACCTGCTTCAATTTGATCACGCGATTCACGTCTTTTACGCAATTCCAATTCATACAATTGAGAACGCAACAATTGCATTGCTTTTTCGCGGTTTCCTAATTGAGAACGCGTTTCAGTATTTTCTATGACAATTCCAGTTGGCGCGTGTTTCAAACGAACACCCGTCTCAACTTTGTTGACATTTTGTCCACCTGCACCACCTGAACGGAACGTATCCCATGAAATATCAGCTGGGTTAATGTAAATTTCGATAGTATCATCGACAGAAGGATACACATAAACAGAAACGAAAGAAGTCATTCGTTTTCCTTGCGCATTGTAGGGAGAAACACGCACTAAACGGTGAATACCATTTTCGCCTTTTAAATAACCATGCGCAAATTCACCTTCAATTTCAAGCGTCACCGTTTTAACACCGGCAACATCACCTTCTTGGAAATTCAGTTCTTTGACTTTGTAACCATTTTTTTCAGCCCACATCAAATACATACGCATCAGCATTCCAGCCCAATCGCATGCTTCTGTTCCCCCAGCACCTGCAGTAATTTGCAAAATAGCACTCAACGCATCTTCTTCTCCTGAAAGCATATTTTTCAATTCAAGCTCTTCAACTTGGTTCACCAAAGCCGTATAGCTTTCATCTACTTCAGATTCTTCAGCTGCACCTTCTTTCACAAATTCAATAAGTACTTCCAAATCATCGTAAACCGATTTCAATTGATCGTAGTTTTCGATCCAGAATTTCAGTGTTCGAATGGATTTCATTTTCACCTCTGCCTCTTTCGGGTTGTCCCAAAAATTAGGGTCTTGAGATTTCAATTCCTCTTCTTTTAATTGCAAGCGTTTTTCACTTATTTTCAAATAAGCAGCAATCGCTTCAATTCTTCCTAAAATGTCTTTTAATTGATCTTGATTTACCATGATGGTGCAAAAGTAGTAAAAAGGCATTAAAAATTGTTCCCTTATGAAATTGTGTTAATCTAAATCGGTGAATAAACGGTTCATAAAAAGTTAAACAAAATGTACAAAAGTTACATTGATAACATGGGAAAAATTATACATTTGTCTCAAAAAATTACAGATAATGAACGTTCCACAAAATTTAAAATACACGAAAGACCACGAGTGGGTAAGTGTTGATGGCGATATCGCAACAATTGGTATTACTGATTTCGCACAAAGCGAGCTTGGTGACATCGTTTACGTTGAAATTGAAACTGAAGGTGAAACATTGGATCAAGAAGAAGTTTTTGGTTCTGTTGAAGCAGTAAAAACAGTTTCTGATTTGTTTATGCCAGTTAGTGGAGAAATTATTGAGTTCAATGGTGATTTAGACAAAGATCCTGAATTAGTAAATTCTGATCCATACGGAAAAGGTTGGATGATCAAAGTTAAAATGACAAATGCTTCTGAAGTTGATGGATTATTAGACGCTGCTGGATACACAGCATTGGTAGGATAATCAAAACATACTACATTTTAAATCCTTCAGTCTTTTGATTGAAGGATTTTTTTTTACATTTAAACTATGAAAACACTATCGACCTTTTTACTTTGCTTCGTAGCAACATTTTCGCTTTTTGCGGAAGAAGAACGCATTACATTAACAATTATTGATCCTGTTCAAGAATATTACATTGAAGGGGCAGAAATTCGTCAAAACACAGACAATCATCTAATTGGTAAAACTGATGAATATGGTAACATCAGCTTGGACAAAGCCAAAATTCATGAAATTGTTATCATCAAGGATGGTTATTTGAAGCGCATTTATGACATCTCAAAAGTAAAAGCAAAACTAGAAATATCCATTGAAATTGCCCCTTCTAATCAATTAGCACCTGTTGAAACAAAGAAAGAAATTGCTCGAGACTCAACTAATAAAATCTATAGCTTTGCAGATCAAGAGGCTTATTTCCAAGACAATCAAAAAGGCTTAATGACCTATATTCAGAAAAATATGGAATATCCTCAGTACGCTGTTGACCACAACATTAAAGGCAAAGTTTACTTGAAATTTGTTGTTGAAGCAGATGGTAGAGTCACTGAAGTAAAAGTAATTCGTGGCGCTTCTCCTTGTTTGGACCGTGAAGCAGTGCGAGTGATTTCCAACATGCCGAATTGGGTCCCAGGTCAAATGGAAGGTGTAAATGTTGCATCTTATTTCCAGTTACCGCTCAATTTTTCACTTGAATAATCTGCTTATGAAAACCATTCTCTTTATTTCGCTTTTTATTCAAAGTCTTGCTTTCTCACAAGTTGACACATTGGTATATGAAAACCCATCCCCTGAACCGGAGTTTCCAGGAGGATTTGATTCGTTGATGGTTTGGATCCAACAAGATTTAATTCAAGATGAAGAACATTTTGCCAATATGGGCGAATATTGTTTTACACACGTATTTTTAGATTTTATTGTAGAGAAAGATGGTTCGATTACCAATGTGAAAGCACATAATAAGTGTAACACAGATTTAAGTTATTACATCGAATTATTTGAAAGAAGCCCGAAATGGATACCTGGAAAATACCGCGGAAATGTGGTAAGATGTCGTTACCGTTTACCACTCACGATTGAAA
>JACCDQ011571494.1_pt1 | contig 10816 bp, 8 predicted proteins | sample 7446031 | NCBI WGS metagenome assembly JACCDQ01 (sample SAMN15323442, study PRJNA562643) | freshwater metagenome | isolation source: river surface water | place: USA:Blue River Watershed | collected 2017-08-17
AAATAACCGCCACCGCCACCGCCACCGGCTGCAGTTGCATAAAAGCCTCCTAAACCACCTGTTCCGATGGTTCCAGCAACACCAGGTTGGCCGCCACCCCATGGTGGCCCACCATTACCACCGGCAGTTTGGGTACCACCACCACCACCTGTGCCTGTAAATGGTGATCCTAAACCTGTTTGACCTGTAGTACAGCCACCTGCACCACCAGAAGCTTGATAGTTAGTTTGGCCTGAACCACCAGCGCGTCCGCCGCCGCCGCCAGCAACAACAATGCGATTATTCATGGCAAATGGTGTCACACGGATATCTGAAGCACCGCCACCACCTTTGGATTCATATTGTGGGTTAGAGGGGCTAGCGTGGCCGTTTCCGCCACCATTCCAACCACCAGCTGGGCCGGTAGGGCAGCCACCTACGCGAATTTCTAATACTTGACCCGGTGTTACGGCAATGCTCGGATGCTGCACACGAGCACCGTTGCCGCCTTGTCCTGAACCAACAAATGGCGTGGCTTGAATTCCTCCACCTTTTGCACCGCGGATATCTACCTGAATGGAATAGACACAAGCAGGTACTGTCCAGGTTTGGATAGCACCGGTATAATTAAATGTGACACTTTGTTGTGCCTTGGATGCGAAAATAAATACAAATGAAAGTAGAGAGAAGAGAATCTTCTTGATCATAATATGTAGGTTAATGTAGGTAGACAAATTTAAGTTAAATTATTGTGATTTTAGAACGCAAAACTCCCAAGAGGGTTGCTTTTTACGTTGGAAAACGCTAATTTTCTATCAAACAATTATTTATGAACCCATATACAGGGCCCTGGACACACTTGGAAGCCGCGCATTTATTGAGGCGTGCTACCTTTGGTGCTTCATTTTTGCAAATTGATCAAGCGGTTAATTTGGGTTTCAATGCGACGATCACGCAATTATTCAATACAAGTGTTTTAGATCAACCTTTGGCCTATGATGCACAAGAGCAGATTGTCAGTTTAGGTACAACTTGGGTAAACGCAGTTTATCCGGCAGCTATAACGGCCAATCAGCAAACCGAGAACGCACGTCGAAAATCTTTAGGAGCTTGGTTGATGAAAAATATCAACCAAGAGCAACTCAATGTGAATCAAAAGATGCTCTTTTTTTGGCAGAACCATTTTGGAGTAACAACCTCAGGAGATGCGAGGGCTATGTATCAATTTATCAGTGTCTTGCAACAGCATGCTTTAGGAAATGTCAAGGCGCTAGTGAAGGCTGTAGCTACTGATCCGTGTATGCTTATTTTTTTAAATGGCTCAACCAACACTGTTTTTTCACCAAATGAAAATTTTGGCCGAGAGCTTCTTGAGCTTTTTACCATAGGTAAAGGCCCACAATTGGCAGCAGGTGATTATGGGAATTATACAGAGCAAGATGTTGCAGCAGCAGCTAAAATATTCACTGGTTTTACCGTTCAAGGTGTGCGTAGTGCAACGCAAACACAAGTATCGAGTCAGTTTATGCCGTTACTTCACGATAACAGTATCAAGACTTTATCTTACCATTTTAATAACCAGCAAATCAGTCCGAATGGCGCAAACGAACATCTCGATTACATCGATTTGATCTTTGCTCAGCCCGAGACAGCAAAATATATTTGTAGAAAACTCTATCGCTATTTCGTTAATTATGACATCAGCCCATGGGTAGAAACAAATATTATTGCAGCGCTCGCGCAAACTTTAATCAGTTCAAACTTTGAGATTCAACCTGTTCTCAGCCAATTATTTGGCAGTGAACATTATTATGATATCAGTGTCAGAGGAGCTATCATTAAGTCTCCGCTTGAAGCTATTTTCTCCATGTTTAATTCGAGTCAGTCTGTGCTCAATTTAGACTTGCAAACAAATTATCAAATGTATTTGGCGATGTATACCGTTGCCGATCAAATGGGTCAAGAATACGGTGCGCCACCGAGTGTAGCAGGTTGGACTGCTTATTATCAAGCGCCAGCTTTTTCAAAATTATGGATCAACTCTACTTATTTAAAAAAGCGCTTTGATATCGCTTTACTTATGACAACCAACGGTCTGACAATGAACGGGCAAAATTTTTCTTTGAATTTTTTGGGTTTACTCAATGGCTTATCAAACCCTAATTCAGCCCCTCAGGTCATTGCAGATCTATGTTTAGTTTTTTGCCCTAAGCCAATAGACGCCGCAGATCAACTTTATTTAAAAAGTTTACTAACTGGTGGCTTGCCAGATTTTGAATGGACACTTCAGTACAACGAGTATTTGTCTGATCCTACAAACCCAGTTTTTTCCTTGCCCGTGACTCAAAAAGTGAAAGCTGTTCTCAATACTTTATTTAGAATGCCTCAATTCCATGTCTACTAATGAAAAGAAGAAGTTTCCTTAAAAAAGGTGCCTTGGCCAGTATTTCCTTGCCATTCGTACAAAATGGATTTTCCATGCAGGCTGTTGCGAAGCATTTATTTGAAGTACCCAAAAGTGCGGAAGACAAGGTGCTCGTGCTGATTCGGATGAACGGCGGTAACGATGGACTAAACATGGTTTTTCCCCGAGATCAATATGCCGAACTAGTCATTCAACGCGCCAATATTTTAGTTCCGGAATCGAGTATTTTACCTTTAACGACCGATGTAGGCTTGCATCCTAAAATGACGGGTCTTCAAACACTTTTCAATGAAGGAAAGTTATCAGTACTGCAAAACGTGGGCTATCCTGAACCAAATCGGTCACACTTTAGGTCAACAGATATCTGGACTACCGGTGCTTTGGATATCAATCAAACCAGTGGATGGCTCGGGCGTTATTTCGATGCGAGCTACCCAAACTTCCCAGAGGCATATCCTAATGTAGATTATCCGGATCCTTTTGCGATATCGATGGGTTCAGAAGTTTCAGCAACCTGTCAAGGCTTGGTTGGGAATTTTAGCCATGCGGTAAATGATCCATTTAGCAGCTCGGTTTTGCCCTTAACTCCGGTAGTCAATGATGGAACTTATTACGGTTCTCAAATAGAATACATTTCTACCTTGATCAATCAGACCAACGAATACGGGCAGCAAATCAATAGTGCTGCTGTTGCCGGAAATTCTTTGTCGAATCTATATGATCCGCAAAACCCGTTGGCCGTGCAATTAAAATACATCGCACAAATGATTTCAGGAGGGCTGAAAACCAAAGTTTACATTCTAAATATCAATGGTTTTGACACCCATGACGCCCAAGTAGATGCCAATGATGTAGCTGAAGGAGCGCATGCTCTTTTGTTGCAGCGTTTGTCGGATGCCGTTCGTGCGTTTCAACACGATTTACAATTATTAGGGCTTGAACAACGCGTTGCCGGTATGACCTTCTCAGAATTTGGCCGGCAGATTGCCAGTAACGGAAGTTTAGGCACTGACCACGGAGATGCCGCGCCGTTGTTTTTATTTGGTGCTTGTATCAGTACTGGTATAGTTGGCGCAAATCCGCAAATTCCTAATCAGGTCAATAACCAAGCAGGTTTACCGATGCAAATCGATTTTAGAGATGTTTATGCGAGTTTGCTCAAAGACTGGTTTGAAGTTGATCCAAATGTTATTCAAAGCTTGTTTGAACAAAACATTCAATATTTAGATCTTTTGCAAGGTTGTACCAATGCGGTTGAAAATTTAGACGGCATAAATCTAAACAATAAAGCACTGGCGTTTCCAAATCCTAGTGTAGGCACACAGCAACTCAAGTTTAGGAGCGAGGGTGCGCACTATGAAATTTTTATTGTAAACCAACAAGGCAAAGTAGAAGCGAAAATTCACGACGCCTATTTAGGATCTGGGCAACAAATACTCAGCTTCAATTTGCAAAAACTGGCCGCAGGAACCTATTATTACCTGCTCAAATCTGCAGAAAAACAGGAGCTCGTTGCCTTTCAGAAATTGTAAAAGCGCTTAATTCCCGAGTTGCATTTGCTCTAAACGCTGTTGGCGTTGCATCGGGTTTTCTCTGGTTTGCTCTTGCTTATAGAGTTGATAACGCGTTGGTTGCAACTGACGTGGCCAAGTATTGTTATCGAGGTCAGTATCGGCGGTTTCTAAGAAAGGATCTAGTCTGAATGAAACTACTTCTTTTTCATAAATAAATACTTTGCTCACTTTTTGCTCTTCAATGCGCCAGATTTCTGCCGGGATGCGTTCAACCTTGGTGCTGCCATCGGCAAAGGTGGCTTCAATGATCAGTGGCATCACGATACCACCGATATTCTCAAAGCTGAGTTCGTAAAGTTGCTTGCCTGCATTCAAATAGGCGAGGTCTTCAGGGCTGGTTTTACTCAAAAAAGACTGATATGCTTTTTCATCGAGGGCATCTACTTTATATAAATCTCGTTTGGCGTAGAAGTCATCGATGTTGGCATCTTTTTCATTGACCGTTGTGGTAATGGCTGTTTTGTTGCGCGTGTCTCCTATGAAGGCGTCTTTTTGCGCGTCTTTATTTTGAAGAAAAGCTTTCTCAAGCGCTGGATTTTGGGTATTTAATTGAAACCATTTCACATCGGTGAGTGCGATATCTACGTTATCTGTAGAATAAAACCAAGCGCGCCAAAACCAATCGAGGTCAACAGCTGAAGCGTCTTCCATTGTGCGGAAGAAGTCGGCTGGGGTAGGGTGTTTGAAGGCCCAGCGTTCGCAATAGGTTTTGAAGGCGTAGTCAAATAATTCGCGGCCCATAATGGTTTCACGGAGAATGTTTAATGCGGTGGCAGGTTTTCCGTAAGCGTTATTTCCAAATTGTTTGATGGATTCTGAGTTGGTCATGATCGGTGATATGCCAGATTTATCGCCGCGCATGTAATCGGCAATCAGGTAGGCTGGTCCGCGGCGCGAAGGGTAGCCACGTTCCCATTCTTGTTCAGTGAGGTATTGCACGAAAGTATTGAGCCCTTCATCCATCCAGGTCCATTGGCGCTCATCTGAATTGATGATCATCGGGAAGAAATTGTGCCCAACTTCGTGGATAATCACACCCCACATGCCGTATTTTTCTCCTTCTGAGTATGTTCCGTCAGCTTCTGGTCGGCCGCCGTTGAAACAAATCATTGGGTATTCCATGCCAATCCATTTGGAGTGAACTGAGATGGCAACCGGATACGGATAATCGATGGTGTATTTAGAATAAGTTTTGATGGTGTGCGCCACCAATTTTGTAGAATAACGCTCCCAAAGTGGATTACCTTCTTTCGGGTAATAGCTCATACAAAGTACATTTTTTGAACCCACCGTTTGGTTTTGGGCATCCCAAATAAATTTTCTTGAGGTCGCAAAAGCGAAGTCACGTACATTTTGGGCTTTGTAAACCCAAGTTTTGGTTTGGGTGCTTTTGTTTTTTTCAGCAGCCTCTGCTTCGGCTTGAGTTACAATTAATACAGGGCTATTTGATTTTTTAGCTTGTTCGTAGCGCTTGCGTTGCTCTGGTGTTAAAATACTTGCATAATTCTGACACTCTCCTGTTGCTGCCACAATATGATCAGCAGGCACGGTCAAGGAAACTTCGTAGTCACCAAAAGGCAAAGTGAATTCTCCACGTCCTAAAAATTGCTTGTTTTGCCAGCCTGTTACGTCGTTGTAGACGCACATGCGTGGAAAGAATTGAGCAATTGTATATAGGTAGTTTTGGTCAGTTTCAAAATATTCGTAGCCCGATCTACCGCCAACTTGCATGCGGTCATTGATGTTGTACCACCACTTAATTTGAAAAGAAATACTTTGACCAGGAAGCAAAGGCTTGGCAAGGTCAATGCGCAGCATGGTCTTATTGATGAAATAACTAAGTTTTTGACCACTAGTGCTCGTGATTTGCTCTATTTTAAAGCCGCCGTCGTATTTGAAATCACGTTTGCGTAAATCACCCACACTCTTGAAGTTTTCCATTTTCTCCACTTCAATCAACTTCGTATCTGAGTTTTCATCGTAGATATTCTGATCGAGTTGCAGCCACAAATAATCGAGCTTATCTGGTGAATTATTGGTATAGGTAATGGTTTCAAAACCATCGAGGCGTTGCTTAGCGTCGTCGAGTACCAAGTTCATTTTGTAATCAGCTTTTTGCTGATAATAGGCATGGCCAGGCGCCCCTGAGGCAGTTCGATATGAATTGGCGGTAGGTAATTCTTGATCGAGTTGTGCAAATTTGGCTTGTGAAAAAGCCATGGTGCTGAGTACTAATGACAGGCTGAGTAAACTGTATTTCATGGTTTCAAGGGTATATTTTGAATTTCTTTTCCCGGAATAAAATTCAGGGTTTCTTTTTGATTTCTGTATATGAGGGTGAGCTTATTTTGTTGTCCTGAGAAAGTATCGAACAAAGCATCAAAGTGGACATTTAAGATATTGGTATAAGGTAAACCTAAGCTTACTGGCAAATAAATGAGTGTCACGGGTGCAGATACAAAACACTCAATGGTGCCATTGAGTTGTGGTGAGATTCCTTCTAAACTAAACTGTGTTGTGCAAAAGGCATCAAAAGCATTAGAATCTAGTGCACATCCATAAGAAATAAGGAGGTGTTGGTTGATGTACTTTTCAAGCTGTGCTCGGATTGGAGAGCTTTCGTCAGATTGTTCGAGCTTTCCGATGAGTGAGCCTTTTGGGTCAAGGGCTTTTTCGAGGTCGTGGGTGGTGAAAATGACGGTGCCTTCAAAACGTTGGGCAAGTTCATTATAAGCCACTTCTGCATATGCGAAGTAAAATTCATGGCTCCAAGCCTTATTTTGGAAGACCAATGCAAAAAGAAACAAAACGCAAATTTTTCGCATGGCTACGAAAATACAAAAAGCAACTGAAATTTGTATCAAATAAAAGTCCCGCACGAGGCGGGACTTTCAAACAAACAACAAACAATCCCTGCAAGCCCCATGTGGCTGAATGCAGGAATATTTTATTCTCCTTTAATCGCGTTGTTTGTCCGGAGAAGTGTCTTTAAAGACACTGTTTTTTTGCAGATATACCCAGCTTCCGGTAACCAAGAAATCTGCTTTTGGGTCAAAATTGTTATAGCTATGTAGTTGTCTGAGCGTTAAGCCCTGTTCTTTGGCAATTGAGTAGGCAGTTTGTCCTTCCTTCACTTGAACCTTATTGACACTCTTTTGAGGAGGCTCAGTATTTGCCTGCGCACAAAGTGCAATGAAGTTTGAAAATAAGAGCAGTACAGCAAGTCTCATGTTTGTCTCAAACGGGCACCTCCCCAAAATGGTTACATTGTCAGGTTACTTTTTATAAAATCGGGCTCTGACCTGCTATTTTGACACGAATTCAAGCAGTTATCGGAAATATTGGCGTGAATTTTTGCTTTGGATTGAGCTTTGAGCACTTGTTTAACGTGAAGATCGATTAGCAAACAGACTTAAGATCAATCACTCAAAACAAACATTTTAAAACAACAAATTATGGAACTTAGAAACGGAGCAAATACATCGGCACCTAATCAAGATGCCAATTATCAATCATTAGAGAAATTTGCAAAAAACCTGAACGCCTTAGCTGAAGGAGGAAAACTCGATCCAGTGATAGGCCGCGACGACGAAATCAGAAGGGTTTTACAAATCCTGACCCGACGCACAAAAAACAATCCAATACTGATAGGTGAGCCGGGTGTCGGGAAAACCGCCATTGCTGAGGGCTTAGCACACCGCATTATCAATGGTGATGTCCCAGAAAATTTAAAGACCAAAACGGTCTACTCTTTAGATATGGGGTCCCTCATTGCCGGTGCCATGTACAAAGGAGAATTCGAAGAGCGATTAAAATCGGTTGTTAAGGAAGTCATATCAGCGGAAGGGGAAATCATTTTATTCATCGATGAGATTCATACTTTAGTCGGAGCTGGCGGAGGAGACGGAGCCATGGATGCAGCCAATATTTTGAAGCCTGCATTGGCAAGAGGCGAGCTAAGAGCGGTTGGCGCAACTACACTCAATGAGTATCAAAAATACTTCGAGAAAGACAAGGCCTTGGTGCGTCGTTTCCAAACCGTTTTAGTTGATGAGCCCAGCACTGAAGATGCTATTTCTATACTTCGGGGCATCAAAGAAAAATATGAAAATCACCACAAAGTGCTCATTAAAGACGCCGCTATCATTGCGGCTGTAGAGCTATCTCAGCGCTATATCACAGAAAGACAATTGCCAGATAAAGCGATCGATCTCATCGACGAAGCCGCTTCAAAATTGCGCATGGAAATCAATTCAAAACCTGAAGAATTAGACGAAGTAGAACGCAAAATCATGCAGCTTGAAATTGAAAAAGCAGCGATTCTCCGGGAAAATGACGACAAACGCATGGCTTCAGTTGAAAAAGAGCTTGCTGAGCTCAATGCTCAAAAATTGACCTTGCAAACACGTTGGCAAGCCGAAAGAGAAATTATTGACGGCCTGCAGAAAACCAAAGAAGTAATTGAGTCCTTGAAATTTGAAGCCGATGTTGCTGAACGCAATGGCGATTACGGTAAAGTAGCCGAATTGCGCTACGGTAAAATCAAGGAAGAGGAACGCAAGCTAGAAGCCATGAAAGTGGCTCAGGAGCAAATGGAAGGCGAGCACCGCATGATCAAAGAAGAGGTCGATGTGGAGGAAATTGCGGATGTTGTCGCCAAATGGACGGGTATTCCTGTAAGTAAAATGTTAGAAAGCGAGCTCAATAAACTTTTGCGCTTGGAAGAAGAATTGCACCAACGCGTAGTCGGGCAAGAAGAAGCCATTGTTGCACTCTCGGATGCCATTCGTAGAAGCCGTGCAGGCTTACAAGATGCCAAGCGCCCGATTGGATCTTTCATCTTTTTAGGAACCACTGGTGTCGGAAAAACCGAATTGGCAAAGGCCTTAGCGGCCTACTTGTTCAATGACGAAAATGCCCTGACGCGTATAGACATGAGTGAGTATCAAGAAAAGCATACAGTAAGCCGTTTGGTTGGCGCGCCTCCGGGATACGTTGGCTACGAAGAAGGTGGCCAACTCACAGAAGCAGTCCGACGCAAGCCTTATTCCATTGTTTTGCTCGACGAAATTGAAAAAGCGCATCCGGATGTCTTTAACATTCTATTACAAGTACTAGATGATGGCAGGCTCACGGACAACAAAGGACGATTGGTGAATTTCAAAAACACCTTGATCATCATGACTTCAAATCTCGGTTCGTCCTTGATTCACGAGCGTTTCGAAAAAGCTAAAGAACAAGATTTCCCTGAAATTGCAGAAAGAACTAGGGTGGAGGTTTTAGATTTATTAAAGCAAAATATTCGCCCAGAGTTTCTCAATCGCATCGATGAGCAAATATTGTTCTTGCCTTTGACACGCACCAATGTGGCCCAAATTGTTCAGTTGCAGCTCGATGCCTTGAAGTTAAAACTCAAGGAGATGGGAATTCAGTTGGTGCTTACGCCCGATGCTTTTGACCACATACTCGAATTGGGTTATGATCCGTTCTTTGGCGCACGTCCTGTAAAGCGCGTGATTCAAAAACAAGTACTCAATGAGTTGTCAAAAGCACTGCTGGCGCAAAATATAGACAAGTCCAAAAATGTAGTAATGGATATGTTTGACGGCAAGATAGTGTTTAGAAAACCCATTCACGAAAGTGAAGAGTTACCGGTGTAAATAGGTGCTTGTTTAGAGTCTGAATTTCTTGAAAAAGGCATCCCAGTCCCAAACGAAGTTGGAAACAATTTCATCCATTCTTTTGAGGAAAAGGGGATTGGGTGCCTGCATTTTTTTGAAGTAGTCGTCTTGGTATTCATAGAGCTCGTACTTATGAAAAATGGCTTTTGACATACCGTAAATCCAGTTTTTCGAAGGATGATTCACACGCATGATGAAACTTTGGTAATCGCGGATCATTTGTTGAAACGCATATAGTTCCATTTCATAAACGCGCGCTAATTTTTCAAAAATGAGTTGTTCTACTCTTGCAGCCTGATCTGGTTCAAAAGTGCTTTCTAAGAAGGAAAGATTGCCAACCACAATGATGAGTCCAAAATGAGCGCTGTCTGTAGGGGCAATATTTGGTGAAACAACAAAAGCGCTGTCTTCGTTGATCATGGCAGCAACTTCGGCAAAACCTTTGTCAACGCTATCAAAGATGCCATTTATAAAAACGTTGGCAACTTGGTTGTCGGTCAATTTTTTCTTGGTAAATGAACTGAACATCTTGGTTTTGGTTTGCTTCAATACAAATTTAACATTCACATTAGCGCTCACAACCTTTACAAAAAGTGCTTTATCAACTGAGTTTTCAACAAGAAAAGCACAAAAATCACCTTAACTTTGCAAAAAATTAAAAGATGAAAGCAATTATCAAAACAAACAAAGGAGACATGCACGTGAGCTTCTTTGAAAACGATGCGCCAAATACGGTGGCCAACTTTGTAAAATTAGCCAATGATGGTTTTTATAACGGTCTAAAATGGCACCGTGTTTTACCTGACTTTGTGATTCAAGGCGGTTGCCCAAACACGCGTGAAGGTGCTTCAGGGATGCCAGGCACAGGTGGTCCAGGTTATCAAATTGATTGTGAATTGAACGGAGAAAATCAATTCCATGACCGCGGTGTTTTATCAATGGCACATGCTGGAAGAAATACAGGTGGTTCTCAGTTTTTTGTTTGTCATTCAAGAAACAATACCGCACACCTCGACCGCAACCATACGGTTTTTGGTAAAGTTACCGAAGGGTTAGATGTGATTGATGACATCAGACAAGGAGACAGCATCGACGAAATTCAAATCATTGCTGAATAAATTAAGTCTTCACCAAATTCATTGTTCTTTCATGAACGG
>JACCDQ012062216.1_pt1 | contig 10816 bp, 10 predicted proteins | sample 7446031 | NCBI WGS metagenome assembly JACCDQ01 (sample SAMN15323442, study PRJNA562643) | freshwater metagenome | isolation source: river surface water | place: USA:Blue River Watershed | collected 2017-08-17
CCCCGAGGAGCTGGCTGCCCCCCTGGCCCCGACCAGTGAGGAAGCCACGGCAGAGAGCGCGCCGCGCGCCGCGCGCGAACGCCGCAGCCGCGACCGCTACGGTCGCGACCGCCGTGCGCGCGGCGAAGCCGCCACGCCCGAGGCTGGCCAGGAAGTCGTCGAGCCCCAGGCATCCGCGATCGAAGCCGCAGCCACCGAGCCGGCGCCGGTGCGCTCCTACTTCGCCATGCCGGCGACTGAAGCCACGGTGGAAAGCCCAGCAACCGCCCAAGCCGAGGCTCAGCCGGTCGCGCTCACCGCTGTGGTCGCCCCGCTGACCGAGGTCGTTGCCAGCCCGGCGCCCATCGACGCCCCGACCTCGGCCATACCCGAGGTCCAACCCTACCAGCTCGCCGTCGAGGCGCTGTCGGCGATCGCGCGCAACGCCGGCCTGGAGTGGGTGCAATCCGACGCCGACAAGGTCGCGCAGGTGCAGGCCGCGATCGCCGCCGAGCCCAAGCCGGTGCGCGTGCCGCGCGAGCCCAAGCCGGTGCTGCTGGTTGATGAGGGTCCGTTGATCCTGGTCGAGACGCGCCGCGACCTCGGCGCGCTGAAGCTGCCTTTCGAGGCTTGATCCATCCGCCAGCCTTCACCGATCATGGAAAATACCCACTCTCACGACGAGTTTCCCGAGGTGCCCGAACTGCGCTGGTCGCCCGAGATGGAGCTCGGTGATGCGCGCATGGACCGCACGCACGAGGAAATGGTCGATCTGGTCGCGCGCCTGCGCGCGCTGCCGCACGCCGAACAGCTCGAACTCTACCGCGAGCTGCTGCGCCACACGGTCGAGCACTTCGCGCAGGAGGAGCGCTGGATGATCGCGACCGGTTTCAACGCCGACAATTGCCACGCCAGGCACCACGCCACCATACTGGAGACCATGCGCCAGGTCGAGACGCATTTCCTGCAGGGCGATGAGGAAATCATCGACCGCATGGGCGCGGCACTCGCCGAATGGCTACCGATGCACGCCTCGACGATGGATGCCGGGCTTGCGCTGCACATGAAGAACGTCAAGTTCGACTCACGCACCGAGACGCTCGAAGACCCGGCCCTGGTCACGCCCGCGACGATGAGCGGCTGCGGCAGCGTGAGCTGCAGCGACTGATCAGTCAGCGCCCAGCAAAAAGCCCCAGCCGCTAACGCCGCTGGGGCTTTTTTAGATCCGTGATCCCGGCAAGCCGGGGTCAGTTGCGGATCGAATCGCTCAGGCGATCACTTGTCGGGCGCGCCAGCCAGCACCCAGGCCGCGAGCAGCTTGGCATCGGCATCCGACAGCGCAGCTTGCGCCGGCATCGGGACCGAGCCCCACTTGCCGGAACCACCGGCCTTGATGCTGGCGGCCAGTTTGGCCGGGTCCAGGCCCTTGTACTTGGCCGCCACATCCTTGTAGGCCGGACCGACGATCTTGGCTGCGGCGGAGTGGCAGCCCAGGCAGGCGTTCTTGGTCGCGAGTTCCTTGGCCTTGACGGCATCGACGGCGGCATGCGAAGCGCCAGCGGCCAGCAGCAGGGTAGCGGCGAGGGTGGAGGTGAGGAATTGCTTCATGTGAGACTCCATTGGGTTCTGAGGACGAGGGGATTCTGCGACCCGCATCTTACCGCCGACTGGCGGCAACCAAGCGCTGAAGCTCAGATGTCCACGCCAGCCGACAGCCGGCCCGCCCTCAAGTGCAACACGCGGTCACAGCGCCGCGCCAATTCGCTGTCGTGCGTGACCAACACGAAAGCCGTGCCCTGCTCGCGCGCGAGCTCCAGCATGAGTTGGAACACGCCCTCGGCCGTCGCGCGATCCAGGTTGCCGGTCGGCTCGTCGGCCAGCACGCAGGCTGGCCGCGTCACGAGCGCCCGGGCGATCGCCACGCGCTGACGCTCGCCGCCCGATAGCTCGGCCGGCCGGTGCAACAGACGCGCGTTCAGTCCGACGCGATCGAGCCAGACCTCGGCCTCGTGCGCGGCCCGCGCGCGCGGCAGCCGACGGATCCAGAGCGGCATCGCAACATTGTCGCGCGCGCTGAACTCGGGCAATAAATGGTGAAATTGATAAACGAAACCCAAGTGCTGGTTGCGCAGCTCGCCCTGGCGCGTCGGGCCGATACGGGACAAATCCTGGCCGAACAATTCGACGTGACCGGCGCTCGGTGCATCGAGCCCACCGAGCAGATGCAGCAGCGTGCTCTTGCCCGAGCCCGAAGCGCCGACAATGGCGAGCGTCTCGCCGGTCCGGATCTCGATATCCACGCCCTGCAACACGCTCACGTCGAGCCGGCCTTCCTCGAAGCGCTTGGACAGGCCACGCGCGCTCAGGATGATGGGGGATTCATTCATAGCGCAGCGCCTCCGCCGGGTTCACGCGGCTGGCGCGCCAGCTCGGGTACAAGGTGGCCACGAAGGCCAGGACGAGCGAGATCAGCGCGATCGGCACGATGTCGCCCTGCTGCGGGTCGCTCGGCATGCGGCTGATCAGGTAGACCTCCTGCGGCAGGAAGCGCGCGCCGAGCAGCGACTCCAGCGCGGGCACCAGCGTGTCGATGTTGAACGCGATGCCGAGCCCGAGCAAGAGGCCGGCCAGCGTGCCGATCACGCCGACCAGCGCCCCCTGCACGACGAAGATCGCCATGATGCTGCGCGGACTCGCGCCCAGGGTGCGCAGGATCGCGATGTCGGCGCGCTTGTCGGTCACGGTCATCACCAGCGTCGAGACCAAGTTGAAGGCCGCGACCGCGACGATCAATGTGAGGATGATGAACATCATGCGCTTTTCGAGCTGGACCGCAGCGAACCAGGTCCGATTCTGGCGTGTCCAGTCGCGCAACAGCAAGTCGCCACTGACCCGGGCCGCGAGCTCGTGCGTGACCTCGCGCGCTCGGTGCAGATCCTTGAGCTTGAGGCGCACGCCGGTCGGCCCTTCGAGGCGAAAGATACGCGCCGCATCGTCGAGATGGACGAAGGCCAGCGTCGAGTCGTACTCGTAGTGCCCCGAATCGAAGATGCCGACCACGCTCATCTGCTTGAGGCGCGGCACGACGCCGGCCGGCGTGACCTGGCCGCTGGGCGCGACCAGCGTGACCGCATCGCCCACCTTCAGGCCCAGGCTCTGCGCGAGCGCGCCGCCGAGTACGATACCAAACGCCCCGGGTTGCAACTGGGGCAGCACGGTCTGCGCCAGCCCAGCGGCCAGGCTGGTGACGGCGGGCTCCTGCGTCGGGTCGATGCCGCGCAGCAGCACGCCCTTCATGTCCTCGCCACGCGCGAGCAGGCCCTGGGCCGCGATGAAGGGCGCGGCGCCGACCACCTCGGGGTGGGCACGCACCTCGCGCAGCGTGCGCCCGAGGTCGGGCAAGGCACCGCCGTCGGGCGTGAAAACCTCGACATGCGAGAGCACGCCGAGCATGCGGTCGCGAACCTCCTTCTGGAAGCCGTTCATCACGCTGAGCACGACGATCAGCGCCGCGACGCCGAGCGCGATGCCGAGCATCGAGACGCCGCTGATGAAGGAGATGAAGCCGTTGCGGCGCGTCGCACGGCCGGCGCGCGTATAGCGCCAGCCGAGCAGGAATTCGTAGGGGATTTGCATCAATATTGGACCTCAGGCGGCTGGCCTCTGATCGCTTCAAATATTTCTTTCGCCAACAGGGGAAAAGTCGTGCGCTGGAATGCGCCATCCTCCATGTAGCGGGTGACGGTTTTGTCGTTTTCGGCCATGCGCTGGATCATCAAGTCCTCGATCAACTTGCGTACACCCAGCTGAAACTTGTCCAGCGGATTGGCCAGGTCGGTCTTGACCATCTGACCGTTCGCCATGGCCCTGGCCTTGATCTGGTCAAAAAACAAGCGGTCTTCGTCAGTGAACGCGGTGCAGAAACGGTCGTTGAGCACCTGAATGATCTCGGACAGCGGCGCCTTTTCTTCCTTGGCCTGGCCCGTTCCGACATCGGTCGGGCTGTAAATGCCTTCAGACTCACCCAGCTTGAGGTCAATCGAGCCACTGGAAACACGCTGCAGCCGGTAGTACTGCAATTCGACCTCGTTGCCGATCTCGACTGGCGCAGGGTCGCGATCCAGCGGGAGGTGAGGCAACAAGAAACGTCCGTAACTGTACAGCAGCTCCAGTTCGGGGTCGGCATACGGCAGGATCTGGCTTAGGAAGGCATACATCCGAACGTAGCCGCCGAGCTGGTCGCGAAAGGTGGCGCGCACCTCGTCCTCCTCGATGGCCTTGAACCTGTCCACTGCCGGCTGCAGCTGACGCTGCATGTGCGCATGATCAGCCGCGTTTTGCCGATCAGGATGGCGGTAGAAAATGCGTGCGAAAGCCTCGACCTCGCTCCAGTCCAGTGATAGACCTGAAGCTGATCGAGTGCGTGCTTGATGCTCGGCAGCATTTCCGGTTTGGCCGCTTCCTGCAAGCTGGTGGCATCGAAGTACGGCTTGAAAGCCGCGTAGATGTCTTCAGGTTTGTTGACGAAATCCAGCACGAAGGGTTCATCCTTGCCGGCGATCTTGCGGTTCAGGTGCGACAAGGTCTGTACGGCCTGTACGCCATCGAGCCGCTTGTCCACATACATCGCGCACAGCAAGGGCTGATCGAAGCTGGTCTGATATTTGTTGGCCACCAGCAGCACCTGGTAGTCGTCGGAGGCGAAGCGCTCCGGCAACTGGCCTTCTGAAATGGGCTTGTGGGTCACCGCATCCGGGTTCATGCCAGGCTCGGTGTACTCGATGCCGGTATCGGGGTCTTTCACGGTGCCGCTGAAGGCCACCAGCGAACGGATATTCGTGTAGCCCTGCTCTTGGATGTAGCGCTCGAAAGCCTGCTTGTAGCGCACCGCCTGAATGCGGCTGGCCATCACCACCATTGCCTTGGCCCGCCCGCCGAGCTGGTGCCGCACATGCTCGCGGAAATGCTCGACCATCACTTCCGTCTTCTGTTCGATATTGTGCGGGTGCAGTTCCTTGAACTTCGCGAGCGCCTTGGCACCCTGCTTCCTGGGGATGGAAGGATCGTCCTCCACCGTCTTCACGAACTTGCACCAGGTGCTGTAAGTGGTGTAGTGGCGCAGCACGTCGAGGATGAAGCCTTCCTCGATGGCTTGGCGCATCGAGTAGGTGTGAAAGGCTTGCGGCTTGCCACCGCTACCCAGGCGACCGAACAGCTCCAGTGTCTTGCCCTTGGGCGTGGCGGTGAAGGCGAAGAAGCTCAGATTCTGCTGCTGGCCGCGCGAGGCCATGATCTGGTTCAGGCGTTCTTCCCAATCCGGCTCGTCTTCGCCGTTGCCGTTCTGCACCTTGGCACCCAGAATGCCCTTGAGCTCGCACGCGGTTTCGCCGGTTTGGCTGGAATGAGCCTCGTCCACGATGACCGCATAACGCCGCGCCGCAATCGCTTCTTGCCAAGCATTGGCCTGCGCCTTCTCCTCGACGCTGGCCTGGTCCTGATTTTGTGCGCCTGCCGAGTGCAACAGGCCACGCAGCACGAAGGGAAATTTTTGCAGCGTGGTGATGACGATCTTGGTGCCGTCGATCAGCGCCTCAGCCAGTTGCTTGGCGTCCTGATCAATGGCCTTGACCACGCCCTGAGCGTGCTCGATCTGGTAAATCGCGTCCTGCAACTGCTGGTCCAGCACCTTGCGGTCGGTGATGACGATCACGCAGTCGAACACTTTCTGATCCTGCGCGTCATGCAGGCTGGCCAGGCGGTGTGACGGCCACGAGATGCTGTTGGTTTTGCCGCTGCCCACCGAATGCTGGATCAGATAGTTGTGACCCGCCCCCTCGGCGCGAGCCGCTGCGATCACGGCACGCACGGCATCGAGCTGGTGGTAGCGCGGGAACACCATTTTCTCGGTGGCAACCAGCCTCTTGCCGCCCCGGCCGTCGTCCACCTTCTGCGCATCCTTTTCGATGAACAGGGAGTGACCGAGGATGTCCAGAAAGCTGTCGCGTTGCAGGGTTTCCTGCCAAAAGTAGCCGGTGCGGTAGCCGCTGCCGTGCTGCGGGTTGCCCGCGCCACACTGAACCTGCCCCGGGTGGCTGCCACGGTTGAAAGGCAGGAAGAAGGTTTTCGACTGCGCCAGCCGCGTGGCCATCCACACTTCATCGGGGTCGGCGGCAAAGTGAATCAGCGCGCGCTTCTTGAAATCGAACAGCGGCGCGCGCGGGTCGCGGTCGGTCTGGTACTGCCGGATGGCGTGGCGCCAGGTCTGGCCTGTGCCGGGGTTCTTGAGCTCGATGGTAGCCACCGGCAGACCATTGACAGCCAGCACCATGTCGATGCTGGAGTGGTCGCCGGGATGGCAAGGCACCTGCCGCGTCACCGTGAGCTGGTTGCGGGCATACAGGGCCAGAACATCGGGTGACAGCGCGTGGGCAGGCTGGAAATACGCCAGGCGAAACAGCTTGCCGTAACACTTGAAGCCATGGCGCAGCACATGCAGGCTGCCCTTGATCTCCAGCTCTTTGACGAGCGCGTCGAGCAACATCGGCTGCAGATTGCCGCCATGCAGCGCCGCCATCTCGGCCCACAGCTTAGGCTGGGTGGCTTCGATGAAGGCGAACACGCGCGCCGGGAACAGCGCCCGTGCCTGCTCCCATTCGGCAAGCGCACCGGCTGACCAACCGCCGTCGGTCAGACTCTGTTCGACGCAGGACTCGAAGACTTGTTCGGTCGTGGGTGCCACGGCTCAAGCTCCCGTCCGCGCGGCATCGCGCAGCAGCAGGGTCTGGCTGTAACGCAGGAAATCGTCGAGGTGTTTCTCAATGATGTTCACGGTGATGGACAGTTGCAGCGCCTGGTAGTCATGCACGGCGATATTGCGAAAACCCACCATGCGCTTGAGTCTGTCGGCCAAGGCGGCGTCGATCCAGCCGCCTTGGGCCAGCAGAAGAAACACGTCGCGTGAGCTTTGGGGCACGCCCAGCCGTTCACGGCGGATCAGGTGCTGGCCCATGTCCAGTGCAGCCTCGCAGGCGCGCTGGATATTGAGAATGGCGGCATCCTGGCGGGTGAAGTCGGTGGCGAACTCGGCCGGGTTGGCGGCGTATTCCTCGCGCGCTCGCGCGACGCAGCGCTCGATGGTGGCGGCCTTGTTGATCAGCACGTCATCGGCCATAGACCGTTCCCCTTTGTTGAATGTCGGCCAGCAAGCCGGCGCGGGCGGTATCGAGCGTGGTCTTTTCGCTCAGGATGGCGGCCTCATACAAGGCGGCTTGAACATCGAGCGCCCACCAGCGTTCGCCGGTAGTGATGATCTGGTATTGCATGACGGTCGAGGCGGCGCGCAGGTCGAGCAAGTCCACGGCACAGCCAGCCAGATCGGCCAGATCGCCGGCCAGATCGAACAGCACCAACGGATCGGCATAGCCGGCCACCAGCACGGCCAGATCGAGGTCGCTCTGCGGCCTGGCGGCGCCGGTGATGCGGCTGCCAAAGGCATGAATCGCCAGCAGATCGGGCACCTGAGCCTTGAGGGTTTGGATGATGGCCGCGCGCTTCATGGCGGTAAGGTTCCAGATGTCGCTGGCGAGCTGGCGATGGCTGTCGGTGTTCAAACTGGCTACTCCCATGCCCGAATTGTCCTCGAACCAGGCTCCAAACACGGACATCCCCGACAATATCGGACTGTCCCGCAGTCAAGCCCCCACCCAGTGCATCATCTGATCGTTCCCTACGCCGCCACCAGCGCGCACCTGCCCGGGCAGGAGGCGCCGCCCCTGCCCGGACTGCCGAATCTGGCCCGCCTGCTGTCGCTGCTGGAGTCCGGACCGACCGATGCGGGGGACGAATACTCGCTGAGTCCGCCGCATGAACGCGCATGCGCGCGCGCCCTCGGGTTGCCAACGACCGACGGCCTGACGCCCTGGGCCGCCTGGCAGGCCGGCATCGCGGACCGGGCCTGCGCCTGGTTCACGCCCTGCCACTGGCGCGCGGGCATGGACCAGGTCACGCTGCAGCCACCCGATGGCCTGGAGCTGGCCGAGACCGACTCGCGCGCGCTGCTCGAAGCGCTGCGCCCCTGGGCCGAGGAAGATGGCATCGCGCTGCATTTCGAGAGCGCGACGCGCTGGCGCGCCGAAGCAGCGGTCTTCGCCGAGCAGCCCTGCGCCAGCCTGGACCGCGTCGCGCACCGGCGCATCGACGCCTGGCTGCCCGACGGCGCCAAGCTGCCACAGGCACGCGCGCTGCTGCGCCTGCAAAGTGAGGCCCAGATGCTGTTCTACAGCCATCGCGTCAACGACGCACGCGGCGCACGGGGACTGGCGCCGATCAACGGCTTCTGGATCAGCGGCGGCGGCGTCTGGAACGGCCGGACCGAGGCCGAACCACGGCTCGCCGACGGCCTGCGCGCGGCGGCGCTGGGCGGTCACCCGGACGCCTGGGCGCAGGCTTGGGCCGAGCTCGACCAAGGCGAGATCGCCGACCTGCTGGCCCGCGCCGAACGCGGCGAACCGATCCGGCTGACGCTGTGCGGCGAGCGCAGCGCGCTGAATTGGGCCAGCGTCGCACAAACGGAGCGCGGCCTGTGGTCGCGCCTCAAGGGCCTGCTGGGCGGCAAGCGCGCGCCTGACATTTCGGAGATTCTGCAACAGCTATGAAGATCATCCACCGCGAAGTTCCGCCGCGCTCGGCCTGGGCGCTCGAACAGGAGGGCGTGCATCCGCTGCTAGCCCAGCTCTATGCCGCGCGCGGCGTACACGACATCGGCGAACTCGACGACTCGTTGAGCCTGTTGCAGCCGCCCGAGCAGATGCTCGGCGCGCACGAGGCAGCCGTGCTGCTGGCCGATGCCATGGCCGCCGGCCAGCGTGTCTGCATCGTCGCCGACTACGACTGCGACGGCGCGACGGCCTGCGCGACCGCGCTGCGCGGGCTGAAGCTGCTCGGCGCGCCCTTGGGCTGGAGTGCGGTCGATTACCTGGTGCCCGACCGCGTCGCCGACGGCTATGGACTCACCCCCTCGATCGCCGAGCGCGTCAAGGACCGTGGCGCCGACCTGCTGGTCACCGTCGATAACGGCATCGCGAGCGTGGACGGCGTGGCGCACGCGCGCCGGCTCGGACTGCAAGTGCTGATCACCGACCACCACCTGCCCGCCGTGATCGACGGCCTGGTGCAATTGCCACAGGACTGCGTGATCGTCAACCCGAGCCAGCCCGGCTGCGGCTTCGCGAGCAAGGCGATCGCCGGCGTCGGTGTGATGTTCTACGTGCTGCTCGCGCTGCGCGCCGAGCTGCGCGCACGCGGCACCTTCGACGCCAAGACCCAGCCGCGCATCGACAGCCTGCTGCCGCTGGTCGCGCTCGGCACCGTGGCCGACGTGGTCAGGCTCGACGCACAGAACCGGCGTCTGGTGGCGCAGGGCTTGCGCCGCATCCGGGCCGGCGCGCTGCCGGTGGGCCTGGCCGCGCTGTTCCAGGTCGCGAGCCGGCGCACCAGCCAGGCCAACAGCCTCGATCTGGGCTATGCGATCGGCCCACGCCTGAACGCGGCCGGGCGGCTGGCCGACATGACGCTGGGCATCGAATGCCTGACGACCGATGCGCCGGCGCGCGCGACCGAGCTCGCGCACCGGCTCGACTCGATCAACCGCGAGCGCAAGACGCTCGAAGGCGACATGCGCGAACAGGCGCTACAGCTCGCCGAACAGCTCTGGGACGAGTCCGAGACGCCGCCGCCCGCGCTCTGCCTGTTCGACCCCGACTTCCACGAGGGCGTGGTCGGCATCGTCGCCTCGCGCCTGAAGGACAAGCTGCACCGGCCGACCTTCGTCTTCGCCGCCAGCCAGGCGCCCGGCAAGGAGCACGAGCTCAAGGGTTCGGGACGCTCCATTCCCGGCTTCCACCTGCGCGACGCGCTCGACCTGATCGCCAAGCGCCATCCCGGCGTGCTGCTGCGCTTCGGCGGCCACGCGGCGGCGGCCGGCTGCACCATCGCCGAGGACCATCTCGACCTGTTCGAACAGGAATTCCAGCAGATCGCCACCGAATGGCTGGACGAGGCCACGCTGCAGCGCCGGCTCGAGACCGACGGACCGCTCGATCCGCAATACCGCCGCATCGAGCTGGTCGACATTCTGCAGCAGGAGGTCTGGGGCCAGGGCTTCGCGCCGCCGGTCTTCTGCGAGGAAGTCGAGGTCGTCTCGCAACGCCTGGTCGGAGGCAAGCATCTGCAGCTCAAGCTGCGCCACGCCGGCGAACTGGTCGACGGCATCTGGTTCGGCCACGCCGATCCGCTGCCGGCACGCGCGCGGCTGGCCTACCGGCTCGACGCTGACGAATGGCAGGGCCAGCGCCGGCTGCGCTTCATGGTCGAGGGCGCCGAGCCGTGAGCCTGGTCGCGCCGGCTCGCGCAGCTTCCGGCCCGCCCTCCTCGCTTATCACGCGACCGCTGCGCCGCATCGAGGTGCCCGGCGGCGTGAGCCTGCTGCACGCCGACGACGCGCTGATCGTGTTGTCCAAGCCGGCTGGGCTGCTCTCGGTGCCGGGGCGCGGTCCCGACAACACCGACTGCCTGAGCTCGCGCGCGCAGGCCGCCTATCCCGACGCGCTGGTGGTGCACCGGCTCGACATGGGCACCTCGGGGCTGATCGTGATGGGGCGTGGCGCTGCGGCCCAGAGTGCCCTGAGCGTGGCCTTTGCCCGGCGCGAGGTCCACAAGCGCTACCAGGCCCTGGTCGCGGGCCGGCCCGATGACTCGCAGGCCGACGCCCAGGGCTGGAGCGATATCCGGCTGCCACTGATCACCGACTGGCCGAACCGCCCCAAGAGCAAGGTCTGCC
>JACCDQ010500930.1_pt1 | contig 10815 bp, 9 predicted proteins | sample 7446031 | NCBI WGS metagenome assembly JACCDQ01 (sample SAMN15323442, study PRJNA562643) | freshwater metagenome | isolation source: river surface water | place: USA:Blue River Watershed | collected 2017-08-17
ACGGCTCGGGCAAGTCCACCTTGCTGCAAATGATCTGCGGCACGCTCAACCCCACTGGGGGCGAAGTCAAAGTCAATGGCCGCGTGGCCGCGTTGCTGGAGCTGGGTGCAGGCTTCAACCCCGAATTCTCAGGTGTCGAAAACGTCTACATGGCGGCATCGCTCTATGGCCTGAGCAAAGAAGAAGTCGATCAGCGTTTTGACGCCATTGCCACCTTTGCCGACATTGGCGACCACATCCACCAGCCGGTCAAGACCTATTCCAGCGGCATGTATGTGCGGCTGGCCTTTGCGGTGATTGCGCATGTGGATGCAGATATTCTTGTTATAGATGAAGCCCTAGCGGTTGGCGATGCTTTCTTTACCCAGAAGTGCATGCGTTTCCTGCGTAACTTCATGAAATGCGGTACGGTTTTGTTTGTCAGTCACGATACGTCTTCAGTACGAAATCTATGTAATCGTGCTGTATGGCTTGATAAAGGTAGCATCATTGAAAGCGGATCACCTAAAGATGTATGTGAGCGCTACCTTGAGGCATTTTTCGAGGAAAACCAAGGCAAGCATAACGCGCGCAGCCCCAAGCTTGAGCACCGTACGGATGAACTTCCTGCACCGAGGGACCAGCGTCAGGATTTCATCAACCACAGCAACTTGCGGAATGACATCCAGGTATTTCGATTTGTTCCTGAAGCAGCTTCGTTTGGAAAACGCTCGGCAGAGATTGTTAATGTGGGATTTTTCGATTCAGATAGGCGTCCGCTTGCCTGGATAGTAGGTGGCGAGGATGTAATACTGAGAGTTAGTGCTGTGGCGATGGCACCATTGAGATCGGTCATTATTGGCTTTCATGTGAAAGATCGTTTAGGTCAGACGCTCTTTGGTGATAACACTTACATCAGTTATTTGGACAGTCCATTAGCATGCGATGTGGGAGAAGAGATAGTCGCAGAGTTTTACTTCCAAATGCCAAGACTCGCATCAGGTGATTACTCTGTTTCGGCGGCGATAGCTGATGGAACGCAGAGTGAACATATTCAACATCATTGGATACATGATGCACTTTTGTTCCGATCTGAGTCCAGTAGTGTTGCTGCTGGAATAGTCGGAATTCCGATGTCTGAAATAAAACTTCAAATTCTTAATTAATTCAATATGCACATTTCAGCACTTAATTATGGTAAGTTATTTTTTGAAACTTATCTGTCAAGCGATATTTCGTCTGAACTAATAATTGTTGATGTCGGTGCTCAGGATGTCAATGGTTCGCTTAGACAGTTTGCGCCTCTAGGAAGTCAATATGTGGGCGTAGATTTTGTTGCGGGTGTGGGCGTTGATGTCATTCTTAAAGATCCCTATACGCTTCCTTTCGAAACAGGAAGTGTAGATGCTGTTGTCTGTAGCTCTGTCTATGAGCACTCGGAATTTTTCTGGCTGCTTTTTTTAGAGTCATTGAGAATTCTTAAGCCAACTGGATTACTATATTTGAATGCACCTAGCAATGGTGCCGTGCATCGTTATCCTACTGATTCTTGGCGTTTCTATCCCGATGCGGGTAAATCGCTAGTTAATTGGGCACGGCGCAATGGCATGTGTGCAATTTTACTTGAGTCCTTTATTGGTAAAAAGTCAGGAGATATAAAATTAGATGGTATGTGGAATGATTTTGTTGCAGTGGTTGCGCGTGATGAAAATCATCTTCCGAAAAATATCGTACGCATGATTAATGGTGAATCAGATGTTCATTCGGCATATTTAAACGGACTGGAGCTGCCTGCTGCTGCGGCAGAACTTACGCCGGATCTTTTGCTAATAGAAGATCAGATTGATGAATTAGTGAAGCTGAGAGCCGAAATTGATGGGCTCAAGAAAATTATTCAAGCTGATGAGGAGGAGAGGAATTTAATGAAAAGTACAATTAAATTTGAGCGTTCTGAAAAAGAGCGGCTGCGTAATGAAATTAATGATGTATATGGGATCGAAAGCGTATCAAGAAAATCTAATGTGTGTGTAATCATACCGTATTATAATGGTTCGCATTTTATCGAGCGTGCGCTGAATAGCGTTTTTTCTCAAACTATTCAAGCAGATGAGGTTATTGTTGTTAATGATGGGTCGGTTGCTTCCGAGGCTGAATTTCTTCATGCTCTCGCCAAGAATTTTAAAATAAAAGTTTTGGATAAAGATAATGGGGGTCAAGGAAGTGCTAGGAATTATGGTGTGGCGAATTCCTGTTCAAAATACATTTCATTTCTAGATCAAGATGATTTTTATTTGAAACGACACATTGAAGATTTGCTTGCGGCTATTCCCAGAGATGAACCTAACTTCGGGTTTGTTTACGGTGATTTACATGAGGCTGATGGGGATGGTAATTTGATTCGTATTGGGATGATCAAAACACACTCTTCTCATCCAAAGGTGCATATTAATAATTTAATATCGCAAGATATGTTTATATTGCCTTCGGCTAGTCTAATTGCAAGGGAGGCATATTTGGCTGTGGGTGGGTTTGATTCTCAATTTACGGGATATGAGGATGATGATTTATTTTTGAGAATATTCAGGGCGGGATATTCGAATAATTATTTGGATAAGCCAGTTACAACTTGGTGCATTCATCAGGGCAGTACATCGTATAGTGTGAAAATGTGCCGTAGCAGGTTTAGGTATCTGAAGAAGCTTGTTGCAATGTTTCCAGATGATCCAGGTTCTTCGAGATTTTACTTTAGGGATTTAATTGTTCCGAGATTTCATTCTTTGATAATTAATGATGCTGTAAATTATAAAATTAACAATATTCCTGGCGTGGATGAAGTTATTGGTATACTTGGTGGTTATATTGATCTATTTGTTTCGAATCCTTATATCTCTTATTATAAGAAAATTAAAATGAGAATGATGAGGTTTGTATTGGTAAGGTCTGGTGATTTTTCTTTTAAGATTGCATATAAATTACGCCGTATAAAAAATAATTCATGAAGAAATTCATTGTAATTTTATCAATTTTCGGATTATCCTCCTGCGGAGGTGCGGTAGAGTCCATTAATTCGATTGAATTCGAAGATGTTTCGATGAGTTTTTTTAAGTCATTCCCAGTTGGGGGGTATGAGATATTTGATGATAACTCTCTAAATTCCATTTGGGATTTAGGTGTTTTTAATTTGTATCCTGTCGGAATGGTTTTGCAGGCTCAACCTATTCCTGTTGTTGATTTTACTAAATATGAAATTCATGGTATGGTTTGGTCTGATAATTATTGGTGTTATAGACCCAAGGTTAATAATATTATTTTAAATAATAAAATTCTAAAGATTTATTACTCCCGGCCAACTATAAGTACATCGGCATGCTTGAGGATCGGTCCTGCACAGGTCTTTTTGAAAACAGAGAAAAATGATGTACAACACACAGTCTGGGTTGAAGAATAATCGCTGTGAAATTTAGCATGACGGTCGAATATTCAGTAAAGAGGCATGCCATCGTAGTGACATTCAATCCCGAGCGGGATGTGTTGATGCGTGAGTTTGCGCTGCTGGTCCCTCAGGTGGATAAGATTTGGCTGGTGGACAATGCATCAGGCCAATCCTTGGCCGCTTGGGTGAGTTGTCTGGGGTGGGCGGGCAAGTTGGAGTTGGTTCAGATGCCCGCTAACTTGGGGCTGGGCGCCGCACAAAATGCAGGCATCCAATTGGCCCGTGCTGCCGGCGCTACCCATGTCTTGATCCTCGACCAGGACAGTCAGCCCATGACCGACATGGTCGATCGTTTGTTGGCGGCATCCAATCAATTGCAGTCTGCGGGTGTGCCAGTGGCGGCTGTGGCCCCTGTGTATGCCGATTCCGCCACGGGGCCCGCATCGGGTTTTGTGCGTTTAGGCTGGCTCGACTTTAAAAAACAAACGGTGTTGCCCGACCAAGACGTGGTCGAGGCGGACTTTGTCATTTCTTCGGGTTCCTTGATTCCAGTCAGCGTGCTCGATGACATTGGCCCCATGGACGAGAGCTTGTTCATTGACCATGTGGACACCGAGTGGTGTTTGCGTGCGCAGTCCAAGGGGTACAAGTTGTTTGGCGTGCCTGGGGCGCGCATGGTGCACACGTTGGGCGACCGGCGCACGCGCATCTGGTTTTTGCGCTGGCGCAATGTGCCTTACCACTCGCCGTTTCGCTATTACTACATCTTGCGCAACAGCTTGTTGATGCAGCGTCGCCCCTACATGCCGCTCAAGTGGCGTGTGGCGGAGTTCATTCGTTGTGTTCGTGTGTTTTGTTTTTATGGTTTGTTTGCCCCGCAGCGCGGCGCTTGCTTGCGCATGATGTTGCGTGGCATTGCCGATGGCTTGCGCGGGGTGTCGGGGCCGATGAAGGCTTGAGGCGGTGAGAATTTCCTTGTCATCGCACACTTGGCGCGAATCTAAAAACGCTTCTCGCTCGGGCCGTTGTTACAATGATTGGCTGTTTATGCTGGGCTTTTGTTTAGTCTTTGCACAAGACACAAGGAGGTAGTGATGTCTGAATTGATCTTGAGAGCATTGAGGCAGGCTGGCCGGGCCATTCACAACCCGTTTGCCATGAACAGTGGCTATGTATTGCCCAAACATGGTGATGCCCGCGCTGATGCGATATGGCTGTCCACTGATATGCGTGCTATTGGTAAAGATCTCCAGAAAACTGCAGCCCAAGAGATCAAGCGCCATGTCAAATAAACACACACGCATGCATGCGCGCCCCGGTGAGGTTGCGGTCTCGCAGACCACAACCGATGCGCCGCTCCTGCCAGTCGAGCAAATTGAACGCTTGCAGCAGATTGCACCGCACAGAGTTGATTGGGTGTTTGATCAGACGCAGTTGGAGTCGGAGAGTCGCCGCCGCGAATTGCGCAGAGTGAACACCATGGTATTTGTTGAGCGTATGGCCGGGTTGGTGTTCGCTTTGGTTATTGCAGTGTTGGGCTTAGGTATCGCCGCATATTTGGCTTTGCATGACAAAGAAATCACAGCCTCGATAATCGGCGGGGCGACCTTGGTTGGTTTGGTCGCAACATTTATTGGTGGGCGCAAGTCGGTAGACAGTAAGAAGTGACGCGGAATCAGTTGCTTAAAGCGGCCTGGGGCCGCTTTTTTTTGGCCGTTTTGCGGCTGTATTCCTCCTAGAATCACGCATGCTTATTTTTTACACCCCATGAATCTGCGCATCAGCATTCTGGCCAATTACCTGAGCCAGTTCTATGTCACGCTGGTCAGCATGGCTTTGGTGCCGGTGTATTTGCGCCACATGGGGGCCGAGGCATATGGCCTGGTGGGCTTTTTCTCCATGTTGTTCTCGCTGTTTTATTTGCTCGACATGGGGCTGACGCCGACCATTTCGCGCGAGACGGCGCGTTTTCATGGTGGGGTGTTGTCGGCGCAGTCGTTTCGGCAGTTGTTCCGGGCCATGAGTCTGGCGTTTGCCGTGGTGGCGGTGTTGGGGGCTTTGGGCATTTGGCTGGCCAGTGATTGGGTGGTGGGCCGGTGGTTCAAGCTGGATGTTTTGCCGCATGGCGATGCACTGCTGGCGGTGCAGCTGATGGCTTTGACGGTGGCCATGCGCTGGATGGGGGGCTTGTACCGCGGTGTGCTCAGCGGTGGCGAGCGCATGGTGTGGTTGCCGGCTTTTAACGCGATCATGGCCACTTTGCGCTTTGTGGGCGTGCTGGTGGCCATGCAGTTATGGGGCTACACGGTTCAGGTGTTTTTTACTTACCAGTTGGCGGTGGCTTTGACCGAGTTTGCCGTGCTGGGTGCCAAGACGGTGTCTTTGCTGCCGCCAGTGCCGGTGGTGGGGTGGTCTTTTGGGCCTTTGCGGCCTTTGTTGCAGTTTGGCTTGATCACGGCGGTGTCATCGGCGTTGAGTGTGTTGCTCATGCAGGTGGACAAGTTTTTGTTGTCGGGCTTGTTGCCGTTGGCCGAGTATGGGCATTTTTCTTTGGCGGTGGTGGTGGCCACCAGCGTGATGGTGGTCAGTGCACCCATCAGCACGGCGCTGATGCCGCGCATGGCCCGCTTGCATGCCGAGGGGCGTGAGCCAGAGTTGTTGTCGATTTACCGTTTGTCCACGCGTTTGACCAGTTCTTTGGGGCTGGGCGGGGCGCTGACGTTGGCGTTTTGTGCGCATCCGTTGCTGACCACGTGGACGGGGGACGCCGCTTGGTCGCATGAATTTTGGCCTGTGCTGTCGCTGTATGCGGTGGGTTATGGGTTTTGGGCTCTGGGTGCTTTTCCTTATTACTTGCAATATGCACGTGGGCAGTTGCGCTGGTATCTGTGGGGCAATGTGGGGCTGCTGTGCATTCAGGTGCCGGCGGTGGTCTGGGCGGCTGGCCATTCGGGGGCCGTGGGCGCGGGCATGGCGTGGTTGGTTTTGTCTGGGCTTTATTTGGTGGTTTGGGGGGCGGTGGTGCATCGGCGCTTGAGCCCCGGTTTGCACATGCCTTGGCTGTTTCGCGATGTGTTGGCCATGAATTGGCCGGTGTTGTTGGGCATGTTGTTGGTGGGGCTGCTGGATTTGAGTCCGCAATCGCGCCGTGAGACTTTTGCTTATGTGGTGCTGGTGGGCGGATTTTTGATGTTGTCTAACCTGGCTTGGTTGGCCTGGTCTGAACGCAAGCTTTGGCAGCAGTGGCGCAAGGGGTGAGTGGTGAGCGCGTTTGATTTGGACATCTCATTGGTCAGCCATGGCCATGGCGCTTTGGTGGCGCAGGCCTTGCAGTCTTTGGCCACTTCTTTGCCGGGCAGTGCTTTGCAGGTGCGGGTGTTGTTGACGCTCAATTTGCCAGAGCCCGATTTGGAGCGCAGCTTGCAGTCCCGCGACTGGCCGTTTGTGCTGGAGTTCATCCGCAATCCTGCGCCTTTGGGGTTTGGGGCCAATCACAATCAGGCCTCTGCTTTGTGCCAGTCGCCTTGGTTTGCGGTGGTCAATCCGGATGTGTTTTGGTCTGCGGGTGATGTGTCCTTTTGGCATTCATTGGCGCAGAGCAATCCATCGCGCACAGGGTGCGGCTCCTACGGTGATGTGTGTGGGAGCACGACCCTGTCGGCGATTGGTGGGGCTGAGGGTGCCGAGTCATCGCGCACGGGGTGCGGCTCCTACAGTGATCGGGTGGGCTTGGTGTGTCCTTTGCAGTTGGATGCAAATGGCCGGCGGCAGGACTTTACCCGTGCGTTGATGACGCCTTGGGGTTTGTTGGGCCGTGTGTGGCGGCGTTGGCGTGGTGCGGTGCCTTCTGGTGTGGCCGCTTCGGTTGCAGAGGCAGACTGGGTCAACGGGGCGTGCATGTTTTTCCGTGCTCAGGCCTTTGCGCAGGTGAAGGGTTTTGATGAGCGGTATTTCATGTATTGCGAGGACACCGATATTTGTTTGCGTTTGCAGTTGGCCGGTTGGTCGATGCAGGGCGTAGATTGGGCGGTGGTTCACGATGCCCGGCGCAATACCGGGCGCAGTTGGCGTCATTTGGCATGGCATCTGCGCAGCATGTTGCGCTTGTGGTTGTCCGGGGCGTTTTGGCGGTTCGTGATGCGCCGCTGATCGCGCACGGGGTGCGGCTCCTACACAGACACCGCTTTTGTAGGAGCAGGACCCTGTCCGCGATTGAGTTGTTTGGGGTCCACTGACCATCGCGCACGGGGTGCGGCTCCTACGCAGACACCTCTTTGTAGGAGCAGGACCCTGTCCGCGATTGCGCCGTTTGGTGTCCACTGACCATCGCGCACGGGGTGCGGCTCCTACGCAGATACCTCTTTTGTAGGAGCAGGACCCTGTCCGCGATTAGGCTGTTAGGGGTGTCCTCGCCTAAAATGTTTTACAACTTTTGAACGGTTGTCACAGTGCTAGTTATTGCCTTTTTGAGTTTCCTCGTGTCGATGGTGGCGGTGCTGTTTGTGCGGCGCTGGTTCCGCAGGCACGCCCTGAATTACAGCGCAGACATGCCTCAGCGATTTCACAAGGGGGCTGTCCCGCGCCTTGGGGGTGTTGGCATGCTGCTGGGTTGGTTGGTAGGCCTGACGGTCTTGGCGGTGTTGCCGCGCTTGGGCGTGTTTTTGGGCGTGTCGATCGATTGGACCCTTTATGCGGCCATGGTGGTGGTGGTGAGCATGGTGGTGCTGGTGGGCGCGGCAGAGGATGTGACGCAGCGCGTGTCGGTGCGTTGGCGTTTGGCTTGCACGGGTTTGGCCGGTGTTTTGGCGGTGGTGTGGCTGGGGGTTTCTGTGCCGCGCGTGGGCTGGCCTGTGCTCGATGCGATGTGGGCCGCTTGGCCTTGGTTGGGCATGGGGCTGGCGGTGTTTGCCATCATGGGGCTGACGCATGCGTTCAACATCATCGATGGCTACAACGGTTTGGCCGGTTTGGTGGCTGTGATGATTGGCCTGGCTTTGACCCACATTGCTTTGCAGGTGGGCGACCGTCAGTTGGCGGTTTTGTCTTTGGTGATGGTGGCCACGACGGCGGGCTTTTTGGTCTGGAACTATCCGCGTGGCTTGATTTTTGCCGGCGATGGTGGCGCTTATCTGTGGGGTGTGGTGATTGCCCTGATCAGTATTTTGTTGGTGCAGCGTCATCCGATGGTGTCGCCCTGGTTTGTGGTGCTGCTTTTGATTTATCCGGTCTGGGAGACTTTGTTTTCGATGTACCGCAAGTTGGCGCGGGGCGATTCTCCGGGCTTGGCGGATGCCTTGCATTTGCACCAGCTGATTTATCGCCGCTTGGTGCGCGCGATGTTTGACGATGATGAGGTGCGTGATTTGTTGTCGCGCAATAACCGGACAACGCCTTACCTGATTGCCTTTGCCATGATGTCGGTGGCACCGGCGGTTTTCTTCTGGAACAACACGTGGGTGCTGGTGTTTTTCACGGCGTTGTTTGCCGTGACGTACGTGAGTGCTTACCTGATGATCGTCCGCTTCAAGATCCCGGACTGGCTCAAGCACTGAGCCCAAATCAAATCGCGGACAGGGTCCTGCTCCTACAAGGGGCGTGTGTGTAGGAGCCGCACCCCGTGCGCGATTGTTAGCGCCCCCCAAACGACTGAATCGCGGACAGGGTCCTGCTCCTACAGGGAGCGCGTGTGTAGGAGCCGCACCCTGTGCGCGATGGGGGAACTATTAGCTCCTGCGCAATTGCACCCACACCCAGGCCGACATGACGACCAGCAGCGCATTGGGTTTGTCGTAAATCAATGTCGCGCTGGCCAAGCCTTCCATGACATAACTGCCCAGCAATGTGGCCGCCAGCATGGCGGTTTCGGGCTGTGATCTGAAGGGTTTGATGATCATCTCGCGGGTGCTGTAGATCAGCGTGCTCGCCAGCAGCAGTAGGCCCAACAAACCACCTTCAACGATGGTTTGCATGAGGTGCATGTGAAAGTGTCGGTGGCCGAATGCTTCAGCGGGTGGAGCACCATACATTTGCATGTCTGAAGGCCGAGCCGATGCGCTGATGCCCAACCAAGGGTGATCGCAAAATGCGGCCCATCCTACGCGCCACATTTCGAGGCGCAATCCCCATGAGTTGACTTCAAAGCCGGGCGTGCTGGCGCCGTGTTCCATATAGCCTTGAATTTGCGCTATGCCGAGTGCAAATTTTTCCCAGCGAATGGCCACCAGCAGTGCCAGCAGAGCCAGCACGAGCAGCGCCCCGCCCAGCGCCCGCCAGGGCGTGTAGTGGCGTCGCAGTCGATAGGCCAGAATGCCCGCGCACAGGGTAATGAATCCCAGCAGCTCCAGGCGGCGGGTGCTCAGGATCAGGATGGTCAAGGTGCCGAGCAATGCCAGGGCTTGTAGTGTGCGCTGACGTTTGCCTGTTGTGTCGGGGCGGGTCAGGGCGAGCAGGTTCCAGGCCCCCATGGTCATGGTCAGTTGGGCCAGAATGCCCAGATTGGCGCTGCCGGGGTCGATGGCGGTCCACCCGGTGGCTTCAAAAGCCAGTCGCCAAGCGGCCACAAAAATCAGACCAGCCGCGTTGGCGGTGTCCACCTGGCTTTGTGTGGTGGTGCAGCGGTTCAGGCCCAGCAACACCAGGGGCCACAACAAAAAGGCCAGGTGCCATGCGGCATTGCCCAGCGCCAGTGTGGGCTGTGGTGACCATGCAAGGCTGAGCACCTTGAAAAGAAATACCGACATGAAGCACAACGCCAACCAGCGGTCGTTGGCTTGCCATGTCCAGTGGCCCGTGCGCTCGGGGGTGCGCCATGCTTGCCATGCTGCCGCTGCACCCACGCCGGCGAAAACAAGCACGCCCACCACAGGCGAGCCCATGAGTGCGGCAAAGAAAAATAAAACAAGCAACAAATTCAGCATGGAATGCGCAGTCAATAAGATTTGATGGCCATTGTAGGAGCAGCACCCTGTGCGCGATGGGTGAGCGTTCCGCAAGCGGCTGAATCGCGGACGGGGTCCTGCTCCTACAGGGGGACCGTCTGTGTAGGAGCAGCACCCTGTGCGCGATGGGTGAGCGTCCCGCAAGCGGCTGAATCGCGGACGGGGTCCTGCTCCTACGAGGGGCAGCGTCTGTGTAGGAGCCGCACCCTGTGCGCGATGGGTGAGCGTTCCGCAATCGGCTGAATCGCGGACGGGGTCCTGCTCCTACGAGGGGAGCGTCTGTGTAGGAGCCGCACCCTGTGCGCGATGGGTGAGCGTTCCGCAAGCGGCTAAATCGCGGACGGGGTCCTGCTCCTACAAGGAGGAGGCTTGGGCCTGTGCCTGAGGGCTCAGTAGCCGTTGGGGTTGTTGGATTGCCAGCGCCAGGCGTCTTGGCACATGCGGTCCACGCCCAGCTCGGCCTTC
>JACCDQ010196360.1_pt1 | contig 10814 bp, 14 predicted proteins | sample 7446031 | NCBI WGS metagenome assembly JACCDQ01 (sample SAMN15323442, study PRJNA562643) | freshwater metagenome | isolation source: river surface water | place: USA:Blue River Watershed | collected 2017-08-17
CACCGCTCAGCAGCTGCTCATCGGTTTTAAGGCGGATAAGCTCAAAGAGCTCATCCCTGATAGCTGATTCCATGTATGGGATGTCTGCCAGCATCTCTTTGCTGACTTTGATATGCCCGGCAACCTTTTTAACAGGTTCCAAGACAACCCTCAAATCAAAATCTGTCGCTGGCTTCAATACGCCCTCGGCGATAAACGCGGGGGAGCCGTCTGGGTTTACCTGCTCCACCCATTCCACCGCCGTCGATGTGGTGTTCGAGCGGTTGATGTAATCGGAAACAAAAGGCTTGCGGCGGGCGATACGGTTTAGGCCGGGTTCGCGCATGGCTTGCGCCACATCTCCTGTCGTATTACCAGAAATCGTCATCGTGTCGGCGGCTTTTAACTCGAAAATCACGCCTTTGTTTCTGTCGCCGCCTTTCATCGCAATCAAGTCGGTGCTTTTCTCGGCAAGCTGCTCGCGAAGTGTTTTTTCTTTCGCCGTGCCGTTGCTACCGGCCGCAAATTTGGCAATCTCCAACCCTTGCGCTTTGAGCGCTTCGTTTAGCGCGTCGATGCTTTTCGCGTTGGATGCGATCAGTTCGCTTTTCATCGTTTCGATGTCCGCTTTCGATGCTTTCGCCGCGATCGCCTCGTCGATTTTGGCGCGGTCAGCAATCGCCTTTTCTTTGAAGTATGCAGCCAAAGCGCCCGCATCCATCGCGACGAGTTCGCTGTCTGTCTTTTCTTTGAACATTACTTGTTTGTCAAAAGGTTATAAAAGAATTTCTGTGCAGCAAAAGGCTGCAGTTGCGGCTCCATGGTTTTGGCGGGTGCTTTTTCGGACTGCGGCCCGGCACCACAAAGTGCTTCGTATTTTTGAGCGCATACCTTGATGCGCATTTCAAGCTCCTGTAAACGGGTATCTGTACCTTTCCCGTTTCGGAGCGCTTTGGTTATCGCCTCGGTTTCGGTGGCCAGCTTGGCGAGCATGACCGTTTTTGCGTCCGCCGCATTGCCGCCTTTCGCGACTTGCAAGACGTGCGTAAAAGGGTTTGAGCCGAAAAGAACGGCGCTGCCTTCCCATAACTTGACCTCCGATACAGCCCAATAGCCGCCGTCTTCGGTTTCTATGAATTTGATTTTGTCGGGGATGTAATTAAACCCTATGCTGTGCTCGCGGATAATATCGTCTTGGTAATCCAAAAGCGCATCATCGCCCTTGGACGATCTGCCAAGCTGGGCCGTAAACATCAGCCCGTGTTCGTCTTCTGTCAGTTCTAACATCTTGCCGATAACATCTTCCCATTCGTGGTTTCGAAGGAAAGCGATTTTTCGGTTGGATGCAGATGCGGGGCCGTTTTCCGCGATGCTTTTTTTGAAAGCGCCGGGAAGGATAACGTCGTTGTCGCTATCCACGACATTGAACGCGGAAAGGTAGCCTTTCACGGTGCGGCTTCCCGCGTCCATGTCGGCTACCTTCAAAGAGTATGTTTTTGACCCGTATATAGGCAGTTTTTTATCTTTCATATCCCTGTATTTTTTGCCTTCGCGGCAAGGTTCGGGTATAATATCGCCCTGCCCTCTTCCGCTGTAATCACCCCTGCCGCGACCTCCGCCAACACCTTGGCCGATTTCGCGGCTTCGTTTTCGCGCAATATAGCGACTTGCGAGTAATCTGCAACTATCAACGCATTATCGATCTGAAAGTTGCTTGCAAGGAACCGCGAAATGTTGCGGTTGATTTTGTCCAGCAGCGGAATGACAACGCTGGTGTACATTGATTTTTCAGCGTCCGCCCTATTGTTATAGGTTTTGTTAGCCGGGTCGTTGAACAGCGAACTATCCAAGCCGAATAGGCTGCATATCGTTCGCAGCTTGTCGATACCGCCTTCCAGCGACTGCATCTCTACCGATGTCATCCCCATCGGCAGGTACTTCATAGCCGCGTTGGTGACATATACTTTCCCGAAACGGTGCGCGCCGGCGGTACGGTTTTGCCACTCTTCCTGCAATGCCGCCTGTTCTTTTGGCATCATCGGCATATTGCTATCCGCGTTGGACAGGATACCTGAAATGCCTCGGTTCTTATGTAGGCTCGCGGAAGCCTCGAAGATATTATTGCTTGCTTCATAAGCGAACTGACCAGCCTGTAACGGCGAAAGACCCCAATTCGTGCGATCTGTCAGGTTAGGGAATTTAATATGCAGCACTTCGCTGGCTGGTATCTCGGCCATTACCCCGTTATACCTGTAAAGTTTCGGCTTGCCCCAAAGCGTTCCGTCCACGGTTTCGATCGCGGTGAACTGCGGGAGCATCACGGTCAGTTCCGCAAAACGCGAAAACCCAACGGGTTTTATCGCGCGGATAAAGCAGTTGCCGGTCGCCAAAAGAGACGTAACGACTTCGTAATAAAAGTCGTCGCAGGTTTGGCGATCGTTGGGCCGCTCGATTAGTTTCAACAACTCGTCGGCGTTTTTGCCTACTGGAACCTTGCCTGTCTTTTCGTCGATAACCGAAAACGGCAACTGCGAAGATACGTCGGCGATCTTGTCGATGCACTGAAAAACATAAGGGTTCATGTACCCGTTTTCGATGAACTCCAGCAGCGAATAGCCGCCGTAAGAGTAGCTACCCACGCTCCCTTCTGTCCAAAAATACGGTGCAAGCCGCTGTTCCCCGCCTGTCAGGCGAAAAAGACGGGAAACCGACTTGGTAATCATTTTGCCTATATTGCTCATATTTTAAATTTTGTAACGGCATAACGTACAGCGTCTATGCCGTGGTTGTTTTTATCGATCGGGATCTGCCGCATCGCCGCATCCCGCAGCCACTCCCCGTTGCGGCCTTTCGCGTACCGGTACCCGCGAAACTCGGCCCGCAAAACATCGGAACCGGAATGGATGCATATATTCATTCCGCGCAGCTTCTGTATCCCGAAAATCACGCTGTCAGGGCCTTTCGTCGCGGGTACCGCATTGATGCCTGCCAGCCTTAGTTCTTGGATAGACTTCATTTCCGCGCTATCCCATACCTGCACCTGATCCGCATATTCTCCCGCCAATGTAGCGATTTCTTGGTTCACAAGCCCGACGGAGCGGAAAATTTCGCGGCAGTAGATATTCCTGCCGTCGATTTTCACTTGAACAAGTACGGTCGGGTCGTCTGTGAACCCGAAATCGCCGCCGAAAACAAGCAAATCGTACCCTTCCGGCTCGTCGGTGTAATCGTATAGGTTCGAAGAGAAAATAGCCGATTCATCCACCGCGCGCTCGCCTAAGCCGTAAACGCTCCACTTAAAAGGATCAGCGGTACTGGCAGCTATGTTTTCGGCGGTCGGTTCGTAGCTGCGAATCTTTCGAACTGAGGCCGCTGGAGCGAACGGGTTATCGCGGATCGTGGACTTAAAAAAAGCCACGTCGGGGCGGATGGCGGTTTCGTATAGCCAGCTATCCGTGCTGCTCGGGTTGTAATCAAGAAGCCAAAAACGCGACGTGCGCTGCTCTAGTTGATCGAAGGTATCCTTGCCTACATACATCGCCTCGTTCACCCAGAAAATTTCTTGAGTAAGCCCGTGCGTCAAAGCGATGTTATCGTTCAAACCTACCCCGCTGATCAGCGAACCGTTGGCGAATTTCGCGGTAAGGTAGTGATCGCTGATCTCGCACGGCGAACCGAGCGCGACAGCTACTTTTTTCAAGTCGCGCCAAACCGTTTTTTTTAACGTCGTGGCGGTGTCGCGCCCGATGGTGATTATTATGTTCGGGTTTGATGCGGCGTAAAGAAGAAGCCACTGGAGTATAGCCCACGTTTTCCCGGAACGCGAGCCGCCTTCTAAAAGTATCCCCGACTTTTTCCCGGCGTATGCTTTCTGTATTTCCCGAAAATTAGGCGTTGCCTGTATTCGCATCCTTGGGGTCTATGATTTCCACGGTGTAATTCGTGTCCGCCGGCAAAGGCGCCGGCTTATCGGTTTCTCCAAGCATCTGCTTGGATAGCCAGATCATCATTGTTGTATTGCCTTCTATCGCGGCCCTATACCGTTTGACGCGCAAAGAGTTCATGCCTACCGCCCTTTTTTGCGCCCGATAGGCCGAAAAGTCGGTTTCTTTATCGACCCGGCAATGCTTATACAGTGTGTCAGGGTGTATCCCGAGCGCCTCGGCTACGCTTGTTCCGTCGGAGCCGGCTTCTAGCCATTCATCGACGATGCTCCAATCTATTTTCATACCCCTGTCCTATCGTCCATGTATTCTACCAGCCTGTCGTATAGCGCTTCCATCGTAGCAAAAGCCACCCCGCCCCCGCTATCGAAAGCGAGGTTTTGGTTTTGAAGTATGGATATTTTCGCCCCAGTGGCATAGATTATATCCATGTACGATTTGTCGGCGCTAAGGTATAACCTGTTCCCTCCGCCCTTATCGACGGATTGTTTTGAGCAAAAAAACGCCGCAGCGTGGTCGTTGAACACCATCTCGACGCTGTTTTTTCTATTGATTAATTGTATCATATTGATTCCACGCGATTAAGGTAAGCATAAGTTGTTGCTGCATTAGAAAGCGGTTTTATCGCCAAAACGATTTCAGTCCTGGTGCCGTCTATTTTGTGCCCGAGCCGCAACACGTTGGCTACGTTAGCGGAACGGGGTGCTTGTTGCCTCCCTATACCCGAACTGATTATCGTGCCGCCTGAAACGGTCTGCGAACCGTTCCCCGTGGCTATTTCTGTAACCGAATTAGCTTGCCCTGCATAAGTTACCGCCCCTGCGATGGTAGGGTTAAAAATCAAGTAATAGATAAAATCGTCGTTGGAAGTGACAAGCATTTCATACGATAAAATCTTTACCTGCGCGTCCAAAGACGTGCTTTTCAACCGTGACGCATACACAAGATAGTTAGTACCAAGCGTAGTTAAATTCACGCTTTCAAAGGCCGACCCCAAATCTATTCCTCTCTCTATTCCAAGCAAGTCACGGCCTCCGCTAGTGCCTACAGTGGTACAGGTTTGCTTGAATGTTCCAGCCCCGCCAGTAGACCTTATTTCGTATCTGATTGGCTGATTAGGGCTTGACATATAGGGGATTGCCGCCGTATTAGCTCCGTTATTGATAGTGTGGAAATTAATCACCTCGTCGCCTACCAACAAAGAGAAACGGATAGGCCCGTATCCAAGCCACAAATATTCTATCGTTAGAATCTGCGATTGCACCCAATCAACCGTTACGCCGCTTGCCCCCGTGCCGTCCAATTTGTCAGTCCAAGCCGATTGATTGACCGAAAAAACAACACCCAAAAAAGCCGCGCAAACCTTTACGTCCGTGCCGTCGCTTTCAAGATAAACGCCGTCCGTTACGTTGTAAGGGGCTGTTATGCCGCCGTTGTAAAGCCCTACCCTTTTGATTACTCCGCTTTGCGGGGCAATGTTCACAAACGTAAAAGTGCCTACTTTCGGCTTGCCTGATTGATAGTTGAACCGCTCGAAAGATTGCCTGATCACATACTGATTATTGGCCGAAACCGTCAGTAAAATCGAACTATTATCGGGTTCGTGTACGGATGTAGCTGCACCTGACAAGACTTCGTCAAATAGAAGAGGCTGCTTGTCGTACCGGAATTTCACGTCGATATCGGTTTCTATAGAGGCTGTCTGAACCTTACCAGCAACGTCTAGCTTTATGTTTTCTTTCGATTCGATTGCCGCAAGGCTTGCCGCCGATGCTTCCGTAGCCGCCTGTATAGCCGCGTTGCTGGTTTCTATCGCGCCAAGCTCCGCCGCGCCCGTAGCCGGCAGCGAATAATACCCTCCATTCGCCAGCGCATCCACATACCCGACGATTTCAGCCGCCCCGAGCGGATCGGCGATCGCGGAGAAAGCGACGATCTGATCCTGCCCGCGATCGATGTCGATGATGCGCATTATCGCCCGCATCGGGTTCGCTTCGATTATCGCGAGCGGGAAGTGATATACATAGATACCGTTCCGCTCTTTCTTGCTAATACCGTTGATGATGGTTATTTCGTTGGCCATGCTGTTTTTTTTCTGCAATAACGCAAAAAGCCGCCAATCGGTAAGGATCGGCGGCAAAAAACTTAAACTGGCCCGCACCCATCGCCAAAAGCGCCGGGCGGTAATTTCCAATCCGCCGGGCTTATGCGGATGGCTTCGGAGTAGGTGAAGGAAGTGGCCAATGCAATGCCTTGGGAGCTCATTGCGTATGCTTGGCCTTTGGCGATCAGTTCGCGTATAGTTCCCTTCCTCTTGATAGTGCAGCCGAATCCGGTTTCAAGGCCGGCTATCTTTTCTGCGATTTCCGGGCTGGCCACCGCCGCGCTGGCGAACTGGTTTGCGTTTCCGAAAATGCAAAACTTGCAGGAAACGCGGCCCCAGCCAAGTTCGTAAGCCGGATGCGGCCTTACGCCCCATCGCTGTATGATCGCCCAAACTTCCGCTTCTTTCCAGTCGCGGATCGGTCGCCAACGATCCACGTGGCGTTTCGAAAGGGGCGGCGCATCGGCGGGGAACAATCCGATGGACTGAGCCGGCGCGGCCAAATGGGTTTCGTGCGGTCCGAAGACCGCATATTTTGCCCTTGCCGGGCTTTCTTCTCCCCGCTCCCCCGAAATTACCAGGGTCCGGATGCTATTGAAACGGGCTTGGTTTCTTATAGCCATGCCCATTACCATGATTTTCAGATACGATGAACACCACCGCACCCGCAAATCGGGGGATACTTGCGGAAACCGCAACCTGGTACCCAAGCTATTGCTCTGCCCGCCAACGGTTTGTCGTTGGCCGTTTCCGTCTTCGAAGACTACCGCACCCGTGGGCGCGTCTTGGCGCATCATTTCGCCGATGAACCCGCCTACCCGCCAAGAAAAATAGATCGGCACACTAAAAGCTGCCGCAAACTTTCGGCAGTAGTCTTCTGTGATTTCCCAATCCATGAACACCTCCCCATCTCCGTCGATGAGGTGGTGCCATAATTCAATTTTTTCGGCCGGTACGCCGCTTTCCAGCAGGTGAAGAAAGCAAGCTATGCTATCTTTACCGCCGGAAAAGGCTACGATGTATTTATCGTACATCATACGAACAAAAAGCACTGTCATAATTCATCCCTCCCAAATACAATAGCTGTTTTTCCGTAAAATACGAGCAAGCCAATTAATACACCCTGACAATCGCAATTAACTCTTGTCAAATTAACACCACCAACTGGCAATGGCTTCCGCATTGTGGCTGTTACACCGCCCTCGAAGTGGGCCTGTATTGAATCAATTTTTGACGTGCCAATATTGGCCACCATAAAACGTGCTTGCCCATCTTTGCAGCTACTTTCGACTAATTGAATAGGCAATTTTTGCCCAAAAACACTGCTGGCGAAGCCAAGCAATGATACTACTACTAATTTTTTCATACTGATTTTTGGTTAGTGGTTTTAAGAATTTACAATAAATCTTATCGTTGAATTTAAGCCATAAGGCTTATTTTGAAATAGATCTTGAAGCAAACGCATATAAGCGTCAAAATGCGGATCGTTTTCCGCTTTTTTGACGCTTATCGTAAGCTCTAATCTTTCGTCATCGTATTTCGCTGTGGCCAACGAGGCATATTTTTTTTGCAGCTTTTCGGGCAGTGCCGGCAAAATATCGTAATACCAAACTGAAGATGTATCGCCCACTATGCTTTCGCAAATGGCGATGGCAAGCCTTTTTTCTTGCTCTAGCTTCTCAATACTAACGCGATCTATTTTCGACCGCCTGTTTAGTATTTGATCTATTTGGCTTTCTAAAAAAAGCCGTTTTTCAGATGCTTTCTTATAAAGAAATGCTATCTGTTTTTTATTCATGTGGTTAGTGGTTAGTGGTTAAAAAATATCAATGTCCTTTATATAAATCCCCATATTCTTCAGGAATATGTTCATATAAATTCGCGTGATCGATAAGATATGCGATTGCCTGAGGGGAACGATTGCCGTTCCAAGTAGCCACCGCCAAAAGCTTTGCGTACTCCATGATCCGCATATCCTTTTGGTCGAAAGCAAACAAAAAGGGTTTGGTGCTTTTCCAAATGGCTGTTTGCGTTTCTTCGGGCAAAGAGTGATTTGCATCTCTTTGCGCCAAATTGATTGCCATGCTGGCGGCGTAGCCCAACTGGCCGCGCTCGATGTCGGCGTTCAAAACGATCAAAGTAGCAAGCAGCCGCGCTTGCTCTTCGGATAGGTGCTTTCTAAGAAAAGCGACTATCCCTACCTCTTCTGAATACAATGGGTGCTTCATTGCCTATACGACTTTCTTTCGGGAAGTATCAATACGTTGCACATTTCTTTGATGCGATCGGTGATATGCGGGCTGTACGCCTCCGCGATCGCAGACAAGGAAAGGTTGGTGGTGAAGCACGTCAGGCCGATCTTCCCGGCACGGAACAGATCGTACCGCGCCGCCACGATGTCGGCCACCGCGTCGATGCGGTTGCCGTAATTGTTCGCCGTCGCCCCTTCCCTCCCAAAATCATCGAATACCACGTTGCGGCGGGTTTCGTACTTATCCACGCCCGCGTAGCCGTCCTTCAAAACGATCTTTTTCAGGGTGAGGCAAGAAACGATCTCGGCGTACAGCGCCCCGTGCTTCTTGCACATATCGAAAGCGGTCGTTTTCCCGAGGCCGTACCCGCCCGAAACGATCAATCCCTTTTTCGGGCTAAGCCCTAATTTTTCGCACAAGGCCGCATCGCCGTAACCCAGTGCAACGATCGCGTAAACCATGGGCTTGACAAAATCCCACTCCCATTCGTTTTCCGCGTAATCGGTGCGGATTGCGGTCATGGTTTCAGCGATCGGGCGGCGCGGCAGATCGGCCACTGAAACGCTCTTGCCGTTGCGCACCCGCTCCCAGTACGCTGCTTCCGCAATTCGGGCCGCGTCCTTGCTTTCTGCCGATACGCCAGTTTTTTTTGCGCCTAGCCGAGCCAACTGAGCTTCGATTTCGGCCTCGGAGTATCCCGAAGCCAAGATAAAATTCCTTACCATATATCGTCATCTCCTTTTTCGCCCGGCTGGACGGTTATAATCGTTGCATTAGCCCAAACGTCGAACGCGGGCTTAGGGAAGGTTTGCGGGGCTTGCTGCGCAGCGATAGGCTTATCGTTGCCCTTGACAGGGAACAGCCCCTTCCACCCGCGCGCGATGGATTGCCCGATCATGGCGATCGCCTCGGCTTCGGTGCCGGCCTCGGAAGCCAGCTTGGACAGCGCGGCTTTTTCGCCGGCGGCGGTGTAACTGAATTTGTGGGCCGCCTTTTTTTCGGCTACCCAGCCAGCCCACGCCTCGGCGAACGCGGGGCCGAACGGAAGCTCGGTTTTTTCTTTTTTGGCGCAAATTTTTTCTTTTTCGGCAGGTGCGCTTTCAAGAACATGGCCAGTCATTTGCGCCCGTTCGGGCGTTTTTTTTCCGTGATCGCGAGTATTATCGCAATCGCTATCATTATCGAAATCACTATCATTTTTTTTGAGGGGAAGCGAAGCCGCGTTTTTTTGCGGCTTCTTGGTTTTAGTATTACTGATATTAGTATTACTGATATTAGTATTATGATAGTTGGTATCCACATCCATAGGGCTTGGTATGTGGGTAGCAAGGGCTTGGTATGTGGGTAGCAAGGGCTTGGTATGTGGGTAGTAAGGGCTTGGTATGTGGGTAGTAAGCCGTGTATCTGTATCGGTAGGTTGGTATCGAAAAAGACGCTCCCAATTTTGCCCCGCCCTAAAAAAAGACATGGACATTATTTGATTATCGGGGCATCTTTCGATTACGTTCTTAAACTCAAGAACCTTTAATCGTTTAACGATCGCGTCCTTTTTAAGCCCCAAAATAGGGCAATCCTCCGCTACTTTTTTCGCGGAAACCCACTTGTACGAAACCCCGCCAACACTGTATTCTTTCGCCTTTCCCGATGCGAAAAAACTCCTGATGCAGTCTATTATGACCGCATCGAAAAGGTCTAAATCAAGATCTGACTCGATTATAGCCTTTTGGTTTATGGTTATGGAATAGTTCATTTGCGGTAAAAAATAAAAAACCCCGTAAAAAGGCCGTGGGAGCAGCACTTTAAACAGGGTTTTTATCGGTTCATAATAAACCAATGTCTTTGAATCATGTCAGGCACTCCCATATCCAACCGATTACACCACAAATATAGCAAAAATATTTAAGAGGCAAAGGATATGGGAGTTATTTTTTAGCAATCAATTCGTTAATCATGGCATTTAGCGAAGCGTTTATGCTTTGCTTTTGCGACTCGGTAGCCTTTTTGGATGCGGCCATTCGGTTTTCAAGGGTTTTGATGGCTCTTTTTGCGAGTATTTCTGCTCTTTTTCCCATTGCTTTGATTGTTTAAAGGTTCAAAAAAAAGCCCGTTTTACAGGGCGGGGAAGATCTAAATCGTTTTTTTTCTTTCGATCGTTTGCATTTCCGAAACAAGCCTGTCCATTTCGTATATTAGCTGATATTTCCTTTCCAGCGCGGCCAAAAAGCCGCCGTTTTGGGTTTCGGCCAAGGCGAGCAGCTCTTTTTCTTTGCCGGCCGCAACCGCCACTTTTTCAGAAATCTCCGCTGTGCTTATTTCGTCGGCCCTCCATTTTTTCAGCCATTCTTGGCCTTCGTTGCGGAGTTCCAAGAGTTCGTTAAGAGGCCTGGCGTTGATGAACGCATCCGTTTCGGCCAATTCTTTTTTGCATCTTTCGATGCTTTCACGGATAGTTTTTTCATGAATAGTCATTGTTTTTTTACTGTTTAAAGGTTCAAAAAAACACCCCGGTTCCGCTTAACCCCGCCACGGTTGCCG
>JACCDQ010746524.1_pt1 | contig 10811 bp, 9 predicted proteins | sample 7446031 | NCBI WGS metagenome assembly JACCDQ01 (sample SAMN15323442, study PRJNA562643) | freshwater metagenome | isolation source: river surface water | place: USA:Blue River Watershed | collected 2017-08-17
AAAGAAAATTTTGCGCGATTTTAATAATCTATTGAACAATCATTTCAATCAAGCCCAACATATTTTGTGTGGACACAACGCTAAGGAATTTGACATTCCGTTTCTAGCACGCCGTATGATTATTAACCAAATTCCTATTCCGAATAAGCTGAATTTATTTGGCAAAAAACCTTGGGAAATTCCGCATTTGGATACGTTGGAGTTGTGGAAATTTGGTGATTACAAGCATTTCACTTCGTTGAAATTGATGTGTAAAGTATTAGGAATTCCCTCCTCAAAAGGCGATATCGATGGCAGTCAGGTGGGGCATGTTTATTATGTAGAAAAAGACATCGACCGAATTGTAACCTATTGCGAAAAAGACACGATTGCCGTAGCACAGATTTTTCTACGTTTGCGACGCGAAGACTTATTGATTGATGACGAGATTATTCATGTTTAATCGGAACACAAATTGCACAGATTCCACCAATTGAGTTAGTATAATTTGTATCATCAGTATTAAAAAGATAAATTATAAAATAACAGAAAATTTTCATTTTTATGAACACAACGAAACAACTAGCGAAACATTTAAGGGAACTTTATTTTGGTGCCAACTGGACTTGTGTCAACTTCAAAGATACTTTGGCAGATATTAGTTGGCAAGAAGCAATCACAAAACATCAGGATTTCAATACTATTGCAGTTTTAATTTTCCATTCTAATTATTATATAAATAGAGTTCTAAAGGTTTTAGAAGGAGAATCTCTGAATGCAAGTGACAAGTATAGTTTTGATTGTCCGGCGATTACGTCTCAGGAAGAATGGAAAAAATTTGTTCAAAAGAGTATGGATGAAGCAGAGCTGTTTGCTCAAGAGATTGAAAAATTAGATGAATTGAAATTATATGAAGTTTTTTCAGAAGAAAAATATGGAAATTATTTCAGGAATATAGTAGGAATTATTGAACACGCGTATTATCATTTGGGACAAATAACTTTGATAAAAAAAATGATACAACAAAAAGGATAATAACGGTTTCTTTATTGATATTGTAATTTGAAATTGTCTTTACAATTGATTTATTACATTTACAAAAAATATAAATTATGGTATTAAGTAGATTTTGGTTGGCTATTTTTATTTCCTCCATAGCTTTTGTAGTTTTCAGTTTGTTTTCAGGAGGCAATTACACCATTGACCACGTGCTGAATGGAAAAAAAGACGATCCGATTTTAATTTCAGAAAAATATTTGGAGCAAGTCCCAGCTTTTGTAAAAGATAGTATTAAAAATGCTCCTGAACAAACCATGGTTGTCAACCGAGACACCATCAATGCCGATACCACCTATGTTTTCCAAAATAAAACCGTAAAAATCTACAGTGGTGTTCAAAAGTCAGATGGCCTGCTACCTACTTGTAAAAACAGTTTGTTGGACTTGATAATTCCGTTGATTGCTTATTTAGCTTTCTTTTGCGGTATTATGGAGCTGTTGATTATTTCTGGGGCAGCTGAGAAATTAGCACGCCAATTGAGTCCGATGTTTGCCAAAGTATTTCCTTCAGTCCCAAAAAACCACGAATCGATTTCGTATATGACCTTAAATTTTGCGGCTAATTTCCTTGGATTGGATTCGGCTGCCACACCTTTTGGTCTAAAAGCAATGGAAAGTTTGCAGGCTATAAATCCAGAAAAAGACAAAGCTAGTGATGCACAAATCATGTTCATGTGTTTACACGCTGCAGGATTGACCTTAATTCCTACTTCTATCATTGGTTATCGTGCTGCTGAAAATGCTGCCAATCCAGCCGATGTCATGTTACCGTGTATTTTAACTTCCTTCATAGGAACAATTGCCGCCTTTTTAATTGTTGGGATTCGCCAAAGGGTCAATTTTAAAAGCGCTTCCTTGTTAGTCGCTTTGATGACAATTATTGCAGGAATTGTGGGTCTTTTGTTTTACATCAACACCTTGGATTTAATTGGTAAAAACTTTTTTACCTCCAATCTTTCAGGATTAATGTTGGTAGCTATTATTGGTTTTACCTTGATTTTTTCTTTTGTAAATGAGAAAAAATTTGTGGCTCATGACACTACTATTTTTGACACTTTTGTAACAGGTGCCAATAATGGTTTAAAAACGGGGGTTACTATTTTTCCTTATGTAATGGGAATGTTGGTGGCGATTTCGTTTTTTAGAAATAGTGGTTTATTTGAAATCATCAGTAACGGAATTTCTTTTGTATTCTCAAACATTGGTGTAAGCAAAGAAATTACCGATTCGCTTCCAGTTGCTATGTTGCGACCTTTTAGTTCAGGTGGATCACGTGGGTTTATGATTGATGCGATGCGCACCTTTGGACCAGATTCTTTTACCGGCCGATTGAGTTCTATTTTCCAATGTAGTGCCGAAACGACTTTTTATGTAATTGCTGTGTATTTTGGATCTATCAAAGTAAAAAACACCCGATACACACTAAGCACGATGCTTTTGGTGGATTTGATTTGTGTGATTACTGCGATTTTGGTAGCGAGCTGGTTTTTTTAAAACTATAATCCTGCAAGGTTTGTAAAAGTGTACGAACGATGGCTTGTTATGATATTTTCCTTTTGGAGAACGACCGGACTGAAGTCCAGTCTTCTTAAATGAGTCGATCCGATGGCTCTTATACATATCCAAGTTCCGTAGGGACAACTCATTTTGTTGCAGATTGATCTTAGTTATGGATGCTCATTTTTGTGGTTCGACCGGACTGAAGTCCAGCCTTCTAAAATGAGCCGAGCCGATGGCTCTTATACATATCCAAGTTCCGTAGGAACGACTCATTTTGTTGTAACGGATTTTAATCCGTTGGTGTAGGAACAATTTATTTTATAAGGAATGATCAATTTTGTTGCAACGGATTTCAATCCGTTGGCATTATGATAACAATTGATTTTCATCTAATGGGTTAGGGACAAATACAACACAATTCCAAGTATAGTAATTTAGCAAAATAACAGCAGAGTAAATGCCAAACATTCCGTAACTTTACGTTTTTAAAAATTCAATCATGGACTTTATATATCAAGACCCGTATCCAATTTTAAAAGACGATACACAATACAAGAAATTAACTTCTGACTTTGTACAACTAGAACAATTAGGGAATCGAGAAATTCTAACTGTTGATCCCAAAGGATTAGAATTATTGGCACAAGAAGCCATGAACGATGTCTCGTTTCTATTGCGTACGGCACATTTGCAAAAACTAAACAACATTTTGAACGATCCAGAAGCGACAGATAATGACCGTTTTGTGGCCTACAATTTATTGCAAAATGCAGTTGTGGCGGTAGAAGGGCAGTTGCCATCGTGTCAGGATACCGGAACAGCAATTGTAATGGCTAAAAAAGGCGAAAATGTATACACTGGAGCCGATGATGCCGAATGGTTGTCCAAAGGAATTTTCAATACCTACCAAAGTAAGAATTTGCGTTACTCGCAAATTGTTCCGATTTCGATGTTTGAAGAAAAAAATTCAGGATCGAATTTACCGGCTCAAATTGATATTTATGCTAAAAAAGGCGCATCGTATGAGTTTTTGTTTTTAGCAAAAGGAGGCGGTTCGGCTAACAAGACGTTTTTGTACCAACAAACTAAATCGCTTTTGAATGAGAAGTCAATGGAGACTTTTATTCGTCAAAAAATCAAAGATTTGGGTACTTCGGCTTGTCCGCCGTACCATTTGGCGTTAGTGATTGGCGGTACTTCTGCCGAAGCAAATTTAGCTGCCGTGAAAAAAGCCTCAGCAGGTTATTTTGACAATTTACCCACTTCTGGAAACATGGCTGGTCAAGCCTTTCGCGATTTAGAATGGGAGCAAAAAGTATTGGAATTTTGCCAAGAAAGTCATATTGGAGCGCAGTTCGGCGGGAAATATTTTGCTCACGATGTGCGCGTGATTCGTTTGCCACGTCATGCCGCTTCTTGTCCTGTTGGCTTAGGCGTTTCGTGCTCGGCAGACAGAAATATCAAAGGAAAAATTACCAAAGACGGTATTTTCTTAGAGCAATTAGAAACCAATCCAAAACAATTTTTACCGGCTACGCCACCGCATTTGGAGGCACCCGTTGAGGTAGATTTGAACCGACCAATGGCGGATATTTTAGCTGAATTATCTAAATACCCTATCAAAACCCGTTTGAAATTAAACGGAACTTTGATTGTAGCTCGTGATATCGCTCACGCCAAAATCAAGGAATTATTAGATGCCGGTAAACCAATGCCCGACTATTTTAAAAATCACCCAATTTATTATGCAGGACCGGCTAAAACCCCAGAGGGAATGCCATCAGGAAGTTTTGGACCTACTACCGCAGGTCGTATGGATGTGTATGTAGAAGAGTTCCAAAAAGCAGGCGGAAGCATGATTATGCTGGCTAAAGGAAACCGTACCAAACAAGTAATGGATGCCTGTAAAACCTACGGCGGATTCTATTTAGGTTCCATTGGTGGCCCTGCTGCGATTTTAGCCAAAGAAAATATCGTATCGGTTGAAGTAGTTGATTTTTCAGAATTAGGTATGGAAGCTGTTAGAAAAATTGAGGTAAAAGATTTCCCAGCCTTCATCATTACCGATGATAAAGGGAATGATTTCTTTGAGAATTTGTAAAAACTAGTTTTCCTGCAAGGTCTTTTTGACCTTGTAGGTATAAAAAATTAACCTGCAAAGCATAATTGTCTTGCAGGTTTTTATTTTTTTGGGCGTTGGCCGGGTTGTACGCTGTATCTTTTGTTTCAGTCATTGCCAGGAGGCAAGACGCTGCAATCTAAAACAAAAGGATGCCGCTTCCATCCCTAACGCGGTCTATCTTGAAGCAGTCGTTTAATGTTCTTCACTAAATCATTTTTGTTTAGTCAATGTCATTCCGACGTAAGGAGAAACGTCTGTTCAGCGAAGCTAAATCCCATTAGTTACTCTCGTTATATGATTTCTCACGTTGATCGAAATGACAAATACAAAACTAGTCTCTTTCTGTCTTTCTGTCTCGAAGCGTCAGGTAGGCATAAAATCCTCTATTGTTAACCGTAAGGTTGCCAGTTATATAGTTGACGATGTTAAACTATATATCAATCAAAGAAGTTATTGCCACTCGTTTGAATAGTGTTGTCTTCAAGTCTTTCCAAAACATTTTGTGCCGAATCCTTATGGGCCCAAAACGGTGCTGTCGCACCCTCATCAAGTTTTTCTTGGCAGTGTTTTATCATTAACTCTAATGCTGCTTTCATCATTATTGCTTCACTATCATTTAAAGTAATTTTGTATATAAATGTTGTCATACTTTGGTTTTTTTTTGTTTAGTTGCTGTCACAATAGCTAGGTAGTACTAAAAGTCTCCTGCTTGAAAGGAAAACGAGGCACGAGCGGGATTTTCAAAATACATTGTTTTTAGTATTCACTGCGAAGTCAGAGACATTCGCAGAGCAGTACTAGGTTGGTTCACTCTTCGCTGAGCGGGATACAAGACTAATTATAATAACTACTGAAAATAGGAATCTTTGGAGCATAGCTTATGGATTTAAGGTTATGTTTATATAATATTAGGTTCACTGAATTTCATTTAGGGTGAAGGCGAGGGTAATAGTAAGATGTTCGCAGCAACAGGGGAAGTACTAATTGGGTTCATTAATGCAGGGCATGCAGTGGGCTTGTATTAAAATCCAATAACGAGATGGTCGTAATAGTTTTTGGGGCCAAGGGCAAAGACTAGTCCAAAAGTTACCGACGAGTTTAGCTTGTTTTGATAAGGGAAACAATAGCCTATGTGTAGTTTAATTGCGTTTAAAACATTGATTCCTAGGCTAGGCTGAAGGTCTTTGTTAGAAAATGCAATACTCCCTTCAAAAGTTTGTAGAAACCGTTGTTGCACCCCAAGTGTTATTCGGTTTTCTGTCGAAAAATTTGTTGCTAATGCGGCATTCATACTGAAAGGGTTTTTGGTATAATTGTCAGAAAATCGGTAACTAACTCCTGTTTGAAAATAGGAGGTGTTTTGGTATTGGTATCCCAATTCAACAGCCATTCCTTGTGCGTAAAGAAAAGCACTAGAACAGTTACAAATAAGTACATACAGAAGGTGTCGCAAAGGGTAAAAATGTTGGGTTAGGGTTCTTGCTGCAAGATAATTTTGTTTCGGTATTTTTTATCCAATCGGATGGCGGCAAAAGGGCGGAGTGTATAAGAAACGGGATTTCCTGTTGTCACTTTATAATGTACTATAATAGTACCCATAGCACCCATAGCCACACCTTTAATCTCAATTGTGGTGGGTTTATTAGTTTCTTGTAATATAATGGGTACTATAAATTCCCGATTAAAATCAACGGTTGTGGCTTGCCCTTCTTTTCCCATCACGCTCGCAGCACCGAAGAGGCTATCAAATTTTTTTTGAGTGTCTATCCGGTTGTTTTTTACAGGAAGTTTAGCGTTGTTTTTTACAAAAAAATGAGATAGAAGCTGGTAATCAATGCTTCCTAATTGGGGTGTGTTCTCAACAGGTGTAGCATCAATAAATGCTTCCCCGGAATATATTTTATATTTAACCTTGAATCCATTAGGCACATAAAAAACCAAAGGCAGTTTACTATTGTAGGGCATTATTTTAGGAGGGAGATGGATGAATTTTTCTTGTTTTACATTGTCCAAACAAGCCATTAGGGTCGTGATGCTGTTTCCATTGGACGCTACCTTATAGTAATGGTATCCCCAGCCCTCTAAAGTGATTTCATTACATTCACCTAGTAAGGTGTGGTAATTACAATCGACCATTTCATTTTTGCCAATAAATATTTCAATGTGATGGTTTTCGTCATTTTCGGTGGCTGGCAGCTGTATGTATAGCTGTTTGTAACCTTGTTCAGCTTTTGGGAAAAAATCTAATTCAGAAGGTGATTGTGATTGTGCAAACGCAACACAAGAGGCAACCATCATCAATAAAGCAATAGTAGACTTCATAAATAGGGATTAAATTATATACTGTAAAGGGAATTTGATTTGGGGTCAAATGCAGTCACAGGGCAGTTCAAATGTAAGAAAAATTGTTTTGCAATTGAAAAAGGAGGCAAAATAAATTATACAATAGGGCAAATAAAAAACCTTGTAGGTTAGTATGTAACTGTAAAGGGTCGTTTTGTAGACTACTTTTGAAACAACAAAGGTGCAAATTCAGACAAATAATCACGCCAGTTGGACCATGTATGCCCTCCCGTAGTTTCGTGGTACTCGTATTTGATTTGCAGGCTGTCGAGTAGTTTTCTATATTCATTGGATCTTTCAAAAAGGAAGTCGGAGTTGCCAATACCTATCCAATACAATTTGAACCCATTGTCTCTTTGTGCTTTCAGTTTGTTAGTAAAATCGCTATACACAGCTGCTTGTGAATCTTTAGGTTGTAACATCGCCGATGAAAATACCCCTACATAATCAAAGGTGTTAGGATAATTAGCCGAGATCACTAAACTGTGCATGCCGCCCATAGAAAGCCCTGCAATGGCACGAGACGCCTTTTCTTTCTTTACACGGTAATTGCTCTCAATAAATTGGATGATGTCTCCAAAAGCCGCTTCCGTTCGTCCAGAAAAAGTGGCGGGACGCATAAAAATAGGTTTCACAAATCCTTCGCTAGATTCTCCTGGAGTTGCGGTTTGATCAGCGTTTCCATTTGTCATGACCACAATCATCGGTTTTGCTTTACCTTGAGCGATTAAATTGTCCATAATTTGAGCCGTACGACCCAATTCCATCCAAGCATTTTCATCGCCACCAGCACCGTGCATTAAGTACAATACAGGGTATTTTTGTTTGCTGTTTTCATATCCTGCTGGGGTGTAAACAGTCAATCGGCGTGTAGTTTCCAGCTTTGGCGAAGTGTACCAACGTTTTGCCACCGTTCCGTGAGGGACGTCAGTTACTTTATACAAATCGGCTTTTCCACCACCCACTAAAAATACGTTTACCACTGTGGATACATCGCGAATTAAAAATGCATTATTTGGGTCGAAAGCTTTAACGCCATCTACAAAAAACGAATAACTGTACAATTCTGGATTAAGTTTTTTGGTAGTAAAACTCCAAATACCGTCTTCGCCTTTTGTTAACAAACCACCTTCAGGAACGCAATCGCCTTGTACTTTTACTTCTTTGGCATTTTTGGCATCCAGTCGAAAAGTAACGGTATTGTCAGCATTAATTTCGGGTGAAATGATGTCTTTCTTTTTGGAAAAATCAATATTTTCTTGTGCTTGTGTTCCAATACTCAAAAAAAGTAAAGCAAGGATTAAAAGGGTTTTTTTCATTTTTGGTTGCGTTAGGTTCATTGTGTCAATATGTCGCAATATAAAATTAATTTACGGATTTTAGAGCAGATATTTTCTGATTTTTTTTTGAAGAACTATGTCGTCCCTACGGGACTTTTTCTTTTCAGTAGACTGTTATGTTACCAATATACAATCCCTACGGGATTAATTAATTGTATGGGTACATATACATAAGTCAAGTTGCACACTATGTGGTTAAATAACTATATCGTCCCTACGGGACTTTATCTCCTTAGTATGTCTAGTGTTACAGCTATGCCATCCCTACGGAATTAAAGACATTAACTTGAAGTGATAAATGGAATGTATTAGTCAATTTTCATTTCGGGAATATCTCCCTCAATGATTAAGTTCGCTTCGGTTGCAGCAATAATATGTTCTACGCTTACACCCGGTGCGCGTTCTAGTAGTTGAAACCCTTTTGGAGTGACTTCCATGACGGCAAGTTCTGTTACGACTTTTTTGACACAACCTACGCCTGTAAGTGGGAGGGTGCATTTTTTAAGAATCTTACTTTCGCCGGCCTTGTTGACGTGCATCATAGCCACGATTATATTTTCGGCAGAGGCCACTAAATCCATAGCGCCACCCATTCCTTTGACCATTTTTCCTGGGATTTTCCAGTTGGCAATATCGCCATTTTCAGCTACTTCCATCGCGCCTAAAATAGTTAAATCGACGTGTTGCCCACGAATCATTCCAAAACTCAATGCCGAATCAAAAAAACTGGCTCCGGGGAGTGTGGTGATGGTTTGCTTTCCAGCGTTGATGATATCGGCATCTTCTTCACCTTCAAATGGGAAAGGCCCCATGCCTAACACGCCATTCTCCGATTGAAATTCAACTGAAATATCATTGCGCACATAATTGGCCACCAAAGTTGGAATACCAATTCCTAGGTTAACATAGTAGCCATCTTTGACTTCTTGTGCGATTCTTTTTGCGATTTGATTTTTATCTAATGCCATTTCATTTTCAAATTTTCAAGTTGAATAATTTTCAAATTATTTTTTACGAGTAGTTCTTTGTTCAATTCTTTTCTCAAAAAAATCTCCTCGAAAAATACGTTGCACGAATATACCCGGAATATGAATTTGATTAGGGTCCAAAGTACCTGCTTCGACTAGTTCTTCGACTTCGGCAATGGTGATTGTAGCCGCACCCGCCATACACGGATTAAAGTTGCGCGCCGTTCCTTTAAAAATAAGATTGCCCGCCGTGTCACCTTTCCAAGCTTTGACAATCGCAAAATCGGCTTTGAAGGCCTGTTCTAAAACGTGCATTTTTCCGTTGAATTCTCGTGTTTCTTTTCCTTGTGCTACTTCGGTTCCATAACCTGCAGGAGTGAAAAAAGCGGGTATTCCGGTTTGAGCTGCTCGGCAACGTTCGGCCAGTGTTCCTTGCGGAATGAGTTCTACTTCTAATTCACCAGAAAGCATTTGGCGTTCAAATTCAGCATTCTCTCCCACATAGGAAGAAATCATTTTTTTGATTTGTTTGTGTTGTAATAACAAGCCCAAGCCAAAGTCATCAACTCCTGCGTTGTTGGAAATACAAGTGAGATTTTTGGTTTGTTTGCGAACCAATTCGGCAATTGCATTTTCGGGGATGCCACACAATCCAAAGCCACCCAACATGAGTGTCATATTGTCTTCAATACCTTGAAGGGCTTCTTGTACGGAGGCTACTTTTTTGTTAATCATGGTTTTTGGTATTAAGTCATGAATTGAAAAACAGTATTTTAGAGTTGGTTAGTCTTATTGAAAACATAACCTTAGCCCTGACAGCAACGGCATCCTTTAAGGCTGGTGTTCAGCCTTAAAGATACAGTGAATGGCGGGAAATAGCTCCAAGACATAGTATGTCTCTCGCAATTTATTTTATAGCTCGAATTCTTCGGTACTTTGTTCGGTATCCGTACTATCCTTGACTACTGCGGCTGGCTTAGAATAACAATCTACTTTTATAGAAAGATTAGCAGGCCTGTCAAATTCCTCCTTCGAAACGTTGAGAGTTTCGTCTTCATAACATTTTTTCATAAAGTAACCCCAAACGGGTAGTGCTGCTGTTGCTCCCTGACCGTAGGTAAGACTTCTAAAACGCGCCGAACGGTCTTCACAACCTACCCAAACACCAGTTACTAAGTTAGGTACCATTCCAACAAACCATCCATCGGATTGATTTTGAGTTGTTCCCGTTTTACCTGCGATAGGGTTTTTAAACATATAAGGATAGCCTGTCCAACGGTTGTCTCCGTTTCCGCCACCTTCAGTACGTAAACGTTCTCCAGATCCACCTTCGGTTACTCCTTCTAACAATTTGATTACAGCAAAGGCGATATCTTTGTTCAACACATCGTGCGATTCAGGAACAGGTTCGTAAAGAACCACGCCACTTTTATCTTCTATTTTTCTAATGAATTGTGGTTTCACATATACTCCTTGATTGGCAAACGTACTATAAGCCGCT
>JACCDQ010158393.1_pt1 | contig 10809 bp, 11 predicted proteins | sample 7446031 | NCBI WGS metagenome assembly JACCDQ01 (sample SAMN15323442, study PRJNA562643) | freshwater metagenome | isolation source: river surface water | place: USA:Blue River Watershed | collected 2017-08-17
ATCAAGCAAGTTCAAAGCTATCTACTAGCCCACCATTCAAGAAGGGCTTTAGTTGCAGCTTCTTCACCAATAGAGCCTTGATCAAGTCGAAGCTCCATTAAGAAATCCATTGCTTGTCCAACTTCGCGAGATGGTTTCAAGTTCAATAACTGCATCACTTGTGCGCCATCTAGATCTGGACGAATCTTTGATAACTCTTCCTGCTCCATCAATAATTCGATGCGCTTTTCCAAAGAGTCATAGGTTGCAGATAAACGTGCAGCCTTAGCTTTATTGCGGGTAGTGCAATCGGCACGGGTTAAGACGTGTAAATGTGTAATGAATTCGCCTGCATCACGCACGTAACGACGCACCGCAGAATCGGTCCATTCACCTTCGCCATAACCATGAAAACGAAGGTGGAGCATTGTTAATAGCTCAACGGCATCGATGGTGTCGTTATCAAAGCGCAAAGCTTGTAAACGCTTCTTGGCAAGACGTGCACCAACAACTTCGTGGTGATGGAATGAAACTCCTCCGCCTTCAATAAAGGCCCGGGTCTTTGGCTTACCAATATCGTGCAAAAGTGCAGCTAAACGAATTACAAGGTTTGGTCCACCGAGACGATCTTCATGTGCGATCGCTTGCTCCAACACTGTAATTGAATGCTCGTACACATCTTTATGGTGGTGGTGTTCATCAACCTCTAGACGAAGCTTTGGAATCTCTGGCAAAACAATGTCTGCAAGTCCGGTATCTACAAGAATTGTGATTCCAATGCGAGGATTGTTGGACATGATTATCTTTGTAAACTCTTCACGAACGCGTTCGGCAGAGATAATCGAAATTCGATGTGCAAGATCTTTCATAGAGTTCAAAACTTCTGGAGCGATTTCAAAGTTCAATTGACTTGCAAAACGTGCAGCACGCATCATGCGCAAAGGATCATCATTAAATGAATCACCAGGGCGTACCGGTGTTCGTAATACCCTTGCTGCTAAATCTTGTAACCCGTTAAATGGATCGATGAATTCTGGTTTCTCGCCTGTTAATTCAAGCGCCATTGAATTAACGGTGAAGTCACGTCGAGATAAATCTCCATGAATTGAATCGCCATATTCAACTTCTGGTTTGCGAGAATCTGGATCGTAACTTTCAGTTCTGTATGTTGTTACTTCAACAGTAGTGTCACCGCGTTTTCCTGCAACGGTTCCAAAAGCGATTCCTGTATCCCACACATTGTCTGCCCATGATTGCAAAATCTTTTTTGTTTCTAATGGACGAGCATTTGTTGTGAAATCTAAATCATTTCCCAAGCGACCTAAAATTGCATCGCGCACAGGTCCACCAACAAGGGCCAAGGTGAAACCTTTGGCTTTGAAGGCTTGGGCGAGGGAGCTGGCTAGAGGAGCGCGTTCAATCAATGAACGGATCGCTAACTCTCCTGCCGCGCCTAATGCGTTACTCACAATAAGTAAGGTTAAAGCACTATCCTTGCTTCATGATCCCGGCACCTGGTGCGGGCAGCGAAGGCACGAAGAAGAAACGGAAGCGCAAGCGTTCCGGTAACCGCGGCCCACAACCACAGACTCAAACGACTCCTAATAAGGGTCCCCAGGCAAAGCGCCCGTATGCAAAGCGCGTTGATGAGGTTAGTGCTGGCGGTTTAGTAATTGATTCGACTGGAACCAAGGGTTTATTGATCGGTCGCTACGACCATAAAGATGCAACTGGAAAGCGAATCTTGTGGTCGCTTCCCAAGGGACATATCGAAGAGGGTGAAACGCCAGAGCAAGCCGCGATTCGTGAGGTTGCAGAAGAAACTGGAATTACTTCAAGTATTACAAAATCACTAGGAATAATCGATTTCTGGTTTATGGCTGGTGGAAAAAGAATTCACAAAACTGTTCACCATTTTATGTTTACCGAAGTTGGTGGGGTTTTAGCTGCGCAGGAAAGTGAAGTTGATGAAGTTTCATGGTTTCCATTAGACGAGATTGTTAATCGATTGGCTTATCCTGATGAGAAGAAGTTGATTGCGCGCAGTGCGGAGTTAACTCCATGAAAAAATTAGCGTTAGTGATTATTTCTTCATTTCTATTGTTGATGACACCTGAAGCGACTGCAGCTAATCAGGTGATTCGAATTACCGCACCGGTGTATCAAACATTTACAGGTGAGTTTCGAAATGATGGTTTGGCGCAATTATTAACTCCATCTGGAGAATTAGGTTTGAAGGTTTTTCAGCCGATTGAAAAGAATCGTACCTGGGTAATTGATGCCGCTTTGGTAGATCAAGTTATTTTGATGTCAAGTGATTACACCTTGGCGACAGAGGCAGAACCTGCAGGAAAAGAGATTGCAGCTTCGTGGTTGACGCAATTAAAGCGTGTCACTACAGGTAATGAAGTCGTAGCACTTGCATATGGAAACCCTGATGTTGCATTGGCGAAACGTTTAGCGCCAAGTGAGTTAAAGAATTATTTTGTTTATGGTCAAGAACGTCTGCAGTTAGCATTGGGGCGAATTGTTAGAAGTGAGCCTGGGGTTCAATGGAGTGTTGGAAAATCAGCTCTGAGCAACCCATTACGCAAGAGTTATAGCGATAATCGCAAGGCTTTAACCCGTTTATCTCGTGTGGTCGATACCCCTGAATTGATTCAACTTCGAGCCCGTTTAGCTCAATTGTTGTCACCAACATTAGATAAAGATTCGCGTGAATACTTTTCGTATAGCGCAACCGCTGCGGTAACAGAGATGGTGCGCAAACTGCGTATCAATAGCGGTAAGTATCAAATCACTACCTCGTCGGTGAAACTCCCAGTCACAGTGATTAATGAGTTTGGTGTTGATGTCATGGTTGATATTGCAATGCTTCCAATTAACTCTCGTGTGATTGTTGGTAGCTTCGACAATGTAACAATTCCTGCTAATTCAAAGAAGCAGCTTGAGATGCAGGTTGATGTAATTGCTCCAGGTCAAACAACAGTCTCAGCCCTTATTACCGGGCCTGAGGATGACAATGAAGTTGTTCCTGAAGCGGTACTAACTTTAAATTCAACGGTTATTGATTCAAAGGTAACCTGGTTTACAACTGGTGCAGCGGTACTTTTGTTGTTAGCAGCGGTTGCGCAAAGTGTTCGCCGTGTTCGAAGGAGGGTTAAATGAAGTCCAATGAACTCTTCCGTGCCTCCGGAATCATGGCGCTAGGAACAATAATTTCTAGAATTACAGGTTTCATCCGTGGAATTTTGATTGTTGCAGTTCTAGGTACAGCTTTGCTTGCAGATACCTACAACGTGGCAAACACCATGCCAAACATTTTGTACAACTTGCTCGTTGGTGGAGCACTCACTGCAATTTTTATTCCGCAGTTGGTTCGATCCTTCGAACATGATGATGGTGGGGATGGGTTTGCCTCACGCTTAATTACAACAATCTCTTTGATTCTTCTTGTGTTAGTAACTCTTGGAATGATCTTTGCGCCATTTCTAGTTCGTTTATATGCGCCAGAATTTTTCACACCGGGTTTTGAAAAGGAACAAGAGATAGCGATTGCGTTTACGCGTTACTGCTTGCCTCAGATCTTCTTCTTAGGTTTGTTTACGATGTTGGGGCAGGTTGCCAATGCCCGTGGTTCATTTGGGCCTCTGATGTGGGCTCCAATTGCCAATAACCTGGTCGGAATCGCGCTTTTTGGCGGCTTCTTATTGCTCTCACCAGGCGTAAACATCTCAAATATCACGCCATTGCAGGTTCAGATTTTGGGTTGGGGAACCACCTTAAGTGTTGTGGTTCAAGCCTTGGTTCTGGTGCCAGTTGTGAAGCGTTTGGGAATCACCATTAAACCGCGATTAGGGCTTGAAGGTTTAGGGAAGTCCTTTAACTTGGCGGGTTGGACCTTGATTTATGTTTTGATTTCTCAGCTTGGATATTTAGTAACGGTTAATGTTGCAACCTCTGCTGCGGTACGAAGTGCACAAGAAGGTGTTACGACAGGTGTTGGTTACACACCATATACATACGCATACTTTGTAATGTTGTTGCCGTATTCGATTGTAACAATTTCAATTATCACGGCGATTTTGCCGCATATTTCAAAGTTGGCACTTGATGGTAAACGTGAAGAGGTAAAGGCACAGTTAATCCGCGCTATCCGTTTGGTTGGTGTAATTACAGTTCCAAGCGCGGTTGCATTCTTACTCTTTGGATCTTTAATTACAGAGGTTATCTTTATCGGAATTCCAGTTGAAGATTCTCGCTATATCGGACATGTTTTATCTGCCTTGAGTTTTGGTCTTGTTGCATTTTCAATCAACTTGATTTTGATTCGTGGCTTTAACGCCTTTGAAGATACTCGCACGCAAGTTATTTCTATCTTGATTATTAATGTGATTTCTGTTGCGCTCTCATACTTCTTCCTGTACTTCCTGAAGAATCAATGGGTAACGGTTGGTTTGGGTGCTGCTTTTTCATTTAGTTATCTTGTTGGATTGCTTGTGACACTTGGTTTACTAAAGAAGCACACCGGTAAGTTAGCTATTCGGGAATTTTTGGCTCAACACATGCGTTTACTAACTGCAGCACTACTTGTGATGCTTCCATTGTTTGCAATGGTCGAATACATCGCATGGGTGGGGGCTGAACTTTCACAAGCAGCTCGCGCTGGTGAACTGCTTTTAGTGATGGTCATCGCATTCTTTGGCTACATCTTTGCGGCAAAGGCGCTCAAAGTTGAAGAGATCTCAATGATCCGCCACTTGGGTAGTTCAATCTCGCGCCGTTCAACAAAAACTGAAGAAAACCATTAGATTTCGGGGTCTAAGGAGCACACATGAGTGAAGTAAGAAATGTCGTAATTGTTGGATCAGGTCCAGCTGGGTATACCGCTGCGATCTACGCTGCTCGCGCGCAGTTAGATCCAATTATTTATGAAGGTTCCGTCACTGCTGGTGGCGCACTCATGAATACAACTGAGGTTGAAAACTTTCCTGGGTTTACCGATGGTGTGATGGGTCCTGATTTGATGGACAACATGCGTAAGCAGGCTAAGCGCTTTGGTGCTGAACTGATTACAGATGACATTGTTGAGATGGATTTAACTGGTGAGATCAAGGTATTGAAGGATGGATCCGGAAATACAGTTAAGGCTAAATCTGTAATTCTTGCTACGGGAAGTGCTTACCGCGAAATCGGTTTAGAGAATGAAAAGCGTTTATCTGGCCGTGGTGTTTCATGGTGTGCAACCTGTGATGGTTTCTTTTTCCGCGGACAAACAATTGCGGTTGTTGGTGGAGGAGATAGCGCGGTTGAAGAGGCAACATTCTTAACTCGTTTTGCAGAAAAGGTTGTCTTGATTCATCGTCGCGATACTTTGCGCGCATCAAAAATTATGGCTGATCGTGCAAAGGCAAATCCAAAGATTGAGTTCTTGTGGAACACCGAAGTTATTGATGTGCTTGGTGCAGACAAGGTTGAAGGATTAAAACTGCGTAACACAGTTGATGGATCTGAATCAGAGCGCGCATTTACTGGTTTGTTTGTTGCGATCGGACATATTCCACGTAGCGAATTAATTACAGGTCAAATTGATCTAGATAATGAAGGTTATGTAATTTGCGAAGGACGCTCTACCCGTACAAACCAAAAGGGTGTCTTTGCATGTGGTGATTTAGTTGATCACACATATCGTCAAGCGATCACTGCTGCTGGATCTGGGTGTGCAGCTGCGTTGGATGCAGAAAAGTTTTTAGCTCACTAAGTTTCATAATTAGAATTAAAACCAACAACAAAGAGGAGTACGAGGATGGCAACAAGCAAAGTAACAACAGCAACCTTTGATGCAGAGGTTTTGAAGAGCAGCACGCCTGTTTTGGTTGATTTTTGGGCTGAATGGTGTGGTCCATGCCGTGCGGTTGGCCCAATCCTTGAAGACATTTCAGATGAGTACGGCTCAAAGATCAAGATCGTAAAGCTCAACACAGATGAAGAGTCAGCGATTGCAATTAAGTACGGCATCACTTCGATTCCAACAATGAATGTGTATGTCAATGGTGAGGTTGTTAAGACAATCGTTGGTGCAAAGCCAAAGCCAGCTCTATTGAAGGAGCTAGAAAGCTTCCTCGCATAAATTCATGTCAGATTTAACCGAGTCGGAGATCCGCTCATTTCAACAAGCCCGTGGCCTTGATGTCACGGGTTTTGTTGATGCGGTCACAGCGCGTGCGTTAGAAGAGGCGCGTTGGAAGCTCGGTGATCGATCCTTGTATCGTCAAGATCCACCATTAATGCGTGGTGATGATGTTGCAGCGCTACAAGCACGTTTAACTGAGATGGGTTTTGATTGCGGTCGAGTAGATGGAATTTATGGTCCTCGAACTGAATCAGCGGTAAAAGAGTTTCAAAAGTCGGTTGGCACAACTGTTGATGGAAAGTGTGGACCTGCGACAATCATTGCATTGATTCGTTTAACTAAAATTGTTTCAGGTGGCGCACCTTCTGCGCTGCGACAAACAGCAACACAACAAAGTCGTGGACCGGCACTTGCGAACAAGGTGATTGTTTTGAACCCTGATGGGGATGATCAACTTGTTTATGATGTTGCAGTTCGTACCGAAGGTCGTTTATTGGCATTAGGTGCATCTGTCTTCTTAACTCGTGGTGCAACAAATAATCCATCTGAGCATGAACGAATTGAATTTAGCAATAAGAGCAACGCGGATTTAATGATTTCTCTAAATCTTGAATCGTATGCAAATGAAAAGGCACATGGTGCTGCAACTTATTTTTATGGCAGTGATGCACATGGGGTTCACTCAATTGTTGGTGAACGTTTTGCATCTTTGGTGCAACGAGAAATTTGTGCACGTACAGATTTAGCTAACTGTCGAACCCATGCAAAAACATGGGATTTACTGCGTTTAACCACGGCTCCAACGGTTCGAATCGATTTGGGGTACACCAGCAATCCTGGAGATGTTTCTCGATTGTCCCGCCCTGATTTTCGGGATGTCATCGCAGAAGCCCTGGTTATTGCAATTCAGCGCCTTTATTTAGCTGCTGAAGATGATGCAAAGACCGGAACTTTACGAATTTCAGATCTTCGTAACGCCGGTATTCGCCGCTAAATAACACTCAACTACCAAGCTAGGTATGGGAGACTTACGCCATGTCCGATATCACTCAACGCTACTCAACAGGTGCTCCACAAAATCTTGAACAAAGATTTGCATCTCGAGCGGCGCACATGAAGCCAAGTGAGATTCGCTCACTTTTTGCTGTGGCATCGCGACCAGAGATTGTTTCTCTTGCAGGTGGAATGCCAAATCTTTCAGCGCTTCCAATGGGAATGATGGCTGATGTAGTTAACAACCTTGTTCGCAACAATGGACAGGAAGCCTTGCAGTATGGAAATGGACAGGGCCACCCAAAGCTTCGCGAACAAATTTGTGAGGTTATGGCGCTTGAAGGAATTCGTGCAAACCCTGATGATGTTTTAGTTACAACTGGTTCACAACAAGCGTTGGACCTTATTTCACGTATCTTTTTAGATCCAAAGGATGTTGTTTTAGCTGAAGCGCCTTCATATGTTGGTGCGCTTGGCACTTTCCATCAATATGAAGCATCTGTTGTGCATGTTGAAACCGATGACAATGGTTTAGTTCCAGCTGCTTTACAAGAAGCGATTAAAACAGTGCGAGCTGCGGGTCGAAAGATTAAGTTCTTGTACACAATCCCTAATTACCAAAACCCAAGTGGTGTTTTGCTACCTGCTGCACGACGCACAGAGATTTTAAATATCTGTCGTGAAGAGGGAATCTTTGTTGTTGAAGATAACCCTTACGGTTTATTGGGCTTTGATAAGCCATCGCCAAATGCGATGCGCGCTGAAGATTCAGAGAATGTGATCTATTTGGGCTCATTTTCAAAGACCATCGCACCAGGTTTACGTGTGGGCTGGGCGTTAGTTCCACCTTCTTTGAAGGAAAAACTGGTTATTGCCAGCGAATCCTCAATTTTGTGTCCTTCAAACTTCTCACAACTGACGATCTCTAATTACTTGGCGGATCAGCCATGGCGCGATCAAATCGCCTCATTTTGCGAGCTATACAAGGTTCGTCGCGATGCGATGTTGGAATCACTGGATGAGCATTTTCCAGCAACTGCGCAGTGGACAAAGCCTGGTGGTGGTTTTTATGTGTGGGTTACCTTGCCACCAGAGATTGATACAACTGCATTGATGCCTAAGGCAATTGTTGCAAAGGTTGCTTATGTTCCAGGAACCGCGTTTTATGCAGATGGTTTTGGATCATGGTCTTTGCGTTTGTCATATTGCTACCCAACACCAGAACGAATTCGAGAAGGTGTTAAGGCGTTGGGTGGAGTTATCAAGCAAGAGATGGCAAACCGAAAAGGTTTTGAGCTAAAGGGTTAGTTTTCTATCGCCTTTGTAATTCGCTGTAGATCTTGAGCTCCTGCAAACTCAATAACAATTGTTCCTTTTTTCGCGCTGCCCTGAATTGTTACACGGGTATCGAGTGCATCGCCGATCCGTTCTGCGATCTCTTGTAATTCAGGGCTAGCAGATTTTGCACCCTTTGGCTTCTTCGCAGATTGTCCCTTAGGTGCACCAGAAGAGATGATCTCTTCCGTCGCGCGGACAGATAAACCTTCGCTGACAATTCGTGCAGCTAACTTTTCAATTGCTGCATCATCGCTCAATCCCAAGAGTGCGCGTGCATGTCCGGCAGAAAGAACTCCAGATGCAACTTTTTGTTGAACCGATGTTGGAAGGTTCATTAAACGAATTGTGTTTGAGATTAATGGACGTGATCGGCCCAACTTCGCAGCCAGCTCATCATGTGTGCAGTTAAAGTCATTTAAAAGTTGTGAGTATGCAGCAGCTTCTTCAATTGCATTTAATTGGCTGCGGTGAATATTTTCAATGAGTGCTTCACGAAGTAATTCATTGTCTGGGGTTTGGCGAATAATGACAGGAATGCTGGTTAAACCTGCAGCTTTTGCCGCTCTAAAGCGGCGCTCTCCCATGATTAATTCATACTTGCCAGGCTTTGTTTGACGTACAACTGGTGGTTGCAAAATGCCAATCTCTTTGATCGATGCAATTAATTCCTCTAATGCAACCGGATCAAAGTGTGTACGTGGTTGGCGAGGGTTTGGTGAGATGTCTTTAATCTCAACCAAGTTTTGTACCGCGACCTCTTTATCACCAACAGTTAATGTAGTTGGAATTAATGCATCAAGGTTTGTACCTAAACCGCCACGACGTGCCATTAAGCGATCTCACCTTCACGTTTGTAATTAATTGAAACAACATTGGAATCAAATGGTTTGCCGCGTTCTGCTAGTTCGCGTGCAACTGACATGTATGCAACCGCTCCAGGAGAAACAGGATCGTAAGTCATAACTGTTTGTTTAAATCCTGGTGCCTCTGAAACACGAACAGTGCGGGGGATAGGAATATCAATTAATTCATTTGGGTAATGTTTTCTAATTTCATTAGCAACATCATTTGCAAGGTTTGTATTGTTAAACATTGTTAATACAAGAGTTGATAATTTCAATGTTGGATTCAAACGCTTCTTTACTAATTCAAATGTTTTTAATAATTGTGACAAACCTTCTAGCGAGTAGTACTCACATTGAATTGGAATTAAAACCTCTTTTGCAGATGTGAATGCGTTGATTGTTAACAATCCAAGTGATGGTGGGCAATCAATAAAGATGTAATCAATAGATTCGCCAATTGCTGCACGTTCTGCAACCAACTCTTCAATTGCTTCCTTTAATCGCATCTCACGTGCAACCATTGGAACTAATTCAATCTCTGCTTGTGCAAGTGAAGTATTTGATGAAACACATTCAAGTGATGGAAAGCCTGCGACTTTTTGAATTACCTGCGACATTGTTGATTGACCCATCAACACTTCATAAATTCCTGCATTATCAAGGTGTTCAACACCCAATGCGGTTGAGGCGTTTCCTTGCGGATCAAGATCAATGACAACAACCTTTAACCCACCCATGGAAAGAGCTGCTGCCAGGTTGACTGTGGTGGTGGTTTTGCCGACCCCACCCTTTTGGTTGGCGACGGTGAGGATTCGAAGGGAGGCGGGTTTAGGCATCGCCTCTTTGAGGCGACGGGTGCCTACGACCTTCTTGGTTTCACGTGAATCATTCACGTGGGTTAGTTAAGCACCTTTTTTCACCTCAACGATACGCCCAAGCTCAATTCCCTCCAGATTTACCTCGTGGAGGATCGCTTTTGGCACAGAAAGCATCTCTTCTTGGGCTTTTTCACCCTTCATGGCTAGTAATGAGCCATTGGTTTTTAATAGATGCCAGCTAATCTTCTTTAACTTCTCGAGGGGGGCGACGGCACGGGCGGTCACATAATGTGCGGTCTTCTTTACATCCTGGGATCTACCGCGGATTACCTCAATATCAAGGCCCTCAACCGCCTCTTGGAGGAACTCCACGCGTCGTTCAAGGGGTTCAATCAGGGTTACCTTTAAATCTGGGCGGGCCAGGGCGATAACTATGCCTGGAAGGCCTGCGCCTGAGCCGATATCAAAGACGGTTGCCCCCTCTGTAAACAGGGTGGTTACAGGTAGGCAGTTGAGGATGTGGCGCTCCCAGATTCGATCAGCCTCGCGTGGACCGATCAATCCACGCTCAATTCCTGCTGTTTCTAGGAATTTGGCGTAGGCGTGAACCCGCTCAACATCTGGAAAATGCCTCGCGATGAGGGTTTCACGTGAAACCTCCATATGTTTATGCAGGGTAGATAACTACGAAACGGTTTGGATC
>JACCDQ010654800.1_pt1 | contig 10809 bp, 14 predicted proteins | sample 7446031 | NCBI WGS metagenome assembly JACCDQ01 (sample SAMN15323442, study PRJNA562643) | freshwater metagenome | isolation source: river surface water | place: USA:Blue River Watershed | collected 2017-08-17
AGCAAGCCGCCAAGTAAGGAGTGACCATGACGGAAGCTAAAACATCCCTCAAGCGCACCTTGATTGGCAAGGTGGTCAGCGACAAGCGCGCCAAGACCGTGACCGTGCTGGTGGAGCGTCGTGTGAAGCACGCCCTCTACGGCAAGATCGTGGCCAAGTCGAGCAAATACCATTCTCACGACGAAAAGGGTGAATTCCACCTGGGCGACGTGATCGAAATCACTGAAAGCAAGCCGATTTCGAAGACCAAAAACTGGGTGGCTACGCGCCTGGTTGAAAAGGCTGCTGCCGTTTAAGCTCAAAAGCTGTAACGCAAGCAAACTTCTCGAAAACGACCCACAATTGTGGGTCGTTTTTTTTTAACTTGGCCATTTAGCCAATAACTCACTGGAGCACACACATGATCAAAGTCGGAGACAAACTGCCCGCAGCCACCCTGATGGAATACGTTGAAGTCGAGGGCAACGGTTGCAGCATTGGCCCCAACCCTGTCGATGTGACACAAGCCTCGGCTGGCAAAACCATCGCACTGTTTGCCTTGCCTGGTGCCTTCACCCCCACTTGCTCGGCCAAGCACGTGCCCGGCTATGTCGACAACTTCGACGCGCTCAAAGCCGCCAGTGTGGACGAAATCTGGTGCGTCAGCGTCAACGATGCATTCGTCATGGGTGCCTGGGCACGTGAGCAAAAAACCGGTGCCAAGGTCCGCATGCTGGCCGATGGCAGCGCGGACTTCACCAAGGCCACTGGCTTGACCTTGGACCTGACGACGCGCGGCATGGGCCTGCGCAGCAACCGTTACTCCATGCTGGTCAAAGACGGCACTGTGGCGAGCTTGAACATTGAAGGCCCTGGCAAGTTCGAAGTGAGCGATGCCGCCACTTTGCTGGCCCAAGCCAAAGGCTGATTTGGTCAAGACCATGACAAAGGGGCCTGCGGGCCCCTTTGTCATGGTGCCAAGCCCCTTCAGTCGATATCGACCTTGAGGTAGTGTGCCCCTGCATAGGGGTTGTGATAGTAGGGCGGTATTTCTTCAAAGCCCAGGTCTTCATAGAGGGCACGAGCTGACTCCATGTCATCCAGGGTGTCCAGCAAAACACAGCTGTAGCCACTGCGCTTGGCGGCATCCAGGATGGCTTCGGTCAATTGACGGCCCAGACCCAAACCACGGAAAGCTGGGCGCACATACAGACGCTTCATTTCCGCCGCATTGGTGTAATCCGATGTATCCAATGGGCGCAGCGCACAGCTGCCTGCGACCGCACCATTCACCCAAGCCAACAACAAGGCCCCTCGAGGCTCTTCATAGTCGCCGGGTAACTGCGCGAGTTCATCGGCAAAGCCTTGAAAGCACAGGTCGACATCGAGGGTCTGCGCGTATTCTTGAAAGATGGCACGCACCTCATCCCAATCAGAAGCCGATGACGGGGTGCGTAGAAGAACAGATGGCGTTTGCAAGGTGAACAGCGAAAGTCAAATGAACGAGCAGTGTAGCCTCAGGCGACGTAATTACCGTACAGTCAGAGGCAAATTCAGGACGTCAGATTGACCACATAGGCCACCACGGCAAAGCACAGCAGAAAAACAAAAGAGGCAAGAAGGCGCGAAGATGCCGTGTCACGTGAAGCCGTGACAGCCAGGGGCAATGTTTTGTCCCCATGCCACATGGCAGGCACCAATGCTTGGCCTTTGCGCCAGCGGTACCAGATCAGTGCCAACACATGCAACAAGACCAAGCCCAACAAGATGCCCTTGCCCCAGCCTTTGTGCCAATGGGTTGCGGCAGACACCCATGCGCTTGAGACCAGCGAGCTCAAGGGGCCCGCATTGGCGATTTCATCGTCACTGACCAATCCGGTGCTCACCTGCAAGGCCAACATGCCCAACAAAGCCAGCACCGACCAGGACCCCATCGGGTTGTGTCCCGCCACATGAGCGATGTCGGCACGGCCGCGAAGATAAGCCCCAACTTGATGAGGCCTCAAAGGCAGCTGAGACCAGCGCGACCAGTGACCACCGATGAACCCCCAGATCAGCCTGAACAGCAACAAGCTGAAGACCACATAGCCCAAGCGAAAGTGCCAGACCATGGCGTTTCCGCCGATGTTGCCAGTGATGACCAGGCCCACAACGCAGACAGCCAACAAGGCATGAAATACACGGGTGGGCAAATCCCAAATGCGCAGAGTGAAGGTGGAGGTCGCGGTCATGCAAAGAAAATGGAAATGTGAGAGACTGGAAAGCCACAAAAAATGGCTACCTCAAGCCTTCAACCAAGGAGACGTTCATGAAACATGTGATCACTGCCGCCGCCGCGCTCAGCCTGAGTCTGGCTGCCATCTTGCCTGCACAAGCCCAATTTGCCAAGCCGGAAGATGCGGTGAAATACCGCAAGGCCAGCTTCACTGTGATGGCCGCTCATTTTGGACGTCTGGGGGCCATGGCCAATGGCAAAGCACCCTACGATGCCAAAGCTGCCGCTGACAATGCCGAGCTGGTGGCGACCTTGGCCAAGTTGCCTTGGGCTGCATTTGGCGAGGGCACCGACAAAGGCGAAACCCGCGCCAAGCCAGAAATCTGGAAAGACGCGGCCAAATTCAAAGAGGCGGCGGACAAAATGCAAACCGAATTAGGCAAGCTGAATGTCGCAGCCAAAGCCGGCAATGTGGACGCGCTCAAAGCCGCATTTGGCCCGGCTGCAGCCAGCTGCAAAGCCTGCCACGACAACTTCCGCAAAGATTGATGGCCCCACCTGAGTGGGGCAGACGACCCGCTCAGGAAGCGTTCAGCAGCGACTCAATCAGCTGGTGCAATTCCGGAAAATTGGGGGCGCCGACATACTTCTTCACGACCTCACCGCGTTTGTTCACGACAAAGGTGGTGGGGGTCAGCTGGATGTCGCCCCAGGCCTTGGCGGCTGCGCCGGTGTTGTCGATCGCCACCTTGAAGGGCAATTGGCGCGTTTGCGCAAAATTCACCACGTAGCTGGGCGGGTCGTAGCTCATGGCCACGGCCAGGGTCTCAAAGCCACGGTCCTTGAATTTGTTGTGGGTGGCGATCAGCTCGGGCATCTCGGCCACACAGGTGGTGCAACTGGTGGCCCAAAAATTCAGCAGAAATACTTTTCCTTGCAATTGCGTGGTCGTGATCTTCGTGCCGTCGAGCAAAACATACGAAGATTCGGGCGCGCGGTCGTTGGCGCAGGCTGCCAACAGGCAAGCCAGGCCCAAGGCGCGCAGCCAAGTCCACATGCGGCCATGAGTGAGTCGCCAATTCAAGGGAGTATTCAAGTGCATCTTCATCGTCGAAAGTTTAATACGTTTGGTGTGGCCGCGGGCCTGTGGGTCATTGCCCCAGCCCACGCACTGGGCCTGAATGATTTGAGCGCGGTGGATGCGTCCAAAGGCTTGAAGTTGGCGCTGGAAAAAGGTGCCGATGCTGCGATTCAATTGCTGGGTGTGCAAGACGGCTTCATGGGCAACGATAAAGTGCGCATTGGACTGCCCGATGCCCTGAACAAAGGTGCCAAGTGGCTCAAGACCATGGGACTGGGCAAGCAACTCGACGAGTTGACGCTGCAGATGAACCGTGCCGCCGAGGCGGCCGTGCCCTTGTCGAAAAAATTGCTCACCCAATCGATTCAGACCATGTCCGTGCAGGACGCCAAGGGCATCTTGCAAGGTGGAGACAACTCGGTCACCCAATTTTTTGTAGACAAGACACGTGCACCGCTGACCACCGAGTTCATGCCCACGGTGAAAGAATCCCTGAGCAAGCTGGGTGTGGTGGACCAGTTCAATGCCATCGCCGGCAAGCTGTCGGGCATGGGCCTGGTGTCCAAAGACAAGGCGAATCTGGAAGCCCATGTCACCGACAAAACCCTGTCTGGTCTTTATTTCATGATCGGTGAAGAGGAAAAGAAGATCCGGCAAAACCCTGCAGAAGCAGGCAGCGCCTTGCTCAGCAAAGTGTTCGGCGCTTTGCGTTGAGCCCAGCCGCTTTCAGGCGCTGCAATCGAGCAGCCAATGGGTCAGGCCCAGCGGGTCACTGACCATAGGATCGTGTCCGGTGTCCATCGTCACCACGCGTGAGCCGGGCAGCCAGTGGCCATCCCAAAATTGCGGATCGACTATTCGCTGCCGACTGACGTCGATGGTGGCCAGTGGTGGCCGTGTGCAGTTGATGAAGGTCCGAGGCACGGTCGCAATCCGGCGTGGGTCAAAGTTCAGCACCTGCGTATAAGGCCCACCGGGGTGGCGTGTTTGCCTGCGAGCCACCCAGGCGTGGTCTTCTCCACTCAAACCGAAGACCGCAGGATCAGGCGCAGGAAAGCTGTGCAAAGGATCAGCCTCCGAGGCTGCGATGCGTGCCGCACGCGTGGCGGCCTCATGGGTACTGCTCCAACTCTCGCCGGGCGCAGGCAAGACAGCATCCAAATAAACCAGATGACGCAAGCGCTCTGGGCGGCGGTCGGCCACCGCGGTGCCGATCATGCCGGCATAAGAATGGACCACCAGCACCACATCGTTCATCTCTTCGGCATCCATGGCCGAAAGCACGTCCTGGATGTGGGTCTCCAGGTCAATGCCGGGCCGCAGCAAATGCGAGCGCTCGCCCACGCCCGTCAGGGTGACCGCGTGGGCGCGGTGCCCCGCTTGGATCAGAGGGGTCAACACCCGCTGCCAGCACCACGCGCCATGCCATGCGCCGTGGACCAAAAGAAATTTCGCCATCAGATGACCCCTTTGCCGCGCAGTGGCCCCAGTTGCTCGGCCGACCAACCCAGCACTTCGGACAGCACTTCTTGGGTGTGTTGACCCAGCATGGGCGGCGGCAAATCTTGGCGCACGGGGGTGCGGCTCATCTTGATGGGGCTGGACACCAAGCGCAAATCGGGTTTGACGGGGTGCACCCAGTCGGTGACCATGCCGCGCTCGCGCACCTGGGGGTCTTCAAACACTTCGCCCAAATGGTTGATGGCACCACAAGGCACTTTGGCGGCTTCCAGCGCGGGCAGCCATTGGGCCTTGGTGCGGGTGAACATGATGGCTTCGAGCAGCGGCACCAGTTCGGCGCGGTGACGCACCCTGTCCGCATTCAGGGCATAACGCGGGTCTTGCGCAATCTCGGGGCGACCTGCCACAGCGCAGAACTTGGCGAACTGACCATCGTTCCCCACGGCCAAAATCAGGTGGTCACGCGTGCCGGGCGCAGAGCCTGCAGGTGCCTGCACCTCGAAGACCTGGTAGGGCACGATGTTTTGGTGTGCATTGCCAGCGCGGCCCGGCACCTTGCCGCTGACCAGGTAGTTGGAGCCCAGATTGGCCAGCATGGCGACCTGCGTGTCGAGCAAGGCCATGTCCACATGCTGGCCTTCGCCCGTGCGCTCAGCGTGGCGCAGGGCCGCCAAGATGGAGACCGTGGCGTACATGCCGGTGAACAAATCGGCCACCGCCACGCCCACTTTTTGGGGGCCACCGCCCAAATCGTCGCGCTCGCCCGTCACGCTCATCAAGCCGCCGATGCCTTGGACCGCGTAGTCGTAACCTGCCCGCTCGCGGTAGGGGCCAGTCTGGCCAAAGCCGGTGACGCTGCAGTACACCAGACGGGGGTTGATGGCGCTCAGGCTGGCAAAGTCCAGCCCATAGCGGGCCATGTCGCCCACTTTGAAGTTCTCCACAAAAACATCGCAGTGCTTGACCAGCTCGCGGATCATGGCCTGGCCTTCGGGCTGGGCGATGTCGCAGGTGACCGAGCGTTTGTTGCGGTTGGCACCCAGGTAGTACGCGGCTTCGGCCGTGTCTTGGCCTTGGGCGTCTTTCAAGAAGGGCGGACCCCAGCTGCGGGTGTCGTCGCCGCTGCCGGGGCGCTCGATCTTGATCACGTCTGCGCCGAGATCGGCCAGCGTTTGTGTACACCAAGGGCCTGCCAAGACGCGGGACAGGTCGAGAACGCGGATGCCATCGAGTGAATTCATGCGTTCATTGTCGCGAAAAACAAAGATCGCAGGTGATCAGGATAATCACCCCATGCGAACCTTTCCTTGGGCCCTGGTGGCCAGCCTCACGACGGCCTTGTTTTTGAGCGCCTGCAGCCCTGACCAAAATTGGCGGGACGTGGGCTTTGAGGGCACCACCCTCAAAGTTCAGCTGCCGTGCAAACCCGACCGCACCACGCGCTCTGTGCCGATGGGCGGGGTGCCGGTGGACATGCAAGTGGTCGGTTGTGAAAGCGGGCAGGCCATGGTGGCGGTGATGACCGCACCCTTGCAAGCCGGTGGCGACGCCAATGCCGTGCTGACGGGCTGGCGACAGGCGACACTGGCTCATGCAGGCGTCAAGCAACCTCTGACGGCAGACCAACAGCAAGTTTGGCACCGCCCTGGCTTTTTGCCTTTGACAGCAGCCACCCGCATTCAGGCGACCGGACAAGGTGCGCAGGGACAGGCGCTGTCGATGTACGCCGTCTGGGGGGCTGTGGCCGAGGGCGAGCGGGTGCGGTTGGTGCATGCGGTGGTCTATGACCGACGCGATGCAGCCGATTTGGCGGGCACCTTGTTTGATGGGATTCGCCCATGAGCACGGCGACACACCCGGATCATTTGCCGCGCCGCATGGCGGTGGTGGTGTTTTTGGCGTTCGCGCTGGCGTACTTTTTTTCGGCCTTGGTGCGGGCCATCACGGCCACTTTGTCGCCCACCTTGACGCAGGAGTTTCAGCTCAGTGCGCAAGACCTGGGCTTGCTGGCGGGCGGCTACTTTTTGGGCTTTTCGCTCACCCAGTTGCCGCTGGGGCGCTGGCTGGATCGGCATGGCCCCAAAAAAGTCATTCTGGCCTTCTTGTCTGTGGCGGTGCTGGGCTGTCTGGCGTTTGCCAAGGCGGAAAGCTTTCACGGTTTGTTGGCGGCGCGGGTGCTCTGTGGCATGGGTGTGAGCGCCTGTCTGATGGCCCCCTTGACCGGTTACCGGCGCTGGTTTGACGCGCCCACGCAGTTGCGCACCAACTCCTGGATGCTGATGACCGGCTCCTTTGGCATGGTCGCCGCCACCTTGCCCGTGCAGTGGTTGATGCCGATTTGGGGTTGGCGTGTTTTGTTTTTGATGCTGGGCGGCATGATCGCGCTGGCGATGGTCTTGATTGCGCTCTTGGTGCCGCGCTGGCAGTCCGCACCTGCGGCCGCGACCCGCCACCCCAGCGATGACGATGGCAGCTACCGCCTGATCTGGCGTAACCGCTATTTCTGGCGCATGACCCCGATCGGGTTTTTCAGCTACGGCGGCATGGTGGCGATTCAGACTTTGTGGGCTGGGCCCTGGATGACCCAGGTGGCAGGCTGGACAGCGCAAGAAGCGGCGACCGGCTTGTTTGTGATCAACCTGAGCATGCTGGTGAGCTTTTGGCTGTGGGGCCTGATCACGCCCCGTCTGGCCCGTTGGGGTTTGAAGGTGGATCAGCTGATCGCCTGGGGCTTGCCCCTGACGTTTGGCGTGCTGGCCTTCATGGTGTGGCAAGGCCCTGCATTGGGTTCTGCGGCGGGGGTTACTTTGGCCTTGTTTTGTGTCTCCAGCACTTTTGTGGCGCTTGCACAGCCTGCGGTGGGCATGGCTTTTCCTGCGCATCTGGCGGGGCGGGCACTGTCGGCCTACAACCTGGTGATCTTTGCTGGTATTTTTGTGGTGCAGTGGGGTATTGGTCTGGCGGTGGACGCGGGCCGCGCGGCAGGCCTGGACAAGCCCATGGCCTATCAGGTGGCTTTGGCCGCGTTCGCGGTGTGTTCCTGTGTGTCCTGGCTGTACTTTGTGTTCAGCAAGTCCGATCAGCCCCGATAATTCAACCCCATCATGATCGGCATCCTCATCATCGCCCACGCTCCGCTGGCCAACGCCTTGCGCGAATGCGCCTTGCACGTCTTTCCCGACTGCGCACCGGGCGTGTTGGCGCTGGATGTGTTGCCGCACGACGCCCCCGAAACCAGTTTGGCCGACGCACGCCGTGCCATGGCCCAGCTGGGCACCGACGAGGTGCTGCTGCTCAGCGACGTGTTCGGTGCCACACCTTGCAACGTGGCGCAGCAGTTGAACAACAGTGCACAAACCCGCTTGGTGGCCGGTGTGAACTTGCCCATGCTGCTGCGCAGCGTGTGTTACCGCCACGAAAGCTTGGACCAGCTGGTGAGCCGCGCACAGGCGGGCGGCACCCAGGGCGTCATGACCGTGGGCAGCACCGCCCCCCAAAATCAAACAGGAAAGAGACATGCCCCAAGCCACCACGATCATCAGCAATAAACTGGGCCTGCACGCCCGCGCATCGGCCAAGCTGACCAAGCTGGCGGGCAGTTTTCCGTGCGAGGTCTGGCTCAGCAAGGGCGAGCGCCGCATCAACGCCAAGAGCATCATGGGCGTCATGATGCTGGCTGCTGGCCTGGGCAGTGAAGTGACGCTGGAGACTGTTGGCGAGCGCGATCAGGAAGCCCTGGAGGCCTTGCTGGCGCTGATGGCCGATAAATTTGGCGAAGGCGAGTGAGCATGAGTGAACACGCCCGCATGAGCGCCTGGGAGGTGATCGCATGACCTTCAGCATCCATGGCCTTGCGGTGGCGCGTGGCATTGCCATCGGGCGTGCCGTGCTGGTGGCCTCCAGCCGGGTCGATGTGGCCCACTATTTCATCCAGCCCGACCAGGTGGCCAGCGAGATCGAGCGCCTGCGCAAGGCCCGCGACGAGGTGGTGGACGAACTGCAGCGCCTGCAGAAAGACATGCCCAAGGACGCGCCGCACGAGCTGGTGGCCTTGCTCGATGTGCACATGATGCTGTTGCAGGACGTGGAGCTGACGTCCGGCGTGCGCCAATGGATCGAAGAGCGTCTGTACAACGCCGAATGGGCACTGACCAGCCAGCTGGAGATCATTGCCCGCCAGTTTGACGAGATGGAAGACCCCTATCTGCGCGAACGCAAAGCCGACATGGAGCAAGTGGCCGAGCGGGTGCTGCACTGCCTCAAGGGGACGGGCTCACTGGTCACGCAGGCCAAGCGGCCTGCCCGGCCTCAGCAGGAGCTGCAGTTGGGCGACACCATGGATGTGCCGCTGGTGTTGGTGGCGCACGACTTGTCGCCTGCCGACATGCTGCAGTTCAAGCAAAGCGTGTTCGCCGGTTTTGTCACCGATGTCGGCGGCAAGACCTCGCACACCGCCATCGTCGCCCGCAGCCTGGACATTCCGGCGGTGGTGGGTGCACGCAGTGCTAGCCAACTGGTCAAGCAAGACGATTGGGTCATCATCGACGGCGATGCCGGTGTGGTCATCGTGGACCCGTCGCCCATCATCTTGGCTGACTACGGTTTCAAACAGCGGCAAGGCGATCTGGAGCGTTAACGCCTGGCTCGTTTGCGCCACACCCCGGCGGTCACGCTGGACGGTCAAAAAATCGAATTGCTGGCCAACATCGAAATGCCGGAAGACACCTTGGCTGCGATCACCGCTGGTGCGGTGGGTGTGGGCTTGTTCCGAAGCGAATTTTTGTTCATGGGGCGCCAGGGCAATTTGCCCGGCGAGGATGAGCAGTACGAGGCTTACCGTCGTGCTGTCGACGGCATGAACGGCTTGCCGGTGACGGTTCGCACGGTGGATGTGGGGGCCGACAAGCCCCTGGACGAAGCCCGCCACGATGCCGCGCACTTGAACCCTGCGTTGGGTTTGCGGGCCATTCGCTGGAGCTTGGCGGACCCGTCCATGTTCCTCACGCAGCTGCGAGCCATCTTGCGTGCAGCGGCACACGGCAAGGTCAATTTGCTGATCCCCATGCTGGCGCATGGCAGCGAGATCCGTCAGACCATCGCCCTGATCGATCAGGCCCGTCAGGACCTGGACCGGCGTGGTGTGGCTTATGGCCCGGTGCGCCTGGGGGCCATGATCGAGATCCCTGCCGCAGCCTTGTCTTTGCGCCTGTTCCTCAAGCATTTCGACTTCTTGTCGATTGGCACCAACGACCTGATCCAGTACACCCTGGCGATTGACCGCGCCGACGAGTCGGTGGCTCACCTGTACGACCCGCTTCACCCGGCGGTGCTGCGTTTGGTGGCCGACACGATCACCGAATGCATCCGGCAAGGCAAAGGCGTCTCGGTGTGCGGCGAGATGGCCGGCGACGTGACCATGACCCGTTTGCTGTTGGGGCTGGGCTTGCGCAGTTTTTCGATGCACCCCTCACAGGTCTTGTCGGTCAAGCACCAAGTCTTGCGCTCGGACACCGCCAAGCTTGCGCTGTGGGCCCAGCAGGTGCTCGAATCCGACGAGCCCGCCACGCTGATGCCCGTCACGCGTTGACGCGACAGGGCGGTCAGGCCGTCATGGTTTTCAGCGGTTCAAGGCTGCGTGGGCTTGTTGATCCGCGTGATAGCTTGATCTGACCATGGCCCCCACCGCCGCGTGGGTGAAACCCATCTCATAGGCCTTGGCCTCAAACATCTTGAAGGTGTCGGGATGCACGTAGCGGCGCACTGGCAGGTGGCTGTTGCTGGGGGCCAGGTACTGGCCAATGGTCAGCATCTCGATGTTGTGCGCTCGCATGTCGCGCATCACCTCGAGGATTTCTTCGTCGGTCTCGCCCAGGCCGACCATCAGGCCACTCTTGGTGGGCACGTTCGGAAACAGGGTCTTGAATTTTTTCAGCAGGTTCAGCGAGAACTGGTAGTCCGAGCCGGGACGCGCTTCCTTGTACAGGCGCGGCACGGTTTCCATGTTGTGGTTCATCACATCAGGCGGCGCGGCTTTCAGGATCTCCAGGGCACGGTCATCGCGACCCCGGAAGTC
>JACCDQ010663389.1_pt1 | contig 10809 bp, 4 predicted proteins | sample 7446031 | NCBI WGS metagenome assembly JACCDQ01 (sample SAMN15323442, study PRJNA562643) | freshwater metagenome | isolation source: river surface water | place: USA:Blue River Watershed | collected 2017-08-17
CACCTATAAACCGGAGCGTGATGGCTTGTTCTGTGAGCGCATTTTTGGACCTGTTAAAGATTACGAATGTCACTGTGGTAAATACAAGCGCATCCGATACAAAGGCATCGTCTGTGACCGCTGTGGTGTAGAAGTAACTGAAAAGAAAGTACGTCGTGAGCGCATGGGACACATCTCTTTGGTGGTTCCTGTTGCACACATCTGGTACTTCCGTTCACTTCCAAATAAAATCGGTTATTTGTTGGGCTTGCCTACCAAAAAACTAGATCAAATCATCTATTACGAGCGTTATGTTGTCATTCAAGCTGGTGCAGTAACCGGTACAGACAAATGGGCTAACGTCAAGAAAATGGACTTCATTACTGAAGAGGAATATCTAGACATGCTCGATTTGCCAGAATTGGCGAATAACCATTACTTAGATGATACCGATCCAAACAAATTCATCGCAAAAATGGGTGCAGAAGCACTCTACGATTTGTTGGCTGGTCTCAACCTCGATCAAATGTCTTACGACTTGCGTTACCAAGCTGAAACAGAGACATCTGTACAGCGTAAGAACGAAGCGCTCAAGCGTTTGCAGGTTGTTGAAGCCATGCGCGACTCTCAAAAACGCATCGACAACCGTCCAGAATGGATGATTGTTAAGGTTGTTCCCGTTATTCCACCAGAATTGCGTCCGTTGGTTCCACTAGATGGTGGCCGTTTCGCAACGTCTGACCTCAACGACCTTTACCGTCGCGTCATTATCCGTAACAACCGCTTGAAGCGATTGATCGAAATCAAAGCACCAGAGGTTATCTTGCGCAACGAAAAACGTATGTTGCAAGAGGCTGTAGATTCCTTATTTGACAACTCAAGAAAATCTTCTGCTGTTAAAACTGAATCGAACCGTGCCCTTAAATCACTTTCTGATTCATTGAAAGGTAAGCAAGGTCGTTTCCGTCAAAACTTACTTGGTAAGCGTGTCGATTATTCTGCTCGTTCTGTAATTGTTGTAGGTCCAGACCTTAAATTGCACGAATGTGGTTTGCCAAAAGACATGGCTGCTGAACTCTACAAACCGTTTATCATTCGCAAAATGATTGAGCGCGGTATTGTCAAGACGGTTAAATCTGCAAAGAAAATCGTTGACCGCAAAGAGCCAGTTGTTTGGGATATCCTCGAAAACGTATTGAAAGGTCACCCAGTTCTATTGAACCGTGCCCCTACGCTTCACCGTTTAGGTATCCAAGCTTTCCAACCTAAATTGATCGAAGGAAAAGCGATCCGTTTGCACCCACTCGTTACTACGGCATTCAACGCCGACTTCGACGGTGACCAAATGGCGGTGCATTTACCACTTGGTAACGCCGCAATTTTAGAGGCTCAAATGCTCATGTTGGCTTCACACAATATCTTGAACCCTGCTAACGGCGCGCCGATCGCGGTACCTTCTCAGGATATGGTCTTGGGTCTTTATTACATCACCAAAGGAAAACGCACCACCGACACAGAAATCGTGAAAGGTGAAGGCGGTATTTTCTACTCTCCTGAAGAAGTAATCATCGCTTACAACGAAAGTAAACTCGATTTGCATGCGCACATCAAAGTTAAAACTTACGATTTAGGTGCAGATGGACAACCTTGTCTCATGATGGTAGAAACCACTTGTGGCCGCGTGATGTTCAACAATAAAGTTCCGCGTCAAGTAGGTTTTATCAACGATGTTATGACCAAAAAAGCTTTGCGCGACATCATCGGCGAAGTCTTGAAAGTTTGTGGAACATCCAGAACAGCACAATTCCTTGATGATATCAAACAACTTGGTTACGAAATGGCATTCAGAGGAGGTCTATCGTTCAACCTCGATGACATCATCATTCCAAAAGAAAAAGAAATTCTCGTTGCCAAGGCAGAGACTGAAGTGAAAGAAGTCATGGTGAATTACAACATGGGTCTGATCACGAACAACGAGCGTTACAACCAAATTATTGATATCTGGACGCATACCAACTCGCGTCTGACGCATACACTCATGGAGCAACTTAAGACAGACCGTCAAGGGTTCAACTCAATTTACATGATGTACGATTCAGGAGCACGTGGTTCGAAAGAACAAATTCGCCAGTTATCCGGTATGCGTGGTCTAATGGCCAAGCCGCAAAAATCTGGTGCATCTGTACAAGAGATCATCGAGAACCCGATCTTGTCTAACTTTAAGGAAGGCCTATCGATCCTCGAGTACTTTATCTCAACCCACGGTGCACGTAAAGGTTTGGCGGATACCGCACTTAAAACTGCCGATGCAGGTTACCTTACACGTCGTTTGGTCGATGTCGCACAAGATGTGGTGATCAACTCAAACGATTGTGGTACCCTTCGCGGTATTGTTGCCACTTCATTGAAGAAAAACGACGAAGTTGTCGAACCATTGTACGACCGTATCCTCGGACGCACATCTGTTCACGATGTTTACTTACCAGATTCAGACCAAATCATTGTTTATGCAGGGGATATCATCACAGAAGATATCGCAAGAGCAATAGAAAAAGCGGGTATCGAAGAAGTAGAAATTCGTTCAGTTTTGACTTGCGAAATGCGCAGAGGTGTTTGTTCGAAATGTTACGGACGCAACCTGTCTAATCACCGTTTGGCTCAAATCGGAGACGCCGTTGGGGTTGTTGCCGCACAGTCCATTGGTGAGCCAGGTACACAGCTGACACTTCGTACGTTCCACGTTGGTGGTACGGCCTCAAACATCGCTGATATTTCTGACCTCAAAGCAAAAGCAAACGGTAAGTTAGAAATCGACGAAATCCGCACCATCGAACGCAAAAATGCCGACGGTACAGAGCGCGTGATCGTTGTGGGTCGTTCTGCCGAATTGCGTATTACCGATGAGAAAACAGGTATTGTTGTCATGACCGCAAACGTTCCTTACGGTTCTGATTTGATGGTTAAAAACAACACCAAAATCAAAAAAGGTGATGTCATTTGTAAATGGGATCCATACAATGCCCTCATCATTGGCGAAGTAGCTGGTAAAGTAGTATTCGATGGTATCATCGAAAACATCACTTACCGCGAGGAAGTCGATGAGCAAACAGGCTTTACCGAAAAAGTAATTATCGAATCACGCGACAAGAAAAAATCGCCTGCAATTCATATCATCGATCCTAAAACCAAAGAGATCCTCCGCGAATACTCTATTCCGGTCAATGCACACATCTCAGTTGCAGAAGGCGATAAAATTGTGGCAGGAGACATCCTCGTTAAAATCCCGCGTTCAGCAGGTAAAACAGGGGATATCACCGGTGGTCTTCCACGTGTAACTGAATTATTCGAAGCGAGAAATCCATCGAATCCAGCTGTTGTGTCAGAAATTGATGGTACTGCCACTTACGGAACAGTGAAGAGAGGTAACCGCGAAATCATCATCACGTCTAAACTTGGTGAAATTCGCAAGTATCTTGTTCCACTTTCCAAGCATATTTTGGTGCAGCAAAACGACTACGTTCGTGCAGGACAACCGCTATCAGACGGTGCAATTACACCAAACGACATCCTCAACATTGAAGGTCCGACAAAAGTACAAGAGTACATTGTCAATGAAATTCAAGAGGTATATCGCTTACAAGGTGTAAAAATCAACGACAAGCACTTCGAAGTTATTGTGCGTCAAATGATGTTGAAAGCCGAAATCATCGAATCTGGTGATACACGCTTCCTCGAAGGACAAAGCGTTCATAAAGCAGACATCATGGAAGCCAACGACGAGTTGTACGGTCAAATGTTTGTAATTGACGCTGGAGACTCTACTGAGTTGCACAAAGGTCAGTTAGTGAGCGTACGCCGTTTGCGCGATGAGAACTCACGTTTGAAGCGCGAAGACAAACAACTCATTGAAGCACGCGAAGCAATGCCAGCAACATCTACACCTTTGTTGCAAGGTATTACCCGCGCTTCACTTCAAACGCAATCTTTCATTTCTGCCGCATCTTTCCAAGAGACCACAAAAGTGCTCAACGAAGCTGCGATCTCAGGAAAAGAAGACCATTTGTTGGGCTTGAAAGAAAACGTAATTGTTGGTCACCTCATTCCGGCAGGAACAGGTGTGCGCAACTTCCAAAATCTTATCGTTGGTTCGAAAGAAGCGTACGAAGATTTAGTGGAGCAGGCACAATAAGCCAATTCAAATTTAAATTCAAAAGGCGGTCTGTAAAGACCGCCTTTTTTGTTTTCGTTTGATGCATAATTATTTTAGAGTAAAAATAGTTCTTGATTTCCGATGACCTTTTTTATGAAATTCTTCCCCAGTTGGGTTTATTTTTCAGGACTTCGCGCAAGGCTTGATTCAAAAGTGTGTTTTCGGGTGAAATCAATTGAGGATCTGCTGCTAAAATTTCACGCGCTTTATCACGGGCCAACTGCACAAGTTGCCCATCTTTGGCTAAATCGGCAATTTTTAAGGCCAGCGCACCGCTTTGTTGGGTACCCATGAGGTCTCCGGGGCCGCGCAACTGCAAGTCAACTTCAGCAAGTACAAAACCATCATTGCTAGCAACCATCGTATCCATGCGCTTCTGCGCTTCTTTGGAAATACCGTCGCCCGTCATTAAAATACAATACGATTTTTCAGCGCCACGGCCAACACGGCCGCGCAATTGATGCAACTGCGAGAGCCCAAAGCGCTCAGCACTTTCAATGACCATTACCGACGCATTAGGGACGTTAACACCAACCTCAATGACTGTGGTCGCTACCATGATATGTGTTTGTCCGTGTACGAAAGCTTGCATGGCGGCCTCTTTGTCGGCAGGCTTCATTTTACCGTGAACAATGCTGATCTGAAAACCTTGAGGTTTGAAAAAATCCTCTATTTGCGCGTAGCCTTCCTCTAAATTTTTAAAGTCTAGTTTTTCTGATTCTTGAATCAGTGGATAAACGACATACGCCTGCCGACCAAGTTGCACTTGTTCGAGGATAAAACTAAAGAGTTTGCTGCGGTGATTTTCACGGCGGTGAATGGTGTGAATTGGTTTTCTTCCGGGCGGTAGTTCGTCGATGACAGACACATCGAGGTCACCGTAAAAGGTCATGGCGAGTGTACGCGGGATAGGCGTTGCCGTCATGATGAGTACATGCGGTGGAGTGGTGTTTTTACGCCACATTTTAGCGCGTTGTGCCACACCAAAACGGTGTTGTTCATCAATTACCACCAATCCGAGGTTTTTAAATTGAACGGTATCTTCTAGCAAAGCGTGTGTCCCGATCAGTAATTGAATCTCGCCATTGAGCAAGCCTTCATGGATAAGACTGCGTTCTGCTTTTTTAGTGGAACCTGTTAAAAGGGCCACTCGAATATCCATTTTTGCAAGTAGCTCACTGATGCCGATGAAATGCTGTGTAGCTAAAATTTCTGTGGGCGCCATTAACGCGCCTTGTAGGTTGTTGCCAATGGCGAGTAGCAAGCTCAGGAGCGCAACTAACGTTTTACCGCTCCCAACATCTCCTTGGAGCAGTCGATTCATATGACTCCCGGCGCCTAAATCTTTTCTGATTTCTTTGAGAACGCGCTTTTGTGCGTTGGTGAGTTCGAATGGCAGGTGATGTTGATAAAATTCATTGAATGCGGCACCTACTTCGTTTAAAGTATAGCCTTTGAGCTTTTTATTTTGAATGCCTTTGCGCAGGAGCAATTCGAGTTGCAAAAAGAATAATTCCTCCCATTTCAAACGATATCTTGCGGCTTTTATCAGTATTTCAGAACTGGGCTGATGGATTTCTCGCAGGGCTTTGATGCGGGGTAAGAGGTTGAGTTCAGTGCAAATTGCAGCAGGTAATGATTCTGGAATTTGATTGGCAAGCTGTTCAAATAGGTTGGCGATGAGTTTGCTTAACCCTTTGCTGTGCAGTCCTTTATGCTGACACTTTTCTGTACTCGGATAAAATGCCTCAAAACCTTTTCTTTCTAAACCTGGTACGACTTTGAGTAATTCGGGGTGGGGGATATTCCAATTATTTTGAAAAAATTTAGGCTTGCCAAAAACGATGAATTCGTCTTGGACATTAAGGTTTCCTTTGATCCATTGAAAGCCTTGAAACCAGACTAAATCGATAGTTCCCGACCCATCGGTAAATCGGGCTTGAAGTTTTTTGTGTCGGCCGGTGCCAATTTCGCTGATGTGCGTAAGCCGTCCTTTGAGCTGTACGTATTGGTCTTCGGCTCTGATGTGCGCGATTTCATGAAAACTACTACGGTCTTGATACCGATAAGGAAAATGAAAGAGCAGGTCTTGGAATGTATAAATACCAAGCTCTTCTTGTAGTGTTTGCGCTTTTTGCGGTCCAACTCCTTTCAGGTAGGCAATGGGCGTAGCGAGGAGCGCGTTCATGGGAGTTTATTTCCAGAAGCCCATTTGGTTGAACTTCTCAATGCGTTCTGTGATGCGTTCTTCCGGCTGCTTTTGGTCAAGTTCTTGGAGATAGCCCAGAATTTTTCCACGCAAGATGCTAAACATTTGTTCTTGATCGCGGTGTGCGCCATTTCCTGGCTCGCTAATGACGTCGTCTACCAAGCCATTTTGCTTCATGTCGGTGGAGGTCAGTTTGAGCGCAGCGGCAGCAATTTCTTTGTAGTTCCAAGAGCGCCACAAAATAGAGGAGCAACTTTCTGGAGAAATAACTGAATACCAAGTGTTTTCGAGCATCACGACTTTATCGCCTACGCCTATGCCGAGCGCACCACCCGATGCACCTTCACCAATAATGATACAGATGACAGGTACTTTGAGGCGCATCATTTCGTAGATATTGCGTGCAATCGCTTCTCCTTGACCGCGTTCTTCAGCTTCTAAACCTGGGAATGCGCCTGGTGTATCAATAAATGTAACGATGGGCTTATTGAATTTTTCGGCTAGCTTCATGAGGCGCAAGGCTTTGCGGTAACCTTCAGGATTTGGCATGCCGAAATTGCGGTATTGGCGCATTTTGGTATTGATTCCTTTTTGTTGGCCAATAAACATGACGGATCTGCCTTCGAGTAGTCCAAAACCACCTACCATTGCTTTGTCGTCTTTGACGCTGCGGTCGCCGTGGAGTTCTTGAAATTGGCCATTCGTGAGGGCATTGATGTAGGCCAACGTATAGGGTCTGTCTGGGTGACGAGAAAGTTGAACGCGTTGCCAAGGGGTGAGATTGGCGAATACTTCTTTGGTTTTTGCGGCAAGGACGTTCTCTAATTCAGCGATTTTGTCTTGCATGTCTACTTGAGTCTGCTCGCCTAATTCTCTGGTTTGCTGAATTTGTTCTTCAAGTTCGCGTAGTGGTTCTTCAAAATCCAAATAGGTTGTGCTCATAGTTTTTTTGTTTCGTGCAACAAAAATAAGGATTTTCGCCAATTGCTTATCTTTACGACATGATCTTGTATCCTCCAGCCAAAATCAATTTAGGTTTACACATAACCGCAAAGCGCCCCGATAGCTATCATGAAATTGAAACCATCATGGCGCAAACACCCCTCTGCGACATCCTTGAAATCACGGAAGCGGCAAGCGATTGCTTTGTGCAGACCGGCATTGACATGCCTTCAGATGGCCAACCAAATTTATGTCAGCGTGCTGTCGCCTTACTTCGCACTAAAAGAGAATTCCCAAACTTACAGATTCATTTGCGCAAGCAAATCCCTGTTGGAGCAGGCTTAGGAGGAGGTTCTGCAGATGCAAGCTATACGCTATCAGGTGTGAATGCGCTGTTTGATTTGGGATTTTCAAGTGCTGAATTGGAAGATTTTGCCGCTCAATTGGGGAGCGATTGCCCTTTTTTTATAGCCGGTGGATTGCAACTGGCCAAGGGGAGGGGGGAGATATTGACCAAATTAGAACCACTCGGAAAAGCTGTTCATCTCGTTTTATGCAACCCACAACTTCATGTTTCTACGGCAACTGCATATGCAGGTGTTCAACCCATTTCTGGGCGCCCATCTCTTCTAGAAACGCTTTCTAAAAAGGGTATTCAGGACCTTAAAAACGACTTTGAAGTTTCTGTTTTTAAAGCACATCCAATCATTGATGCTTTAAAAAAGGAGCTTTATCATGCCGGAGCTACCTACGCTGCAATGTCGGGCAGTGGTTCTAGTGTTTTTGGGATTTTTGAGACAGAACCATTGTTGTCGGATAATTTGAAGCAAAAAGTGATCTACAATGGCCCTTGGTGCTACTGAAGCGGTGGCATTTTTTCACAGAAAACAAGTCGAAATTAACCTTGAATTTATTGGATTTAGAAATATTTTTATATTTTTGAACTTGTCAATCTGACACTAAGTATTATTAACCTATTAATTATTTAAGTATGAAGAAAATTTTTACACTTTTAACGGCTCTTGTTTTAGGGTCTTCTGCCTTCGCACAATTTCCTGCGGTAGGTATCATCGGTTCTGCGGTTCCACCGTTTGACTGGTCTGCAGACGTAGACATGATCACTTTAGACGGTGAAATGTACGGAGCAATCGTTACTTGCGTTGCAGGTGAGGCAAAATTCCGTCAAGACGACGCATGGGCGATCAACTGGGGTGCTGCTGATTTCCCTGCAGGTGTAGGTGTACAAGATGGTCCAAATATTCCAGTTGCTGCTGGTACTTATATGGTCATCTTCAACCGTACAACTGGAATGTACAGCTTCCAAACTACTTTTGATGTAACTTACAAAGTAGACGTTACAAACTACCTTGCATCAAACACATTGGCTGCAAACGGTATCCGCGTTGGTGGTAACTTTACAGACAACGGTGCTACTGTAGCTGCTGGTGCGGTTGCTAACTGGTCTCCTGCTGATGCTAACTCTGCATTGACAGACGAAGGTAACAACGTATGGTCTATCACAGTTACTTACCCTGTTGCTTCTTTGGGTGCTACTCAATTCTACAAGTTCGTAAACGGTGACTGGGGTGCTAACGAAGGTACTGATGCTGCTAACACAATCGCGGTTGACTCTTGTGGTGTAGACGATGGTTCTGGTAACATCAACCGTACTTACACTATCATGCCAGGTACTGTATGTTACGTTTGGGATGCTTGTACAGCTTGTGGTGTTTCAGTTGCTGAAAACGCAATTGCTAACCTTACTGTAGCTCCAAACCCTGCAACTGATGTTGTCAACTTCACATTCGAAGCAAACAACGCTGCTGTTGCAACTGTAACAATTTTTGACCTTGCAGGTAAAGCTGTAGCTACTCAAACTGTTGCTACTTCTGCTACTACAACTGTAGAAATGAACACAACTGCATTGCAGGCTGGTTCTTACATCTACAACGTTGTTGCTGGTGACAAAGTTGCTACTGGTAAATTGATCAAGCAATAAGCTTCAATTCAATGATTTCAAAAGCCTGGGTGAGTTTCACCCGGGCTTTTTTAGTCTTTGATTAATTCTTTTTATAAATTTCTTTGTGATGAAAAAGCAGTTTCTTTTATCTATTTTTTTGATGGTGCTTTCTGGATTGGTGCATGCGCAAATTCTAGAAGTGAATCCCGCATTTCCAACAGTAAATGATGTGGTTACCATTACTTATGATGCTACACAAGGAAATGCCGCATTGGTGGGCCAAAATCAAATTTATGCCCATGCAGGGCTGATTACCTCTGCCAGCACATCGCCAACCAATTGGCAATTTGTACAGGGCAATTGGGGTACCGTAGACCCTCAAGTCGCCATGACCAACATTGGCAACAACAAACACACCATCACAATTGACATCGACCAATATTATGGCTTCCCTGTAGGCACGAATGTCTTAAAGTTCGCTTTTGTATTTAGAAATGCAGCCGGAACTATTGTAGGCCGTTCAACAGATGGTAGCGATATTTATTACGACATTTATCCTGCAAATGCAGGTTTATTAGCTCAGTTTTTTCATCCGAATTCGGGTGCTATTTTAGATGTGAATGAGCAGTTACAAATAGAAGCGGCAGCCAACCAAAATGCTACACTTACGCTCAGACAAGATGGAAACGTGCTACAAACAATGGCTAACGCTACACAACTTTCCTATACTTTAACTGCAACACAAGCAGGCACGCACTTACTCGAATTCATTGCCGACAACGGCACCACACAAGTCATAGACTCTACTTATTATACCGTGAACCCTTTGGTGGTTCCGCAAGATCCAACTTATGCCAATTTGCAAAATGGCATCAATTACATCAACGACACTACCGTTGTATTGCAGTTATTTGCACCTCAAAAAGAACACATTTACGTCATCGGCGACTTCAATAACTGGACGCCAACGACCAACTATCATATGAACCTAGCAACCAACAACCAAACTTGGTGGCTTGAAATAACCGGACTTACGCCTGGTCAAAAATACGGCTATCAATATTTCATTGACGGCAGCATGCGCTTGGCAGACCCTATGAGCTCACTCATTTTGGATCCAAACAACGACAACAGCATCAATTCGCAAACGTATCCAAATCCGCATCCTTATCCAACAGGCCAAACTACAGGTTTTGTTACCATCCTTCAAACAGCACAAACCCCATTTAACTGGAGCTATACTAATTTTACTGCTCCCGAGAAAAAAGACTTGGTCATTTACGAACTTCATGTGCGCGATTTTGTAGCGAAAAGAAACTATCAAACGCTCATTGATACGCTAGACTACCTGGATCATTTGGGTATCAATGCCATAGAACTAATGCCTCCAGGAGAATTTGAAAACAATGAAAGCTGGGGCTACAACCCTTCGTTCCATATGGCTCTGGATAAATACTACGGCACCCCCGAAAAATTTAAAGAGTTTGTCGATTCTTGTCACGGAAGAGG
>JACCDQ011964719.1_pt1 | contig 10808 bp, 12 predicted proteins | sample 7446031 | NCBI WGS metagenome assembly JACCDQ01 (sample SAMN15323442, study PRJNA562643) | freshwater metagenome | isolation source: river surface water | place: USA:Blue River Watershed | collected 2017-08-17
CATCGGCTGAACCAGCTACGTCAATCTGGACTGAGTGGTCAATAACCAACTCGGCTGGAGCAAGTGGATTAATTCGCTTAGGGTCGCCGCCTAACTCTGCAACGGCTTCGCGCATGGTGGCCAGGTCTACAACACAAGGCACACCGGTGAAGTCCTGCATGATGACGCGAGCAGGCGTAAATTGAATTTCAGTGTCTGGCTCAACACTTGGGTCCCACTTAGCCAGAGCCTTGATGTGGTCGGCGGTGATATTGGCGCCATCTTCGGTGCGTAGAAGGTTTTCAAGTAGAACCTTCAAGCTGTATGGAAGGTCGGATGCCCCATCGATCTGCGAGATATCAAATATCTCGAAACTCTTACCCGCAACTTCTAGATTCTTTTTTGCGTTGAAAGAGTTTTTACTCATTATCTGCCTTTCGTCGATGCGCTTGACCAGCGCTCAAGATACCTCAGCACGCTCATACAGGGCAACACATTCGATGTGATGTGTCATTGGAAAGAGATCAAAAGCACGCAACTCAGCCAGTGAATAACTGTGATCTTGGAGATAGGCGGTATCTCTGGCCAGGGCGGCCGGGTCACATGCAACATAAATAATCGCCCGTGGATTCAATACTGAAAGCTGCGAAATAACATCCTTTCCGGCACCCTCTCTCGGAGGATCAAGGACTACGACATCTGCAGAGGTAATCCGTGGAAGAAGTTTGGCAACATCGCCTGTTGCAACTGTGATGTTCTTGTATTGCGCGAAATTTCTGCGAGCATCCTCTGTTGCGATCATGCTTCCTTCGATCAAATCAACATGGCCCGTTGCGCCAACTTGATCGATGATCGCTGCGGTAAACAATCCGACTCCACCATAGAGATCCAAGACATGCTCGCCAGATTGCAATTGAGCAAAATCCAATACCGCTTTAGTTAACAACTCCGGAGCATCTTTATGACTTTGCCAAAAAGATTCTTGGCTCACCTCAAGCGTTCTGCCATCCACATTTTCATGCAGGACTGCAGGACCTTCGGTGATTCTCGCTCTTTCTTCACCGCGAGTAGGCGCTAAAGCAATAGTTCGTTCACCTGTGTTTGACGCGCTAATCTCGACTCGCACATCACCTTTAAGTGGTCGTGTAGCAACTTCAGAAAACTTCATGGCGTCGACACAAATAATGCAGTTATCTACTGGAGCAATTGAGTGAGATCTCGATTTAAAAAATCCAAGTTTCCCGTTGCGATTAGTTGTGGCTATTGCGCGAGTTCTCCAACCGATTGGGGCTCCGACTTCCTCAACCTCGACCTGTATATCCATCTTTGCAATCCTTGAAAATTGTTCGGCAATAACATCTGATTTAAGTTTTCTCTGATAGGCAGGTGTGATGTGCTGAAAGTCGCAACCGCCACAGCCATTTCGGTGTGAAAACTGACATGGAGCTACAACGCGAAACTCTGAAGGCTGCGAAATTGTAACGACATCGGCACGATTGAAGGAAGAACCGGTACTTGTGATCTCGATTGTGCACTGCTCGCCCGGAATTGCGTGGCGAACAAAAATAACCGCCCCTTCGTGGCGGGCGATGAAATGGCCTCCATGTGCAACCTTTTCAATACTGACTTCGATTAAATCGCCGATTTTTAGGGCTGAGCTCTTGTTTGATGCCATGGATAGAAGTTTATGGGTGTAAGTTACATCCTGTGCACGTAGTCATCATGGGTTGCGGTCGAGTCGGTTCTTCTCTGGCCATCGAACTCGAAGAAGCAGGACATACCGTTTCAGTTATCGATCAAGCGCGCGAAGCTTTTCGCCGCTTAGGTCCAAACTTTAAGGGCCGCACAGTTACAGGTGTTGGTTTTGATCGCGACACTCTTCTTGAAGCTGGCATTCAGGATGCTGATGCTTTTGCCGCTGTAAGTAATGGCGACAACTCAAATATTTTGGCAGCACGTGTAGCTCGTGAAACTTATGGTGTCCAAAATGTAGTTGCCCGTATCTACGATCCAGGCCGTGCTGAGATTTATCAACGTCTTGGAATCCCTACCGTTGCAACGGTTTTGTGGGCAACCGATCAGATTTTGCGCCGCCTAGCCCCGGAGGGTTCTCGTTCTGAATGGCGTGATGCCACCGGAATGGTTCAGCTATGCGAGGTTCACCCTCAAGAGGATTGGTATGGTCGTCCAACCTTGCTCATTGATCAATTAACCCCTGCTCGCGTCGCATTCATTACACGTTTAGGTGAAGGTTTGATTCCCGATGAACACACAGTCCTACAACAAGGCGATCTAGTTCATGTGATGGTTTCAGATTCAGATGTCGCGCGAACTGAAGAGATTCTTGCCAGCACTCCGGAAGGTGAACGTGCATGAGAATTGCAATTGCAGGTGCCGGAAATGTAGGTCGCGCTATTGCTCGCGAGCTTTTGGATAATGGCCATCAAGTCCTCTTGATCGATAAGGACCCAAAAGCGCTCAAGCTTGAAAGCGTCCCAGATGCAGAATGGCTCATGGCCGATGCATGTGAAATCACCTCGCTGGATAACGCTCATCTCAACAACTGCCAAGTTTTAGTTGCCGCAACAGGCGATGACAAGGCTAATTTGGTGACATCGCTATTAGGAAAAACTGAATATGGCGTTCCTCGTGTTGTCGCTCGAATCAACCATCCAAAGAATGAGTGGCTATTTGATTCCTCTTGGGGTGTGGATGTTGCAGTATCGACCCCACGCATCATTGCCGCACTTGTTGAAGAAGCGGTAAGTGTTGGCGATGTTGTTCGTCTGTTCTCCTTTAGAAAAGGTCAAGCTAACCTTGTTGAATTAACACTCCCAGATGGATCTGCCTGTATCGGTAAAACAGTTGAAGAGATTGAACTTCCAGAAAATGCAGCCCTTGCAGCGATCGTTCGGGATGGTCGAGTAATCACAGCTAAGGCACATGATGTTTTTGTCGCTGGTGATGAGCTACTTTTTGTTGCTTCAGCAGATGCAGAAGCTCAGATTAAATCCTGCTTTATCTCTTAATCTGGTGCTTTAACTGCGGGTGGTCCTGACTTAATCACTAACCAGGTTCCATATGCTGCAGCGAAGAACAATGGATATCCCATTGCTAAATTGACCGTGCCCAATAGATTCACATTGCCGCTCTTATAAATCGGATACTGAACTGCAATTCGTGAGAAGAACATTGCAACCCAAATCCAACTGGCCTTGATGTACATCTTCTTGCGCGCCGGATGGTTTCGCCATGTGAAGTTTTCTCCAAGTAGTGGTCCAAGAACCACACCAAGAATTGGCCAACCCACCAAGTTAGCAATCAAGTACACCATTCCGTAACCAAGGTTTGTCAGCAACTTTGGGATATAGAAATCTGTTGCGTTGCCGCTTCTATTGGCAAAGTAGGCGCAAATCAAAACACCAATTACACCGGATACTGAGTGCTGGATTGTGTCCTTCTTTATCAATCTAAAAATCGCGAGCGTGATTGAAAGTGATAAGGCTGCCCAGATGGCGGTATTGACCTCTTTCGAAAGATTGAATACCACCAAGAAAACGATTGATGGAACACCTGAATCGATTAAACCTTTTTTGCCACCAAGTGCATTGACTACCTTGTCGCGATCCTCGTCATGCTGACTCATGAACGACCTGTCGATCCAAAGCCACCAGTGCCTCGTCCAGAACCTGGGAGTTCGGTGACTTCAACAAACTCTGCACGCTCAACTTTTTGTATAACTAACTGTGCGATGCGATCACCCTTCTTGAAGGTAATCGATTCTTCGGGATCATGATTGATCATGATGCACTGCAGCTCTCCCCTGAATCCAGCATCTACAGTTCCTGGAGCATTAACCATGGTTACTCCATGTTTAATTGCAAGCCCAGAACGTGGATGTACAAAAGCCGCGTATCCATCGGGCAAAGCGATAGAGATTCCCGTAGGAACAAGTGCGCGTTCACCTGGTTTTAAGGTGATATCGATGCGAGAAACTATATCTGCACCGGCATCTCCACCCTTTGCATAATGTGGCAAAGGGATAGTTTCATCTAGACGTGTAATCAAAACTTGTACATTGCTCATGGTTATGGGTTCACCCCAAAGGTTGGATCAACAAATGCCATCAACTCTGGCGTTTTTGAGATCTCTTCTAAATACTCTTTAGGAGCATTGTTCATAAAATGATCCATAGGAACAACGATATAAAGAGCCGCCGCCTTGACAGCTATTTCACCATCTGGGGAATTCAATCGACCTATCGCTGAGGTGTACACCTTGCGATCTACTTGACCTGTAATTTCGGCGGTGATGTGCAGGGTGCTTCCCATCGGAACCGGCTTCAGAAAATCAGTCTCCAGGCGTCCCGTCACAGCTGGTGCGCGAAGCAACCACATCAACTTTCCGAGCGCTTCATCAAATGCCAATGACAGCAATCCACCATGTGCCAACCCTGGTGCACCTTGATGATTTTCTGTGACAGTAAATTCTGCCGTGATATCCAAACCTTCACCCGCATAGGCGACGAGATGCAAACCTGTGGGATGCAAATCACCACAACCAAAACAATGTCCAAAGTGTGAAGGAATCTTGCTGCCGATTGCAGGTGCAAGTGGGTGACGTTGTGGGATCGGTGCTCCTTCAGGAGCGGTCGTACTTGGAATACGTGCCATGCCTCAACTTTACTCCTTGAATATCCGATACGGTAATCCCTATGCGATTCAAAGAGGTGATCCGTGCGCCACTCTGGCTGGTTGCCTTCGTGTACTTTCTCTTCTTATCCATGGTTTTATCTATATGGGCAGCGCTTGGAAATACTCCAGCTCTAGTTACATTCGGGGTTCTTACAATCTGGTTAATCTTCTTATTCTTTAGAACCGCATTAGTTATTCATATGGATGAGAGTTTCTTGTACGTTGGTCAGGCCAAGATTGAGCGCACATACATTGGTTCCGCGATCGCACTCAATAATGCTGAGCTGAAGTTGATTCGCACCCGTGATGCTGACCCATCTGCATATTTAGCAATCAGATTTTGGGCGAGCAAAGCGGTAAAGGTGGAGGTATCTGATAATCGGGATACGACTCCCTACTGGCTTATCTCTAGTAAGAATCCTCAGAGATTAGTTGAAGCGCTTAAGAGTTAATTACACTCTTTACAAACAGCTTTAGCGCCCTCGCCTTTGGCCAACTGAGTAATGTGGTGAACCAAGAAACAGCGGGAACAAGTGAACTCATCAACCTGCTTTGGAACAACGCGAACGGCAAGCTCTTCACCTGATAAATCTGCACCTGGTAGCTCTAGATTTTCTGCTGCCTCAGCTTCATCAACATCGATTTGACCGGATTGAGCATCAACACGCTTTGCCTTGAGTTCTTCTAGAGACTCCTCATGAAGTTCTTCATCAGTCTTTCTGGGTGTGTCGTAATCTGTTGCCATTGCTCTCACCACCTTTTGCTTTCTCGACGTTAACTCTTCAATTTGTGCTTGCGGGCGCATCATGGCGCACTTGGGGCCATTCACCACTTATAACCCTCGGCGTGTCGGGTTTATTCCCTGCCTATTGCTGAGTTTTTTCGATGCCCTGGGCCTTTTCAATTCTTTGCGCCAAACCACCGTCTACCCGTGCATGAATGGAGGTGCCTTCAGCGATGTATTGCTCCGAAAAGATCTCACCCCGTTCGTGGATTGCATGCACTAGGTCCCCTCGGTCATATGGAATCACGACATTAATTTCCACTGATGGTCTAGGAAGCGAGTTTTCTATAGCGTGCAACAAGCCTTCGATTCCAAAGCCTGTTCGAACTGAGAATGCATAACTATTTGGTTCTTTACGCAAGATCTCCATAATCACATGAGGGTCGGCAATATCTACCTTGTTGATCGCAATGATTTCTGGGATGTCCTTGCCACCGATCTCATCAATCACCAAGCGGACAGCTCTAATTTGCTCAAAAGGATCTGGGTGAGAACCGTCAACGACATGAACTATGAGATCTGACTCGGAAACCTCTTCGAGCGTTGATTTGAATGCATCAATCAATTGGTGCGGTAGGTGTCGAACAAATCCGACAGTGTCACTGAGAGTGTAAATGCGTCCGTCACTTGTTTGTGTTTTACGAACAGTTGGATCCAAAGTTGCGAAAAGTGCATTCTCAACCAAAACACCAGCATCGGTTAATCTATTCAGCAAAGATGACTTACCTGCATTTGTATAGCCTGCAATTGCAACAGATGGAATATTGAAGCGACGTCGCTCTTGTCTCTTGGTATCGCGAGAAACTTTCATTTCGGCAATTTCACGTCGCAACTTGGCCATCTTGTCACGAATACGGCGTCGATCGGTTTCGATTTTGGTCTCACCTGGACCACGGCCACCAATACCTGCACCACCTGCGGCGCGTCCACCTACTTGGCGAGAGAGTGAATCTCCCCAACCACGCAATCGTGGGAGCAGGTATGCGATCTGAGCTAATTCAACTTGAGCCTTACCCTCTTTGCTTTTTGCATGTTGAGCAAAGATGTCCAAAATCAATGCGGTGCGATCAACAACTTTCACCTTGAGTTTGTCTTCAAGCTGTCGAAGTTGCGAAGGAGATAGTTCACCATCACACACAACAGTGTCAGCACCTGTCGATGCGACTACCTGCTTTAACTCAGTAACCTTTCCTGAGCCAATATATGTTGCTGGATCTGGTTTATCGCGACGTTGAATCAAACCTTCAAGAACTTCAGAACCTGCGGTTTCTGCCAACGCTTTTAATTCGGCTAATGAGTTCTCGGCATCCTTAATTGTTCCTTCAGTCCAGACGCCAACCAAGACAACTCGCTCTAATTGAAGCTGTCGATACTCAGCCTCGGAGATATCCTGAAGTTCAGTTGAAAATCCTTGAACCCTGCGTAGGGCATGGCGTTCCGATAACTCCTGTGACTGATCTGAATGCTGATCCTCTTCGCTTGCATCAAACTCAGCGGCAACTCGTGCACTTTCCTTCAGTAACTTTTCAAACTCTAAATCAAAATCCTTACTCAAGAAGAAACCTCGAGATATCAACATCTCTAATCAAAACAGCAGGGCCAGTTAAGGTGGCGTTTGAATGTCCATCAATAGAAACCTCTAAACGACCTCCGGGCGGATTGATAACCCAAGTTGCTGGAAGCTTGCCTTTTGTGTGAAGAGTTGCGGCCAGCGCAACTGCGCAGGTACCGGTACCACATGAACGAGTTTCACCTGAGCCTCTCTCGAAAACTCGCATTTGAATTGAGTTTCCTTCGGTGATTTTCACAAATTCGACATTGACGCCCTCTGGATATGAATCTCGTGGGCGTACAACTGGAGGCTCGTTGAGTTCGCCGATTTCAGACATATCATCTACAAAGACGACAGCATGGGGATTTCCAACACTGATGTTATATCCATTCCAAATGTGACCATTAGTCGCTGCAGTAATTGCTTCTGCTTCATCGGTAACTTGTCCCATGTTTACCGAAATATCATCAGTCAAAGGTACTCGTAGATGCTTTACTCCATCTCGAGTATTGATGGGAAAGATTCCTTCTGGTTGATGTCCACGTTCTACAAGATAGCGAGCCATTACCCGGATTCCATTACCGCACATTTCAGCCAGAGAACCATCAGCGGTTCGGTAATCCATAAACCACTTACCATCTCGCTTAATAATTCGGATCAAACCATCAGCACCTATGCCGGTTTCTCTGTTGCATATAGCCGCCGTTTGCGATGTCGTGATGGAGTGCTCATCGCTGGGATCAAAGACGAGAACAAAATCATTTTCCGTCCCGTGGCCATATGTAGCGATCATGGTGATTAGTTTATCGATTCAAGGATGCGTTCGAGAGAGTTCTGTATCGGCGAGATCCAGGTGATTCGCTCATCACGCGAAAACCAGGTTTCTTGGCGACGCGCATACTGTCTAGTTGCTCTCTTGGTCTCTTCCTTAGCCTCTTCCTCTGAAACCTTACCTTCGATTTGTGCAATCACTTGGGCATACCCCAAAGCTCTTTGCGCGGTGGTACCTTGCATAATTCCTGCAGCAAGAAGTTTTTCAGCCTCTTGGACTAAACCTTTCTCCCACATCTGCTCAACCCGTAGAGAAATTCGTTCGGACAATGCATCTCGGTCCATCACTAAGCCAAATTGCTTTGTATATGGATAACGCGAACTTTCTTCGCGCGGAAGATTTGCGGTAAATGGTTTACCAGTTATCTTGATTACTTCTAAGGCACGGATAACACGACGTGAATTTGCCTTGTCGATAGCTAACGCTGCCGCGGGGTCCAATTTTTCTAGCCGCTCAAACAATGGCGCTATCCCCTTGGTTGCAAACTCGAGTTCAAGTTCTGCTCTTACTACAGGATCGGTATCTGGGAAATTCAACTCATCCAAAATTGCTTTGATATACAAACCAGTTCCGCCAACAATAATCGCGTCTTTCCCACGACCATGAATCTCCGAAATGACGCTTCGAGCCTGCTCCTGATACCAGGCCACATTTGCGTCCTGATTTACCTCCAGCAAATCCATCATGTGATGAGGAATGCCTTTTTGCTCTTCATTAGTTATCTTTGCTGTTCCAATATCCATGCCTTTGTACAGCTGCATTGAATCTGCATTGATAATTTCACCATTAATGTGCTGTGCCAATGAGACTGCTAAATCACTCTTGCCTGTAGCTGTGGCTCCACAAATAACAATCAACTTCATCGCTTAACCGTAGGAATTCCAAGCATCGTCGAAGCTGGTCCAGGTGTTTGTGTTCTAATGTGATGTGCTTCAGCTCCCCTGGTTTGTCGCACGCCCAGAGGCTCTCCGATCAAATAATGTGCAGATGCTTCCAAAATTTTAACCTCTACCTCATCGCCCGGACGAGCAACGAACTTGTTGTCAAAGTGGACCAACCTAAAGTCTTCGCTACGACCAGTTAGGCGCTCTTGTGCCTCATCACGACGACCCTCATAATCGCCAACCAACACCTTATGTGTTGTTCCAATTGATTCTTGATTTACAGATAGAGAAATGCTCTGCTGATGATTGTGCAAGCGTGTATATCGCTCTCCTACAACCTCAGGAGAAACTTGATCCGGCATTGTGGCTGCAGGAGTACCCGGACGCTTGGAGTACTGATAGGTATAAGCGGCAGTAAAGCGAGCTGTGGAACATAAATCTAAGGTGGCTTGGAAATCCTCTTCGGTTTCCCCTGGAAAACCAACGATGATGTCGGTTGTAATCGCCGCATGAGGAATAGCGGTGCGAACTCGATCCAAAATACCCAAGTACCTATCGGTTCGATATGAACGACGCATCTGTTGCAAGATTCGGTCGGAGCCAGATTGCAAAGGCATATGGAGATGCGGCATAACATTTGGCGTTTGCGCCATTGCTTCAATTACATCATCAGTGAAATCTCGTGGGTGCGGGGACATAAAACGAACTCGTTCCAGCCCATCGATTTCGCCGCATTTACGAAGCAACTTGGCAAATGCTTGGCGATCACCAAAATCAACGCCATAGGCATTCACATTTTGGCCCAACAGGGTAATCTCAATGACGCCCTGATCGACTAACGCTTTTACCTCCGACAAGATATCGGCTTCGCTACGGTCTTTCTCGATTCCACGTAAAGCTGGAACGATGCAAAAGGTGCAGGTGTTATTACAGCCCACGGAAACAGATACCCAAGAAGAAAAAGCCGATAAACGACGAGCCGGAAGAGTTGAAGGAAAGTGCTCTAGCGCTTCCAAGATTTCGATTTGTGACTCTTCTTCGATGCGGGCGCGTTCTAGTAAAACCGGCAATGAACCTACATTGTGTGTTCCAAAGACAACATCAACATATGGCGCTTTTTTCAGGATGGTCGCTTGATCTTTCTGCGCCAGACAGCCTCCAACAGCAATCTGCATATTTGGATTTGCCTTTTTAATCGGTGCCAAGAAGCTGAGGTTTCCGTAAAGCTTGTTGTCTGCATTTTCACGAACAGCACAGGTATTAAAGACAACAATGTCAGCCTGTTCTCCAACAGATGCAGGTGTAAACCCAGCCTCATCCAATAACCCTGCTATTCGCTCAGAGTCATGAACATTCATTTGGCAGCCGTAAGTTTCGACTGTATAGGTACGTGTCATAGTGCTGAGATTGTGAACTTCAAAGTCGCACGATCAACAACTAACATCTGATGATTATCAAGGTGTTCCCAATTGGAATTGCCCCACCCCGTAGATGCAACTAGGAAATCTTCTCCACGCTGGGTGAAGCGAAGCTCATAATGGTCTGGACCACTCCATTCGCTGGTGTTGTTCTCGTTGAACTCGCAGACAGCGATCAAGATTTCAGGGGTCTGCACCATAATGTTTAGCGCCGAATAATCTGCACTATTTCGGATTAAGTTAACAATCGTGCGTACACCTTCGATCAAGCCAAATTCATCAACCTGAGAAAGCAAAGCGTAGAAGAACCTCTCGCTGTCGGTTGTTCCGGTGATTAAACCTTTGTACTTTTCATTGATGAATGACTCTGCAGCATCTGCGGGGCGAATCGTTCCATTGTGCATAAAGGTAGTTGTGCCATGGGTGAATGGATGGTTGTTGTCGATGTTGATTGTGATGCCTTTTGAAGCCAATCGAAGATGAAGAAGAGCCCCGTCGGTAATTTTTTCTACGCTAGCGCGTGCAAGAGAGTCCGAATCTTTAGCTGGGTTTAGATCTTTCAAAATTTGGCCATCGTGGGCCAATCCCCAACCATCCTTGTGCTCAGCAGAGAGGGCCACAAAGTTTTGGAAATCCGAGCCCACAACATCATAAAAACTCTTACG